>JGI24890J29729_1000792_pt1 | contig 17093 bp, 20 predicted proteins | sample FreactcultureFD7_FD_29729 | JGI IMG/M metagenome (IMG submission 29729)
TGCACTTTGAAGTTCGCAAGGGAAAAAATAACCCAGTAGATCCATCTCAGTTCTTAACAGGTACTGGTGGAACCAAACAAACTGTCTCTGGAAAAACTGTATCTGCTCCTGGAACTGTGCTAGGTACTGGAGATCAAAGAGCGTGGGCTACAGATTTTCTTAAGGGAATGGGTGCTCCCGCCACCTCAGCCAACATAAAAGCAATGACTACATGGATGGCTTATGAGGGTGGGCAGTGGAAAAACTCTGCGCACTACAATCCCCTCAATACAACACTAGGTGCAAGTGGTGCTACGGATATGAACTCTGCTGGAGTTAAATCTTACACATCGTACTCTCAAGGATTACAGTCAAACATTTCTACCTTGCAAGAAAACCAACGAGGTTATGCGGCTATTCGTGCTGCTTTATTAAAGGGCAATGACACAGCAGGAGTTCTTGGCGCAGTAAACCACTCTGCTTGGGGAACTAAAATCCCAGGATATGGTGGAGGTAACTCTGGATTTGGTGCATCTATAACTGCCCCTCNACAAGGTGGGTCTACAAATGTACAGATCACTGTAAATATCGCTCAAGCCTCACAAGACGAGGCTGTAAAATTTGCAAAGAAAGTACAAACAATTCTTGAAGAAAACAACAGCATCTCTATGATGGGAAATAGATAATGAGCACTCCAAAAAAAATAACATTATCTTCTGCGCAACTTGCTGCTAATGCAGCGATTATTAAGCAAGATACTCAAGCAATTAGTACTCAAAACAATACTTATGATCAGGCTAGAAAAATTCTAGATAATCTTATAAAAAAATTAAAAGATCAAGATCATTATAGACAAACAACTTTTAATGGTTATCTCTATTTAATAGTTGAAAAGTACAATGTTAAACAACCTCCTTATCATAATACAGGAGTAGATATTTTAACATTGTCATCATCAAGTCAAAAAGAAATACAAGATGCATACACTTTATGGAAAAATGTGGAGGCAGAACAAAGTCAAACTGGAGTTGATTTAGTTACTGCAAAAAACAATGTTCTTGCTGCTAAAAAAATACTAGATGCAGATATGGCTGCATTAAATGCAGCAAATCTAGCAAATAAAAATGGTCAACTTGCTAAAACAAACACAACAGGTGCACCACCACCGTTAAAAGGTGACCTAAAACCTTACAAATACAACGCTCCAATGACTTCATCTTCGTATTTAAAATTTGGTCCACAAGTACTTTCTGCAAATAACGATCAACTAATTACTAGTCCAGGAGCATGGACAAACGCAAAATCTGCTTGGAAACCTGACGATGGTGGGGCATTTACGGGTGCAAAAGGTGCTATTCAAATGAGTCAAGATTTGGCAATGGATATTAGTTCAAATACCCATGGAACAGGTAAGAACCCTGCAACTGGATTAAAGAACGATATGACACCTTATGGTTTTAAATTTTTATACAACCCAACCTCTGTTGGAATGACGTGGGGAATTGTTGAGTCATTTTCTCCGCAGTTTGAGCAAAGTGGTCAAGATATTGCTACTGCTGTTGGTAATGGGTTGCTTGCAAGCACAGTCACTTTTTCTTTGGTTTTAAATCGTATTGAAGATATGTCCCGCATTAAAAATAGCAATGGGGATTTTATAACGTCAAACTCTTCTCCGTACCCATATACCGTGGCTTCAGAAGAACGCGGCCTTATCTACGATCGAGGAACTATGTATGATCTAGAGTATCTGTTTAGGGCAACTGGTGGATATAACTCACAGTACATATCAAGCGTTGGTGGAATAGCAACAGCAGATAAAGGTTGGTTAATGCCTATGCCAGTTGAACTCCATTTAGGAGCAAACTTAAGGTTTTTAGTTCGTGTATCTTCTTTAGACGTTAACCATGCAATCTTTAATGAACGAATGGTTCCTGTATTTACAACTGTGAATATGACGTGTACTCGTTACTACGACGACCTTAGTATTACTGCTTCTAACATAGTGACGGCAACATCATGATCTACTCAGATAGCAGATATGCAAACCCCGTAACAAACCCTGATGGAACTATTCCAAAAGCGTGGGATTCGCAACGCCAGGAATACCACATAGTCATTCGTCGTAACTGGCCTGTGTACTCAACTAAGTTTTATATCTACGAATGGAAAGATGGAGATAGATTAGATACTCTTGCTAATAAATTTTTAGGTAACTCACAGTACTGGTGGAAAATTATGGATTTAAATCCAGAGGTCATTAACCCATTAACAATTGTTCCTGGAACATTGTTGAGGTTCCCAAGTGCGTGACCCTGAACGTCAAGGTAAATTTACTAATGATTATCAGGTCACTTTTCCTGACTATCCTAGTTTTAATTCTCAACCTAAAAAAATAACTTTAAACCAACACATTAACAGTCATGATGTAATGATTTTACGGTTTGCTTACTTTAACCATTTAATTGTTGACTCGTTTAAAACTGGTACACCTGTTAAAACTTACTGGAGAAATGACAAAGTTGATAAAACTTTTATTGGTTACGTTTCACATGTTCAATACCCAACACACCAAACTCTAGATAAATATGTTGAGATTGTTTGCATTGGTGGGTCTTACCCGCTAAAAGAACAGGTATCTAAGATCTGGGTAAACTCAACGGCATCTCAAGTTGTTACGGAAATTGCAAAAAAATCGCAACTAAAACCAATAGTGACTTCTAGCAACATTAAATTTAGTCAGATATCTATGTCTGGGCATACTTACTGGGAAAAATGCGTTGAATTAGCAAACAAGATTGGGTATGGTGTTCAAGTTTTGGGTTCAGAATTACACTTCCACCCAATTGATACAATGATTGATTTATTTATGACTACTATTCCTGTAATGTCTTTCTTAGATCCGTTTACAAACACGACTGCAATTTTTGATGTTCAAACTTTAGAGTTTTTTGAATCAAAGTTAGGTGATTTTGTAGAAAAAACATCTAATAATAGAACTACTAAAGTAGTTTCAGGTGTAGATCCTGTAACAGGAAAAATTTATACCTCTAAATCATCTCCCAATAAACTAGGTTTTTCTATACGTAAAACAACTAAAGAACCTTTGTTTTCCAAGATTGAATCTGGAGTTGTTGCCAACAGTGACTCAATGGCAAAAGCATTAGCGGATGGAAAAGCCCACCTATCTAGACTGTCAATACCTGGAAAGGGAAACGGACAAGGTGACCCTCGAATTTTTCCTTGGGGTACTCTAGAGGTAAGAAATACTGGAACAAGTTCAGATGGCTTTTGGATTGTCACTTCTGCAAAACACGAAATGACTATGGACGGAAAATACTCTGTAGAGTTTTCATGCGCTACAGATGGAGTTGGCACAAACCAACCAAGCGCTACGCGACCATCTGTTGCTGGACCAGTTCCAGCCGTAAACTTGTCCTACCCTACAGCGGGATCTAATCCCGCTACCTCCTATACACTAAGTGCAACCACGTCCATAGTGGATCAAAAAAACACAGGGTATAGTCTTGTACCAAGAAGATGGGTAGGTATGTGATGGCTAATGAAGTTGCTGTTGCCTTACCATTTAAGGTTGATTACTCAGGTAAAATTTCCTTTACTTCAGATCAAAAAGTTGTTTGGGCTGATCGTGTTAAATCTGTAATAGGTACTGCTGTTAGAGAACGTGTTATGAGACCTTCTTATGGGACGTTAATTCCTTACTCATTGTTTGATCAAGACACCGATGCGGCTACGCAAATACAGGTAGAGATCCAAAAGGCTTTTAATACGTATCTTCCAACACTTGTTTTAGAAAATGTTACAGCAACTACGGACATTTACACAAACACCGTATCTGTAAATCTTTCCTACTTATTGCCAAACAATACTCAAGTGTCCACAAGCCTTGGAGTCATTTCGTTAGCAGGATCTAACCCACCATACGAGGAGATAACGTGACAACACAAGTTTCTACTATTCCAGTATCTGTTGACTACACATCAAGAGACTTTTACTCTATTAGAGAACAACTTATAAAGAGAATTCAAGCAAGAATTCCAAGTTGGACAGCAACAGACCCCGCTGATTTTGGTGTTGCTTTTGTTGAGGCTATGGCATACATGGGAGACCTAATTGCCTACTATATTGACCGTAATGCAAATGAAAACTCCATCTATACTGCAACACAAAGAAATAGCGTATTAAATATTGCTCAAACTTTTGGGTACATTCCTGCAGGTTATCGTCAATCTTATGTCAATCTTACGTTTTACAATTCAGGAATAACTGATCAACTAATTCCTGCTGGAACTGTTATTTCTGGTCAAGTAACTACGGGAGATGTAGTACAGACTTTATACTTTACAACAAACAATGATGCCACCGTTGTTGCAGGTACTTCTAACACTGTATTGGCTACTGAAGGTCAACTTATTACTTTAGTATCACCTACAGCAGTACCTACCTATGGTGAACTTATTGGTACATCCGATGGTGCTCCAAATCAATCGTATATGATTTTACATAGACCAGTTGTAGACGGAACTATCCAAGTGTATATTCAAGACGGCGATGTTTATTCGCAGTGGAATCAAGTACAACATCTTACTGATTATGGTTCATCTGATTTAGTGTACACAACCTACGCAGATGAAAATGACAACATATTTATTAACTTTGGTGATGGGGTTTCTGGGTCAATACCTGTTCCATACTCTCAAATCCGTGCTATCTACATTGTTGGAGGTGGAGATGTTGGTAACATTGGAACAAATATTGCAACAAATATTTCATATGTTCCTGGTTTGACTGATTCACAAGTAACTGCGTTAAAGGGAACGATCACAGTAACAAATGGAACCTCTGCTATTGCTGGATCAAATCCAGAAAGCACAGACCAAATTCGAATTTCTGCACCAGCATCTTTGAGGTCTGCTAATCGCGCTGTTACTTTAAAAGATTTTTCAGACTTGGCTTTAAGTGTAAACAATGTAGGCAAAGCAAATGCCACAGCCGAGGTATGGACATCTGTAACTCTCTATATTGCTCCTACAAGAAATGCTGGAACAACAGACCTACAACCTGGATTAAATACAGATAACTCTGTCTCATCTGAGTACACAACTTTGGCTGCAAATGTTTCTGCTTATATGGCAGACAAACTGCTTATTGGTAGTTCACTAACCATTCAACCTCCTACATACATTGATGTAGCGGTTTCCTTGCTGTATTCATTAGACCCTAAATACAAACAATCAGATGTGACAAACTCCATACTTTCAACGATTAACACTACTTACGGATACAACGGAGTATCCTTCCAAGAAAAAATTTATCCTCAAGATATTGAATCTGCTTTAAATGGTTTGCCTGGTGTTAAAACTGCGCGAGTAAACGCGCTATACCGTTACGGAGTACCTGTTACCAATGCTGCGGCTTCTGGTACAGCAATTACCTACACAACAAGTTCTTCTCACGGACTTAGTGTTGGATCAACCGTGACGATTACTGGTTTTACCCCTAGCGGATATAACGTAACTGCTGCCACCGTTGCNACGGTTGCAGACTCAACCCACTTTACAGTAGCCAGTACTCAAACTTCTGGAACCGCAACAGGTACTGGTGCATTTACTGCCTATTCAACTCTTGTTGGCGCTCCTAATGAACTCTTTAGGTTCCAAGTAAGCAACATCAATATTGGAACGATGTAGTGGATGATATTAAACGACACTATGGAATTTATAGGGGAGTAGTCCAAGATAACAAGGACCCGCAATCTCAACGTAGACTCCGTGTTTCTATCCCTCAAACAACTGGATCAGAAATTACTGATTGGGCATGGCCAGTTGATCCCTCCANCATCTCTCCTGCAGTACCTGTAATAGGTCAAGGTGTTTGGGTTTCGTTTATTGGTGGAGATCCTGAATACCCCATTTGGATGGGAACTTTTGGAACCAACCAAGGTAAAAATAAAAAAGTATTAGTTAAACCCTTGGACAATACGGTTTCTTTAACAGCGATATCAAGTTACATCGTTACAGTAAAAAATCCTGATGGAACTACTGAAGTTGATATGACTGCATCCTTGATTGCTATGGCTCAAAAGTTAGCAAATTATGAGACTAGGATTCATACTCTAGAGATAACCCCCGACATCGACCCAAGTTAAGGCAGTAAATTGGGGGCAAACCAGAGAAAATACAAGTCTAGAAGCAGAAAGGCAGACTCATGACTGCATACTATCCAAGTAACGTCAAGAACGATTTCAGCACAAAACTGAACTTCATCACTACGGTTCAGGCTGCGGACGTTAACGACCTTCAAAGTGAAGTCAGTGCTGTTGAGTCCAACCTTGGTACAAACATCACCACTGGTTCTGGTTGGGTCGGTGTATTTGATCAGGTCACTACTAACTGGCCTACTCTTAAGGCTCGCCTTGCTAATATCGAGTACGGAATTAACGAGGCTCTTCTTATAGGTAACCCAGCAGGGGGAACAACTGGGCAAGTACTTACCAAGTCTTCAGGAACAGATTACGATTACACCTGGTCTACCATCAATGCCCTTCCGTCTCAATCTGGACAGGCAGGAAACTACCTCACAACAAATGGATCATCGGCTTCTTGGGCAACTCCAGAAGCAAGCATCAATGCACTTCTACTTATTGGAGCATAAGGAATAGTCTGTGGCTAATTATGGCGTAGCAGTATATGGAGAAAGTATCTATGGGCAAACCAATCAGATACCTGACTCTGTATCACCAATGTCTCTTACAGTTGTTTTTCCAACTGTAGTTATAGTTAATTGGCAACCTCCTTCAGGAACATATTCCGCTATTCGTTTAGTAAGAAATCAAAATAGCCTTCCTGAAACTGCCGAAGATGGTGTTATTGTTTGGGAACAAGTTACTACCAATGCAACAAAGCAATCTTTTAATGATGGTGGAGGAGTAGAAGATACTGCTGGTATAACCATCGTTCCTGGTAAACCTATTTACTACTCAATGTTTTTGTTTACATCAGATAATGTTTGGGTTGCTGCAGGTGCAGTTTATGATGTAGTTCCTTCTTCACATGGCACCACAACTTCTTTGGTTCAGTCTCTTCCCAGAGTTTACACCAGTAAAGAACAAAGCCCTATTGGTGAACCTGATCTTACTTCTGATCTTTATTACTTTTTAGATGGTGTGGGATTTACTTTAGATGAATCTTTAACTTTCTTAGATCTATTGTTGCCAGATCATACCCGAATAAGTACTCCTGTAACACTTTTACCTCTTGAAACTGAGAACTATGGGTTAACTCCAGAACCTGGTATGTCAATTAAAAGTCAAAAGCAATTAGTACGTGAAGCGCTTTACATGTACACCCATAAAGGAACGTTAAATGGGTTGTCTACCTATGTTGAGTCTCTTACTAACTACGCACCAACTATAACTGTTTCTAATAATTTACTTCTTAGCGTTCAAGATTCTACATTTTATAAGAGCACAGGTAAGTGGGTAGCAACAAACGCAACGCTATCTTCTAGCACAGATGAAGCACCTGTACCTCAACTTACTTCTAAATACATTGACCTAAACTACTCATGCAAAATTACTGCAGCAGGTGTTGGATACATGGTGTTAGGAAGAGATCTTCCGATATTAAGAGGTATACCTGTAACACCTGGAAGTCAATACACTTTATCTTCACAGGTTATTTCCCCGTCTAGTTCTGGGTCTATTAAACCAGAAATAAGATTTTTTGATAAGAACGGTGTTCAAATTGGCTCATATCTATCTCCTGGATCTGGAACAACAGCAACAGGAACATGGAAACAAATTACTTATACAGTCACTGCTCCTAAGTATTACACCTCAGCAATCTCTAGCGCTGTTGGTGCCTCTGGGTCTGTAACCTACACCACACCTACAACTCACTCATTTACAACGGGTGAAGTAATAACCATAACTGGGTTTACTACCGCTGGATTTAACTTGTCTAATGCAACCATTGCTTCAGTAACAGGGACAACCTTTACCATCTCTAACTCATTTACAGGTACATCACTGATTACAGAATCTGGGTTTGCAGTACCCTCTACAAATAACGTAGATGCTGCTTACGCAAGTATTGGCTTTGGTTGGTCTGCAGCAGGAACTTATTACATTGACTGTGTTTCTTTTCAACTTGGAGCAGTTGCATCTTATGATGAGGCTCGCGCAGTAGACATCCTTCTTAACCCAAATAAATCTAATTTAATTTACAATCCATCATTTGAAAATAACGCAACAGACAACTGGACACTGACAGGAACTGCAACATTGTCTACTGTTTCAGATGTTCCTGCCCTTGTGTACTCAGGAAGTAAGAGTGCCAAGATTGTTGCTACTGGCCCATGGACATTGACATCTAATAAAGTAACAATACTTCCTGGTAAGTACTACACAGGATCTGCGTATGTAAAATCTTCCTCTGACATCCTCATGACTTTTATTGGTAGAGATATAGACGGAAATATTATCGACAATGACCCATACCCACAAGGAACTTTTGCTGACTGGACTCGTGTGTTTGGCACAGATTTGACTGATGCAATAGCAACTACNAATACTTATGAGATTGTGTTTTCAGGGGATGCAGGAACTTTTTACATCGATGCTGTTCAGTTTGAAAACACCTTTAGATTTAATCCAACTACTACACCTCATTTTGCCCCAACAGATTACATGGACGGTTCTTTGCCATCGTCTACAGGGGTTGTGTGGTCAGGTACAGCCAATAACTCACCGTCCTATTTGTACGTAAATAAAGACCTTAAACTCTTAGCCTTAGCCAAGACCGTAACTGACTGGCTTCCAGAAAACGTTTTTTGGCGTGTCCGAACTTACGATGCAGTGGAGTATACCAACCTGACCGTGTAGTATGCGGCCATGGCCAACCTACTCGTAGCAGTACTCATCACAGGAATGGCAGTTACATATGCCATTGAGTTCTTAGATCTTGTTACATACATAATTGTTGAGAAATCATTCCTCAACAAACTCTTTCCAATGCCCTTAAGTCTTGGAGCGCTATATCTTTTAGGGTATTGGGATCTCAAACTAATAGTGGCAGTTCCAGCAGCAGCATTTTTATCTCTAATCATAAACAAATACCTCAATAAACCTGTTGTGTTTGAAGCGCGTAGACAGTTGCCACGCCTATGAAAAGAATCTCTGTAGTGTCATTCCAAGACATCGATGTATCTGATGGGTTAGAACAACTCGTCATGATGTATGACGACCCATTTATTTTGTTTCCCATAACAAAAAATAGAATATTTGTTGAGAGTGTATGGAATGTCATCAAGAAACACGGTGTTGAGTTCCACGCTTATTTTTCAGAGTCCAGCGATTTTACTGACACAATACTTAGCGGATCTAAACACTTTACAAAGGTAAGCAGTCCTATTAAAGAAGTTATAAAGATGATCAACATCCCTGAAGANGTACTAGCCATNGCGTGGGATGACAGNCCAGAGGCTCACACTGTCCTTCACTCTGTAGAAGACTACGGAGTAGAAACATGGAGCATCTTGGATGGGTTGGATGTTATCGATGTGGATTCTGCCCCAGAGGATATGGATGAAGACGAAGTCCTTGACCTGATTGAAGACACCTTTATGGGACTGGTTGAACTGATGGCGGGGTACATCACCACNAAGGTGGTAACCCTGCTAACCCAGGAGGTCAATGCCCATATAGACAACATGGAGGGTCGTAATGACGTCGACCCATTTGAGGAGTAGTCTGCCGCCGTGCAAATCCCTCAGGGCGCTTATTCGTCAGACCTAACCGATTACCAGTTCCGACTGCTGGCCTTTATGTGCCTGAATTCGGGCTCAGAAGGCCGTCTACAGGCTTCTGTAGCCGAGTTAGGTAGTCAGACTGGCAAATCTAGTGATCGAACTGTCAGAGATGCCCTTAAAGCCTTAGAATCCAGGGGGTTTTTTACCGTGGTTAACACCCGACGAGCCAACGGCTACAAGGGAAAGAACATCTACCAACTGACGGAAAATTACCCATCTGAACTGACGCCAGATTACCCATCTGAAAAATCTGAACTGACGGTAGATTACCCATCCTCACCTGATAAGGTGATCATTAGTTCAGATAGTAATATTACAGATATACAACTAGTACCTAGTAGTAATACTACAAATAGTAATAAATTAAAATATTCTGAATCAGAGATTCGAAGGGAAATTCTTATCCCAATGAAAGGCTACGANGATGGCGAAGATCTTGCAGGCTATGGCCTTGTTGAGGACAGGGATGCGCCGCAGCCTAAGATCAGAAAGAACGATCCCAGAACCCGTGGAAAAAGACCAGAGCATGAGTGGACTGCCATGGACGTCGCTGCTGAGTTCTCTTACAGAGTTGGCCGCAAGTTCCCGTTACTCCCAGGCACCGTCAACGTCAAGCAACTCTCAGGAGCCCTTGCCAAATTCAGAACCCAATATCAAACCACCCCACTCCTAGAGTTGGAGTTGCTCCGTCTATTNATGGCTGATGAACGCAACTTCACAGATGTTGGAGATGAAGCGCCGTACCTTTACAAGCGCTTCCTTGCGTCTTTCCGTACCAAGATGAACCAAGCACGACAGAACCTTGGGCTTTCACGAATCGCCAGCAAAGAGTTTGACGAATCACCAAAGGTATCTGCTAGTGTCCTCACTGCCAGCGATGGTCGTACATTCCAAAACACGATGTCAGGTCGTGCACAGATGCAACGACACGAAGAGCGGCTCAAAGGAGCAAGCAAGTGAGAGAAGTATTTGGTTACATGTTAGTAATTTTAATNACGTTAACAGCAACACATCTAATAACACGAGGAGCAACATGGCTAAGAAAGTAACTAAGAAGTTCACCGCAGATCTCACACTGAACACAGAGCAAGGTGGCGGCTGGATGGCATTTGTCTCTGTACTTGGTGAAGGTGATATTGCTGAGGTGGCTCTGTCATCAGCGTGGAAGAACGCATCAGCAGGTAAGCGTTGGATTAAATCAAAGGTTCTAGAACTTACACCTCGCAAGAGTGTGAAGTTAGTTGCTGGAGAGACAGTTGATGCCGCAGGTAAGAAAATCTCCTTTGCTGGAGAGTTAACCTTTAAGGCGTAGATGTACAACGTTCATGAACTTNCATCTTTAAAGCGGCATTGGNTACTGCGTACCTCCAACATTCCTTCACGGTTTTTAGGGTTAGAACCTAAAGACATCATCGAGAAGGCTGGATATTTTCCAGATGAAATTCGTGATTGGATCGATACAGTCATTGAGGGTCAGGTCATCAAGAACGTAGGCAACNTAGGTACGACTGGTGTTGGACTTTTGTTTGATGGTGGTCCAGGAATTGGTAAGACGACTCACGCAGTTGTTGCAGCCATGGAGATCATTCGCAGATTGCCTGACGATGATGCCGCGTTATCGCACGCTTTTGGCATAAAGAACTCCGACTTTGGCATGAGTTTTCGCCCAATTCATTACCTAACCTACCCAGAGTTTTTGTCACTTAAGAAATCAACCTTTGATAGTGAAACTGACCACAGCGTCACCGATCGAATAGATGGATTTCATGGAAGGTCTCGGTTTGATTGGCTAAATGTTCGCATCTTGGTAATTGATGACTTGGGTAAAGAGTACGGCTCTAAGTACGACGACGCCTCCTTTGATGAGATTCTTCGCTTGAGATACGACAAGGCTTTACCGACAATCGTGACAACAAATGTTAAACTTGAGAACTGGGAAGCCCAGTACTCAGAGGCTATGGCAAGTTTTGCTCAAGAAGCCTTTGTACGAGTTCCCATCATCGGTGCTGATAAGCGAGGCCAGGAGTGAAGGAGATGAGTATGGACACCAGTTGGCGCACCATACAGTTGTTCATCTCTCCACAGGGCGCTGGAGTATTTGAAGTCGAGATTGATACTGATAGCAAAGACACTCGTTGCACTTGTCCTGTCTGGAAAAAGAGAGGCTCTTGCAAGCACACACAGTACGTAAACATTAAGAGCAGAGTTAACAATGGTCACTACGCAATCAGTGTTCCTAAAGGAGTTAGCGAAGATGAAGTCACTGATGCAATTGATGACCCTGTCCGTTTTAGAGAACTGATCTTAAAGTACTCTACTATTGAGGTCATATGAGGAATGGTGACATCTCGAACGAAACGCCTCCTCGTCTTATTGTCCTTCTCGATGTTGTGGTTATCAGCGAAATGGTGGACACAAAAAAGTTACTTCGCACATCGACAGANAAAAAGATAACTAGACTCAATGCATTAGCATTAAAGCAGTTGTGGGATTTAGGAAACAAGTACGGTCTATCGTTGGAGTTAGCAGCCTTTGGAACAGATNATTGGACTGAAAAACATTTAGAAGATTTTATGGATAGGCTAGACCGAAGAGGAGCCAACCCATTTAATTACGCAGAACTGTATTACGACATCGATAACTTTATTGATGACCTGCCTTACAGAGCAAACTTTAAAGGGGTAGTTGATTTACCTGGTAGAGTCGCTCGGTACGGGTCTTGGGGAGTAGAACTAGATAACTTGTAGGAGGGGCACAATGGCAGCAGATAATGAACACCGCTTAGTCAGCAAAGTAATTCGGGATAGAGATTTAATTCCCGCCCTTCAACGCGATGTAAAATCAAATTGGTTCCTTGACGATGACAACCGTCGTGTATGGGAATTTGTTATCACCCATTACAACGAGTACAACGAAGTCCCTACCGCAGTTGTTGTCAAAGATCATTATCCAAATTACAAAGTGTTAGATGTAGAAGACGCAATTGATTACCTTCTTGACACGATGGTCACCTTTCGTCGCAACTTACTCACTCGTCAAGGATTAGAGTCTGCGATTGAGCACCTGCAAGATTCCAACCATGAAGCAGCACTCATCTCGATGGAAGCCACACTCACTCGCGTCAATGAGCAAGGCGTTCTTGGAACTCACGAGATGGATTTGTCTAAGAATACTGACGAACGTTATAAAGAGTATCAATCACTACAGAACCAAGAGTTCTTAGGAATACCTACTGGCTTTGAAAAAATTGATGAAGCAACTGCGGGGTTACAAGGCGGTCAACTCATCACAATCATCGCTCCACCAAAAACAGGTAAGTCTCAAATTGCTTTGAAGATTGCTATCAATATCCACGAGCAAGGTAAAGTGCCGATGTTCCAATCCTTTGAGATGAACAACAAAGAACAGCAACAACGTCACGACTCCATACGAGCCAACATATCTCACACACGATTGCGTAGAGGTAAGTTAACTCCTGTAGAAGATGCTCGTTACATTGCTTCCCTCAATAAACTTGAAACGATGCAGTCTTTTCACCTTGTGGATGCTGTCAACGGTCTTACGGTCTCGTCACTCGCCGCAAAGATCCAACAAACAAAGCCTGATGTGGTCTTTGTAGATGGTGTTTATTTGATGCTAGATGAGATCTCAGGTGAGATGAACACACCACAAGCCATCACTAACATTACTCGCGGCCTTAAAAGACTTGCACAGAAGATTAATAAACCAGTCATCATTACCACTCAGACATTGCTTTGGAAGATGCGTGGTGGCAAAGTGACTGCAGACTCCATCGGTTATTCATCCTCATTNTTCCAGGACTCAGATGTTATATTGGGATTAGAGCCTGTAGAGGAAGACGACGAAGTAAGAAAGTTGCGNATCGTATCTAGCCGTAACTGCCCACCAACAGAGACTCCCATTACATGGAACTGGGAAATTGGTTGCTTCCATGATGAAGATGAAATGTCTAAGTGTCAGTTCTGTATGAAATACATGGCTAGTCGCTAATGGATCCAGAGAAAGTCCTTCTTAACCTTGATGTAAGTATGGTTGCCCAAAGAGGTAANGAAGTTAATGGGTTATGCCCCATGCACAAGGCTCGCACAGGTAACGATGACCATAGCCCCTCATGGTGGGTGAACCTAGAAACAGGTGTTCACCTATGCTTTTCTTGTGGGTACAAGGGAAACATGTACACCCTGGTTAGAGATCTCAAAGGCATGGATCATTTTGATATCCAAGACTTTCTCAAAGAAAAAACAGAATTGCCCCTAGATGTTCTTATGAAGNGATTAAAAGACCTTCCCCAATACATCACTCCAGATGAACCTATTGGNATGTCAGAAGCACGTTTAGCAGTCTTTACCGATGTNCCAGATAAAGAACTCAAGAAGAGATTTCTTACACGTGAGGCAACAGATGCGCACGGAGTTGTTTGGGATACAAAGAACAGCGCATGGATATTACCTATCAGAGAGCCTAATGACTTCTCTCTCTGGGGATGGCAAGAGAAAGGTTCAACAGGTAGGTTTTTTAAGAACTACCCAGCAGGAGTAAAGAAATCAAAGACTGTNTTTGGTGTGCACATTCTTGATGAGTCTAAACCGTTGTGGGTTGTTGAATCTCCCTTAGATGCTGTGCGTTTAACAGGTTTGGGATACAACGCCATCGCTACATACGGCGCAATCATTAGTGAAGATCAAGGAAAGTTGATGCGTAGAGCAACGCAGTTGATCTCTGCCTTTGATAACGACCAAGCAGGAAAGAAAGCATCCGAACAGATGCTGGGCTTCTCTCGCAAGTATGGGTTTGATCTTCGGTACTTTAATTACTCTGGAATTGACGTTAAAGATGTTGGAGATATGACGGAGAAAGAAATAGCGCGTGGGTTAGAGGCTGCTAAACACATGATTTATGGCAAGGAAGCCTACGCATGACGTTAGATGCGCGGGGAGTTCCTACACACGCTTGCCCTAACTGTGGGCACCTCATTTTTAATGTCAAAGCAATGTTTGAAGACTACAACATAGNGATGTGGTTNCTGGATGCTGAGTGCGATGATTGCGGTACCTTGGTAACGACCCCTACACCAATAGATAACCCTGAGAATAATGTCTTTTAAAAAATCTTTAAAACCATATCAGGTCGAGGCAGTAGCCAAGATGGTTGAGCGCAAAAAGATGCTAGTTGCATATGAGATGGGTCTTGGAAAGACTGCCATGTCTATCGCTGCTTTAGAAGAAATGCATGACACAAAAGAACTGACAAATCCTATTTTGGTAATTTGTTTATCAAGTTTAAAATACCAATGGCAAAAAGAAATAGCAAAGTTTTCTGATTCAACATCGACNGTGGTAGATGGAAGCAAAACTAAACGAATTAGTCAATGGGCAGAATCTACCGACTATGTTATTTGTAACTATGAAGCAGTGGTCAATGACTGGGACATTATAAAAGATGTGCAGTGGGGTGCGATCGTTTGCGATGAAGCAACCGCTATAAAAGGCTTCCGTTCCCAAAGGGCCAAGAAGGTCAAACAACTCTCAAAGGATGTAAAGATAAGGTTTGCGCTGACTGGTACACCTATTGAGAACGGACGCCCAGAAGAACTGTACTCGATTATGCAGTTTGTCGATCCTAATCTCCTTGGAAGGTTTGATTTATTTGATCAAACGTTTATCGTGCGAAATCACTTTGGTGGTGTACAACGCTATAGAAACCTACCTTTGTTTCATGACAAGGTTCAACAGGCATCCGTAAGAAAAACACAGACTGATGAAGATGTTGCTCCATATCTTCCAGACACGATCTATAGAGATCCAATCGTTATTCAATTTGATGCTGACAATAAAAAACTCTACAAGTATATTGCCGAAGAACTTTGCAATGAGTTGATGGAAGCCCAACAACTTCTAGGATCTGGGTTTTCTTTAACAGCCCACTATGGTCACGACAGCAAACAGAGTGGCCCAGCAGACGCAATGCGCGGCTCTATCATGAGTAAAATTACTGCTCTACGAATGCTTTGTGATCATCCAGAGTTGCTTTCTGACAGCGCNCAAAAGTTTGAAGAACAAAACGGTGAAGGTAGCGCATATGCGTACAGCCTAAAAGAACGAGACTTANTGTTGTCAAAAAAGTCACACAAATTAAACACATTNAAAGAGTATGTGCAAGACCACCTAGACACTGATCCAGATGCAAAGGTAGTCATCTTTACATCCTATGTAGGGATGTTAAAAAAGATCCAGGAACTGGTAGGAGGAACCCTCTATACAGGATCAATGGATGCCAAAGAAAAAGAAGCCAGTAAAGAGAAGTTTTTGACAGACCCAGCGTGTCGTGTATTCATTTCATCAGACGCGGGTGGTTATGGTGTAGATTTGCCAAACGCCAACCTGCTAATTAACTACGATCTTCCATGGAGTGCTGGACTATCTGTTCAGAGAAATGGCCGAATCAAAAGAGCGTCCAGTAGGTGGCCTACTGTGATCATTCAAGACATGATCATGGAAAACTCCATAGAAGAACGACAGCACGACATGTTGCAGCAAAAGAACGCTGTCGCAGAGGCTGTGTTAGATGGTTCAGGGATCAACTCCAAAGGCGGAGTTGACATGACGGTAGGAAGTTTGATAAATTTCCTTATCAACAAAAAATCATAGGAAAATAAGGGGAGTAACATGGCGAGAGTACAGCCAGCAGAACCAAGAACCGCATCAGAAGATGATTTGCTTAGTCAAGCAAAGGAATACTCGTTCTCTAAGAAACAGATTGAGTACTTTGAAGCAAAAGCAAAGACCTTGCGCGATAAGTTGTTTGCACAGATTGATGAACTTGGTGAAACAGATACCGATGGACACATCATCTTAGATCTTCCAGAAGAAATTGACGGAATTAAGAGTTTTAAAAAACAACGTCGAGTACAGCGCAAAGTTAACGAAGCAAAGTGTGAAGAAATCATTGAGGCTAAGAACCTTGGTGATGAGTTGTACAAAACTATTCGTGTTATCGATGAAGATAAGTTAATGGCTGCACTCTATAGCGACCAACTTACAGAAGAAGAAGTTGAAGAGATGTACCCGCAGCAGATAACGTGGGCACTAACAATGACAAAGGGATAAGATAGCGTTATGCGCAGTGACGAAGAACTCGATGCAGTATTTGCTGACCTCGAATATCTTCCTGGGTCAAAGCGCAAACGTCGTGATCTAGACCCAAAGGTTTCTCGCCGTAAAAGCGGTGAGACTAATGGCTGGGATGAAAATCCCATCATTAAAACA
>JGI24890J29729_1000793_pt1 | contig 17090 bp, 13 predicted proteins | sample FreactcultureFD7_FD_29729 | JGI IMG/M metagenome (IMG submission 29729)
GGCGCGCACCCCCGCGCGTGGCCGCCGTCGTGGCCGTGCGGCTGCGGCCGCTGCTGCGGCCGGAGCGACCGCGGCCACCGCCGCCGCCGTGGCGAGTCCGGCCACCCCGGCAACGGCCATCACCACCAACACCAAGCCCGAGCTGCTGCCGCGCTGCGGTTTCACCGAAGCCTCGCGCCGCCACATCTTCTCGCGCGGGGTGTACGTGCTCGATGAAGAGACCAATACGCCGCTCTTCGAGCGCAACGCCGATACGGTCGCCCCCATCGCCTCGGTGACCAAGCTGATGACGGCCATCGTCTGGCTGGACCAGAAGTCGCTGCCCATGGCCAATCGCCTGGAAGTGACCGAGGATGATCTGGACAACCTCAAATTCACTCATTCGCGCCTGAACGTCGGGGCCAGCCTGTCGCGCGCCGACATGCTGCACATCGCCCTGATGTCTTCCGAGAACCGCGCTGCCGCCGCCATGAGCCGCGACTATCCGGGCGGCCGTCCGGCCTTCATTGCCGCCATGAATGCACGCGCCCAGGCACTGGGCATGCCGCATACCCATTTCGAGAACGGTACCGGCCTGTCGCCCGAGAATGTTTCGACCCCGCGCGAGCTGGCCGAACTGGTCAAGGCGGCCAACCGCTACCAGCTCATCCGCAATGATTCGCTGGACAAGCAGAAGATCATCAACATCGGCCGTGGCCAGCTGCAGTACATCAATTCCAATCGCCTGATCCGCTACGGCCAGGTCAATGCCACCGTGCAGAAGACCGGCTTCATCAACGAGTCCGGCCACAACATGGTGCTGCGCCTGCTGGTGCATGACCGCCGGCCGGTGATCGTCACCATGCTGGGCAGCGGCACTGCCGATGGCTCGCGCCTGGATGGGGTGCGCATCGCCAAGTGGCTCAACTGTTCGCTGAACTGAGCTGCCATTCAGCCGGGGCCACCTTGGCGGTGGCCTGGTACAGCCGCACCCGGTTGCGGCCTTCGCGCTTGGCCTGATAGAGCGCCTCATCGGCGGCCTTGATGATTTCGTCGACACTGCGATGTACGCCGCGCTCCAGGCAGGCCACGCCGATGCTGATGGTCAGGCGGCCGAACGGGCTGCGTTCATGCGGGATCTTCTGGGCCTGCAGCGCTGCCAATATCAGCTTGCCCACGTGCATGGCGCCCTCGGCATCGGCCTCATCGAGCAGCACCACGAATTCTTCACCCCCGTAGCGACCGGCACGGTCGCAATGGCGGGAAACCGCACCCTTGATGCAACGGGCCACGGCCACCAGGGCATAGTCACCCGCCTTGTGGCCGTAGGTATCGTTGTAGAGCTTGAAAAAATCCACATCCGCAAACAGCACCGCAAAGCGTGCCGAGTCATTGCGCTGGCATTTGTGCCAGGCCTCCTGCAGGACTTCGTCCAGGGCGCGGCGGTTCAGCAGCGTGGTCAGCTTGTCGGTGCGGGCCTGCTCCTCCAGTTGCTGGTCCAGCTTGCTGCGGCGGAACAATTCCTCGCGCACGCGGCTGATGAGGTAGAAGGCCGCCGTGCTGAAGAGCGCCATCAGGAAGACCACGGCATAGAACATGCGCATCCATTCACGGAACAGCGCCGCCTTGGTGTGGCCGATGAAGACCACCCAGCGCGTCTGTGGCACGCGCACGTAGGTGTAGAGCCGCTGCACCCCATCCTGCTGCGAGCGCGTGAAATAGCTGCCTTCAGCGGGGGCGCTGGCCGCCAGCAGCTTTTGCAGCTGCGGGGCATTTTCCACCCGGGAGCCGATGAAGGCCTCGTCATAAGGCAGGCGCATGTAGGCCACGCCCTCCACCGAGTAGAGCGACATGACCGCATTTTTTTCCAATGACATGGCCTCGAACAGCTGCCGGAAATAATCCAGGTAGAGCACCATGAAGACCACCCCGCCAAAACTGCCGTCGACATGGACCAGCCGCTTGGACAGCACGATCACCTGGGCGCGCCGTTCCAGCCGTACCGCTTGCGGGGACGAAATGAAGAGGGTGCCGCGCGCGTCCTGTCGTGGCCCGTCGAAGAAATCGCGGCCGGAAAAATTGCCCGGCATGATCTCGTCCAGCACGGGTGATCCGACTACGCGTTCACCATCGGCGTCGATGATGCCCTGGGCCGCGATGTAGCCGGCCTCGATCTTCTCGCCAAGCAGAAATTCCAGTTGTTGCTGGGCCGGCATGCGATGCAGTTGCGTATGGCGATAGCGCCACGCCAGGCTGTCCAGCGCCAGCGAGAGCAGCTCCATGTTGCGCGAGATCGAACGTTGTGCGATACGCGCCACGTTGAGGGTGTGATTGACCGAAATGTGTTCTACCTGCTTGTAGCTCTGGTAGAGCACCACACTGGTGATGACCCCTGCCATCAGTGTCAGCGAGCCGACCAGCAGGGTCATGTTGCGTTTGAGGCGTTTGATTTTTTGTCTCCCCGTACCTTGTCATGACAAAGCGTTCCCTGGCGCAATATCGCACCGTGAAAACCGCTTGGCAATGAAAAGGCAGCCGGGGAAAAACTTATGGCATCAGGCCATAAAGCCGGGCCGAGGATTCGCCCCACAGGGCGTCCTGGTCAGCTGGAGAAAGACGGCGCGCGGCCCATTCCCGCACCACCGCCACCACCCTTGCATAGGAGGCGGCCAGCAGGCAGACGGGCCAGTCGGATCCGAACATGAGGCGCTGCGGACCGAACAGTTCCAGCGCCGTATCGAGACACTGCACGATGTGATCGAAGTCGCGCGTGCAGAGTCCGCGCAGCCAGTCGGCTTCGGTCAAGAGGCCCGAGATCTTGCAGGCCACGTGCGGCATGGCGGCCAGTTCGCGCAACTGCTGGCGCCAGCGCTCATAGGCGGCGCGGCCCTTGCGGAATTCCTTCAGGGCCGGCTTGCCGAGGTGATTCAGGACCACCCAGTGCTGGTCATGCAAGGCGCAGAGCTGGCGCAGCTGCGGCAGGTGGCGTTCATGGGTGAGCACTTCCAGCACGTAGTCGCGCTCCTGCAGCCAGCGCACGCCGTGATTGAACTGCGGTTGTACCAGCGCTTGCGCGGCATCATCCTCGTCCTGCATCGGATGACGCAGTCCCAGCATCTTGGCGCGGCCCCATTGCTCCATGCGCTCGGCCAGTTGCGGCGAGGCGATGTCATCCCAGGCGATCACGCCGGCGATGCGCGCATCGCGCCGCGCCATCTCCAGCAGGAAACCGGTCTCCTCGTGGCCCGGACGGGCTTGCACCGTGATCGACGCATGCAGGCCCTGGGCGTCCAGCAGGGGCTGGAACTGGTAGGGCAGGCGGTCTTGCGCCAGCAGGTCCATGCCGGTACCGATCCACGGATAATCCTCGGAACGGTAGCGCCAGAAGTGCTGGTGCGCGTCGATGCGCATCGGCCCCTTGATCCTTCTCACCGGGGCCGGTGGCATGCGCAATTCACGATGCAGGGTCAGCATGTCAGTGATTGTGCCGTGGCAGGGTTTGCGCCACGCCCTGGTACTTCAGGGCCAGCTCCATGCAGGCACCGGTCTCCAGTTGGCCGACCGTGCTGCGATAGATTTCCTGCCAGGGTGTCTGGCTGGGCGGCACCGGCGGAATGCCTTCGCTCTTGCGGCGCGCCAGCTCTTCCTCGCTGATGAGCATGTTGCACTCGCCGGTGTTGAGATCGATGCGCACGCGGTCGCCATCGCGCAGATAGGCCAGGCCGCCACCAACCGCGCTCTCGGGCGAGGCGTTGAGGATGGAGGGACTGTCGGACGTGCCGGACTGGCGGCCATCGCCCAGCGTGGGCAGGGTCGAGATGCCGCGCTTGATGAGCGCATCGGGCGGCTGCATGTTGACCACCTCGGCCGAACCGGGCCAGCCGACCGGACCGGCACCGCGAATGGCCAGCAGGGTGTTTTCGTCGATCTGCAGTGCGGGGTCGTTGATGCGGGCGTGATAGTCGTCCGAACCATCGAAGACCACGGCGCGGCATTCGAAGATATTTTCCTGACCGGGCGTGCTGAGATAACGCTCGCGGAAGGTTTCCGAAATGACGCTGGTCTTCATGATGGCGAAGTCGAACAGGTTGCCCTTCAACACCAGGAAACCGGCGCGTTCGCGCAGCGGGGCGGAAAATGCGTAAATCATTTCCCGGTCGTTCGATGCACGGCCCTGCAGATTCTCGGCCATGGTCTTGCCGGTGGCGGTGATGCGCTCGGCGCGCAGCTTGCCGGCCTGCTGCAGTTCCCACATGATGGCCGGTACGCCGCCGGCGCGGTGGAATCGTTCACCCAGGTACTTGCCGGCGGGCTGCATGTTCAGCAGCAGCGGCACGTCGTAACCATACTTCATCCAGTCTTCCGAATGCAGCTCCACGCCCGCATGGCGCGCCATGGCCATGATGTGCGGCTGGGCATTGGTGGAGCCGCCGATGGCGGCATTGACCACGATGGCATCGAGGAAGGCCTCGCGTGTGAGGATGGCCGAGGGACGCAGGTCTTCATAGGCCATGCCGACGATGCGGCGGCCGGTTTCATAGGCCATCTGGCCGCGTTCGCGATAGGGGGCGGGGATGGCCGAGCAGCCGGTGAGCGACATGCCCAGCGCCTCGGCCATGGCGTTCATGGTGGAGGCGGTGCCCATGGTGTTGCAGTGGCCGGAGGAGGGGGCCGATGCGGCGGCGATCTCCAGGAATTTCTCGTTGTCGATGCTGCCTGCCGAGAGCAGCTTGCGGCCCTTCCAGATGGCCGATCCCGAGCCCACCAGTTCGCCATCCATCCAGCCGTCCAGCATGGGGCCGCCGGAAAGCACGATGGCCGGGATATCGACGGTGGCCGCCGCCATGATCTGCGAGGGCGTGGTTTTGTCGCAGCCAGTGGTGAGCACCACGGCATCGATGGGGTAGCCATGCAGGATTTCCACCAGGCCCAGGTACGCCAGGTTGCGGTCGATGGCGGCGGTCGGACGGCGGCAGTTCTCGAAGATCGGATGCAGCGGGAATTCCATGGGAATGCCGCCCGCATCGCGGATGCCATCGCGCACCCGCTTGGCCAGCTCCAGGTGGATGCGGTTGCAGGGGCTGATGTCGCTGCCGCTCTGGGCGATGCCGATGATGGGACGGCCCGATCGCAATTCTTCGGCGGTGATGCCGTAGTTCATGAAGCGCTCCAGGTAGAGCGCCGTCATGTCGATGTGGTCGGGATTGTCGAACCAGTCCTGGGAGCGGAAGCGGCGGGGTGTGGCGTGTGGCTTGTTCATGGATTCCTCTGGGCCGAAAGGCGTGTGGATAAGTTACGCGCCCAGCCAGCCGGCATCGACGTAGTACTCGCGGCCGGTACACTTGGCACCGCTGTCGGAGGACAGGAACAGCGCGAGCGCCGCGACATCATGCGGATCGACACGGACCGGCAGGCATTGCGCAGCCAGGATTTTCGCCTCTTCTTCAGGGGTGTGCCAGAGCAGCGTCTGGCGCGGGGTGCGGATGGCCCCCGGGATGATGGCATTGACGCGCACGCCATCGCGGCCGAAGTCGCGCGCCATGCCGTGGGTCATGCCTTCGATGCCGGCCTTGGCGGTCATGTACAGCGTCAGGTCGGGCAGGCCCAGGTGCCAGGAGATGGAACCGAAATTGAGGATCACGCCGCCCTTGCGTTCCCGCATGCCCGGCAGCACCGCCTGGGCGCAGAAGAACTGGTGGCGCAGGTTCACCGCCAAGCGTTCATCCCAGTAGGCGGGGGTGACGTCTTCGCTCTTGTGGCGGTCATCATTGGCGGCGTTGTTGATGAGGATGTCGACGCCGCCCATGACGGTCTCGATCTCGGTGAAGGTGGCGCGCAGGGCTTCCAGGTTCATCAGGTTGCAGGGGAAGAAGCGCGGTGCCACGGCGGCATCCTTGAGCGAGGCCACCAGTGCCTCCGACGGTTCGGTGGCGATATCGAGGAAGCACACCTGCGCGCCTTGCCCGACGAAGGCTTCCACCAGCGCTGCACCGATGCCGCTGCCGCCGCCGGTGATGACGACCCGCTTGCCGGCGAGGCTGCGATAGAGGGCGTGTTCGAAGACGGTGGGGGTAGCTGCGGTCATGCTTGATGCTCCAGAGGATAGGATGGGCCGCAGACGCGGCCCGGAAACGATATAAACAATTTGTTCAGTGTTGCGCTCAGCGGCCCGAACGGGTACTCACATCAACCCACACCGCCAGCACCAGGATGCTGCCCTTGACGATCATCTGCCAGTAGGTGCCCACGTCCAGCATGGACATGCCGTTGTCGAGGCTGGCCATCACCAGTGCACCGATGAGCGCGCCATAGATGGTGCCGGAGCCGCCGCGCATGGACGTGCCGCCGATGAAGCAGGCTGCAATCGCATCGAGTTCGCCCATGTTGCCCGCCGACGGCGAGCCTGCAGCCAGGCGGGCGGTGTTGACCAGACCGGCCAGCGCGCACATCAGGCCCATGATGCCGAATACCCACAGCTTGACGGCCTGCACGTTCACGCCCGAGAGGCGGGTGGCTTCCATGTTGCTGCCCACCGAATAGATGCGGCGGCCGAACACGGTCTGCGTGCTCACGTAGCTGAACAGGCCCAGCAGCCCCAGCAACAGCAGCACCGGCACGGGGATGCCGTCATAGCTGTTGAGCGTGCGCACGAAGGCCAGCAGTACCGCACCGATCACCAGCACCTTCAAGCCATCGCGCCAGAGGGCCGCCAGCGGCAGGCCGTGACGGCTGCGGTTGACGCGGCTCATCCACGTGAGCGCCACCGCCAGCACGAACAAGGCGATGCCCAGCGCCACGCCGATCTGCGGCGGCAGGTAGCCCTGGCCCAGATAGACCATGTTGTCCGACACCGGCGCAATGGTGAGGCCGCCGGTAATGCCCAGCAGGATGCCGCGGAAGGCCAGCATGCCGCCCAGGCCGACGATGAAGGAGGGAATGCCGAGGTAAGCGGTCAGGTAACCGTTCAACAGACCGAGCCCCAGGCCGAAGCCCAGCGCCAGGACCAGGTTCAGCGCCAGCGGCAGGTGATGGCTCACGTCCAGCAGCGCGGCGATGCCGCCCAGCAGGCCCAGCAGCGAACCCACCGAGAGGTCGATTTCACCGGCGATGATGACCAGCACCATGCCGCAGGCGAGGATGCCGGTCACCGACATCTGGCGCAGCAGGTTCGACAGGTTGCGGGGCGTGAGGAAACCGCCATCGGTCATGAAGCTGAAGAAGCCCCAGATGATGGCGATGGCGATCAACAGCGCGATGATCTTGTAGCGGCGAAACACCAGCTTCAGGTTGGCCATGCCGCCTGCTCCACCCATGGCAGCGCCGCTGGCGCTGCTCAGATTGCTTGTAGTCATACCGAATTCACCTTGTGATGTTTTATCAGACCGCCACCGCGCGTGGGGACGCTTGCGGGACGGGCTGGTTGATGGCAGCGGCCAGCACGGTTTCCTGGCTCAGGTTGTCGTTGACGAAGTCGCCGCGCAGTTTGCCTTCGCCGATGACCAGCACGCGATCCGACACGCCCAGTACTTCGGCCAGTTCCGAGGACACCATAATGATGGCCAGACCCAGCTTGGCCAGCTCCGAAATGAGCCGGTAGATCTCTGCCTTGGCCCCCACGTCCACGCCGCGCGTGGGTTCGTCCAAAATTAATACTTTGGGCTGCGCCAGCAGCATCTTGGCGAGCACCGCCTTCTGCTGGTTGCCACCCGAGAGTCCGGTGATGGGCAGGAAGGGCGAGGCGGTCTTGACGCGCAGGCGGCTGATCTCGCCCTGGATGGTCTTCAGTTCGGCGCTGCTGTCGATGCGGGTGCCGCGCGAGAAGCGGTTGAGCACGGTCAGCGTGATGTTCTGGCCCACATCCAGGTCCGGCACGATGCCATGGTGCTTGCGGTCTTCCGGCACCATGCACAGGCCCTGGCGGATGGACTTCAGGGGCGAGCCGGTATCGGCCAGCTTGCCTTCGAGCAGCACCTGCCCCTCGTAACGTCCGCGATAGGCGCCGAAGATGGCCGAGACCAGTTCGGTGCGTCCTGCACCTACCAGTCCGGCAATGCCCAGGATCTCGCCCCGGCGCACCGAAAAGGAGACGTCATCGACGCGCTTGCGGCGCGGATTGTCGATGTCGTAGCAGGTGATGTTGCGTGCTTCCAGCACCACTTCGCCGATGGCGTGATTGCGCTCCGGGTACATGGCGGTGATTTCGCGGCCGACCATCTGGGTGATGATCTTGTCCACATCCATGTCCTGCATGGGCGTGGTGGCGATGTGCTTGCCATCGCGGATCACCGAGATGGTGTCGCAGATCTCGGCCACTTCGTCGAGCTTGTGCGAGATGTAGACACAGGCCACGCCGCGCGCTTTGAGGTCCTTGATGATCTTGAGCAGCACCGCGATTTCGGAGGCGGTCAGCGACGACGAGGGTTCGTCCAGGATTAGCAGGCGCGCATCCTTGTTGAGCGCCTTGGCGATTTCCACCAGCTGCTGGTGGCCACCGCCATATTGCGAGACCGGCAGGGCCACGTTGATGTCGGGCATGTTCAGCTCGCGCATCAGTTCTTCGGCGCGGCGATACATGGCGGGGTAGTTCATGCGGCCACCGGGCAGGGTGATCTCGTGGCCCATGAAGATGTTCTCGGCCACTGACAGCTCGGGCACCAGCATCAGTTCCTGGTGGATGATGACGATGCCGGCGGCTTCGGTGTCGCGCACCGAATGGGCCTGCAGCGGCTTGCCGTCCCACAGGATTTCGCCATCCCAGGAGCCATGGGGATAGACGGCGGAGAGGATCTTCATCAGCGTCGATTTGCCCGCGCCGTTTTCACCGCACAGGCCCACGCATTCGCCGGGGCGGATCTTGATGTCGATGCCGTCCAGGGCACGCACACCGCCAAAGCTCTTGACGATGCCTTTCATTTCTAACAGATACTCGGACATGCCTGTTCTTTCCAAGAAGCCTCTGGAGCCTGCGCCCGGCGGCCTTGCCGGGGGCGCAGAGAGCGACGCCGGCTACCGTTGCGGCAGCCGGCGTTCGTCACTCAGGAATCAACGGCCGTCGATCTGGGCCTGGGTGTAGAAGCCGTCATCGACCAGGACCTTGACGTTTTCCTTGGTCAGCAGGATGGGCTTCAACAGCAGGCTGTCGACCTTCTTGAAGCCGTTGTCATACTGGGCGTTGTAGGTCGGCTTCTCGTTGCGGGCCAGTTGCACGGACAGGTTGGCCGCTTCGGTGGCGATCTGCTTCAGGGGCTTGTAGACGGTCATGGTCTGGGTACCGGCGACCACGCGCTTGACTGCAGCCAGGTCGGCATCCTGGCCCGAGACCGGCACCTTGCCGGCCAGCTTCTGGGCCGCCAGGGCCTGGATCGCGCCACCGGCGGTGCCGTCGTTGGAGGCCACGATGGCGTCGATCTTGTTGTTGTTGGCCGTCAGCGCATTCTCGACGATGGACAGGGCTTCGGTCGGGTTCCATTCCTTGACCCATTGCTGGCCGACGATCTTGATGTCGCCCTTGTCGATGTAGGGCTTCAGGGCCTTCATCTGGCCTTCGCGGAACATCTTGGCGTTGTTGTCGGTGGGCGAGCCGCCCAGCAGGAAGAAGTTGCCCTTGTTCTTGACCTTCAGGATGCCCTCGGCCTGCATTTCACCGACCTTCTCGTTGTCGAAGGAGATGTAGGCATCGACGTCGGCATTCAGGATCAGGCGGTCATAGGACAGCACCTTGATGCCGGCCTTCTTGGCTTCCTTGATGGTGTTGGTCAGGACCGTGGCGTTGAAGGGGACGATCACGATCACGTCCACGCCGCGCGAGATCAGGTTCTCGATCTGGGAGATCTGGCGTTGCTCGCTGGCATCGGCCGATTGCACATAGACCTTGGCGCCCAGCTTTTCAGCGGCGGCGGTGAAGAAGTCGCGGTCGCGCGCCCAGCGCTCCACACGCAGGTCATCGATGGAAAAACCGATCTTGGGATTCTTGGCGTCGGCCATGGCGCTGCCGGCCACCATGGACAGGGTGGTCACGGTCATCAGCGCCAATACGGTCTTCTTCAGCATTGCCTTCATAGTCCAGTCTCCGATTTGAATTGAATTTGAATTGATTATGATTTTTGAAGCGGCGTGACCGGGTGGAACCGGTGGCCCGTTTTGGGGCAATCGCTTCCAATGGCGCGTGGGGCCGAGCTTGTCAGGAATGGTCTACGCCGCATGATGGTGCGAGGGGGATACTAGCCCCGGGCCAATCCCCTCTACAATTACGAAATTCACCAAACGGCTTAGTGATTCTTTTTGTTGCAGGAGCACATATCCGTCATTTCGACGATGGCTCGCTACAATTCGACGAATACAAGAACGGCGCGCCTGACGACGCCGGCAACCAGGAGACACAGCGTGGCAAAAACCCCCACGGTGCACCGGATTGCGTTGCTCTTCAATGGCAACAAGATCTTCGATCGGGAAATCATTTCCGGCATCGGCGAATACATCAGCAGCACCCGTGCCTCCTGGGACTTGTACCTGGAGGAGGATTTCCGCTGCCGCCCGCAGGGTATCGAGCGCTGGGCCGGGCACGGCATCATTGCCGACTTCGATGATCCGGTGACGACCGCCGCGCTGGAAGGCGTGCAGCTGCCGGTGGTGGCCATCGGCGGCTCCTATGCCGACCCTTCGCAATATCCGGCCAACCGGCCCTATGTAGCCACCGACAACTACAAGATGGTCAAGCTGGCCTACGACCACCTGATCGAAGCCGGCCTGCAGCATTTCGCCCTGTACAGCTTGCCCGAGTCGCCCTGCAATCGCTGGGCGCAGGAGCGCGAGCGCATCTTCACCGACCTCACCGGTGCTGATGGCATCACCGGACACATCTATCGCGGCGTGGGCACCAGCGCGCAATCCTGGGATGCCGCCGTGGAGCAGCAGATCGCCTGGGTGCGCAGCCTGCCCAAACCGGTGGGCATCATCGCCGTCACCGACGCGCGGGCGCGGCAGTTGCTGCAGGCCTGCCTGTTCGCCGGCATCGCGGTGCCGGAGCAGGTGGCGCTGATCGGCATCGACAATGATCCGCTGGCTCGCGTGCTGACGCGCATCCCCTTGAGTTCGGTGATCCAGGGCAGCGTGGAGATGGGCCGCACCGCTGCGCACCTGCTGCACCAGATGCTGCATGGGGCGCGCTTTCCGGACACGCGCATCATGGTGCCGCCGGTCGGCATCAACGTGCTGGCCTCCAGCCGCCACGAGGTGCGCAATCATCCGCACGTGATGCAGGCGCTGCACTTCATCCGCCAGTACGCCTGCCAGGGCATCAAGACTGACCAGGTGGCCGATTACGTGGGCATTTCACGCTCGTCGCTGGAATGGTATTTCCGCCGCGAGCTCGGCCGCAGCGTGCATGATGAAATCCTGCGCTTCAAGCTGGAAGCCGCCAAGCGCATGCTGGAGCAGGCCGGCAGCCATGCGGCCGAGATCGCCGTCAGCTGCGGCTTCACCACCGTGCAATACCTGCACGCCGTCTTCAAACGCGAACTGGGCTGCACGCCCAGGGAGTACCAGGAACAATTCGCCGCCGGACTGGAGCGCTCGGCTGCACCGTCCGCCCCTGCCGTCCGGCCCAAGAAGAAAACCACGGGGCCCTCCCTTCTTACCACCACAAAATGACGCACTTCACCCTCTCCCACACCACCTCCGCGGACGGCATCCGTCTCTACACCTTGCGCAACCACACCGGCATGCGCGTGACCATCAGCGACCTGGGGGCCACCATGGTCAACTGGTGGGCACCCGATCGCTATGGCCGCGAGGCCGACGTCCTGCTGGGCTTTGAGCGGGTCGAGCAATACACGAACAACCCGGCGTATTTCGGCGCCATCGTCGGGCGCTGGGGCAACCGCATCGCGGGCGGCCGTTTCGAACTCGACGGCGTGGCGCACCAGGTCGATTGCAATGAAGGCCAGAACCACCTGCACGGCGGCCGCGAAGGTTTCCATGCCCAGCGCTGGCAGGTGCAGCCCGATCCGGAAGGCCTGCGCCTGATGCTGGTCTCGCCGGCCGGGCAGGCGGGTTTTCCGGGGACGGTGATGGCGTCGGTGCTGTACCGCCTGGATGACGAGGGCCAGTTGCGCATCGATTACACCGCCACCAGCGATGCGGCCACGCCCATCAACCTGACCTCGCATGCGTATTTCAACCTCAATGGCGGCACCTCCGACATCCGCGACCACATCATCGCCATCGAGGCCGATGGCTACCTGCAGGTCGATGCCAAGCTGATTCCTGAGGGCCGCGCCGATGTGGCCGGCAGTGCGTTTGATTTCCGCCAGCCGGCCCCCATCGGTCCGCGCCTGGACTGGCCGGATCCGCAACTGAAGCTGGCCGGTGGCTTCGACCATTGCTATTGCCTGCGCAGCGAACACGAACCGCAGCCGGGCCAGAGCCGCGTGGCGCAGACCCTGCGCGAAGTGGCCAGTGTCTACGAGCCGGGGTCGGGGCGTGAATTGCGCGTCTCCACCACCGAGACCGGGCTGCAGTTCTACAGCGGCAATTTCCTCTCCGGCGTACAGGGGCGGGGCGAACAGCCGTATGCCATCCATGATGGCTTCTGCCTGGAGGCGCAGTCCTATCCGGACCAGGTCAACACGCCGCTGCGCGAAGCGGTGATCCTGCGGCCGGGGCAGGTGTATCGGCAGACCACGGTGTATCGCCTGGGGGTGCGGGACTAATTACCGCGTCGTGAGAACGTATTGAAAATTTTTTAGAAAGTGGCGTTACCTTCGCCCTTACCGCTGATATCTCTTCCCTCTCTCCTTAGTCTCCCCAGGAAACGACGCTGTTGAGCACAGCGCCGTTTCCATCTCCCCATCTGCATATCTGTTGTATTTGCACCCAGCATCCGCTGGTGGGTCGTCTCGCTCAAACGCGGGACTTGCCGTGGGGCTTTCGTTCAAATAACCTAACGGTTAGGTTTATGAAAATCTGTTCGCACAAGGGCTTGCGCGTTTCGGTCTTTACTCGCAACGAGCACTGTCCGCCGCACGTGCACGTGGGTAATGGGCGCTGGGATGCCCGGTTTCGCTTCAGCTTCTGGCACAACGGCGTTGCTTTGTGGGACGTGAATCCACTATGGATTGCTCCGGCGGCATCGCTGCTGGAAGAGCTGAGACAAGTGATTGAGCAGCCGGTGAATCTGAGGCTGGCTCGCCAGCGCTGGTGGCTGAGCCGACAGTCGGTTTGCCTTGATCATCAACACTGGGACAAGGATAGTGAAGAGGTGGTGAGTCCCAGCCTATGGCGAAGAAATGCCGTCGCGATCCTCTGGGCACGCTACGTGCCATTGCGCGACCGGACCGAATTGCAACTTGCGGGACAAGCACGTCCCTTGGAGATCGAACTATGACGATCAAAGCAAAGAAGCGTGACAATCCTCCCGTCACCGACGAAGTTCTGGAGCAGGCCATTGCTTTGGGCCAGCAGCGACGGCGTTCCAGTTTGCAGGCCGTCGAGGTAACGTATATGCCCGGTCTCGAATCTCTGGCTATCTGTTTCGCCGACAAAACCGGCATCCTGCTTCCCATCGACAACTATCCGGAGTTCGCTGCGTTGAGCGTAGCTGAATTGCGGCGGATCGAGATCGGCTACGCCGGCAGTGCCCTGTGTCTTGAGGAACGGGACCTGCATGTCTCCATTGAAGGACTGGTTGCGTCCAGCCCTTCTCTGATGAAGTTGGCAATCACTGTTGCCGCAGCCCGCAACGGCAGCCGCAGCAGCGAGGCCAAGATTCTGGCCGTACGCGAAAATGGCCGGAAAGGCGGAAGGCCACGCAAGCTGACCGACGCCAACTAGCCCGGACGACCTGCACGCCGTTGCGCTCAACCTGAGCGCTTGCGTGTTTTCGACATTTTCCTTCATCTCCAGACGAGAATTCATTAGCTCGTCTAATATCCCCATTAAGCCCGGCTCAGCTAATCAGTCCCCGCGTGATGCGCCATCATGCGGGGATCCTGTTTAGTGTCGCCTTGCTGCGTCCTTCACTTCCCCTCCAGAGCGCCCGTCCGCGCTGGCTTGCGTTCTCAACCCCGATGGCAGGAACCATGGAACTCCAGATCAACGACAAGACTTACCAGATCACCTCCGATGCCGAGACCCCCCTGCTGTGGGTGATCCGCGATGAACTCGGCATGACCGGCACCAAATACGGCTGCGGCCTGGCCCAGTGCGGGGCCTGTTCCGTGATGGTCGATGGCGAGGTGCTGCGCTCCTGCGTCATGCCCGTCGGCGCCATGGCCGGACGCAAGGTCACCACCATTGAGGCGGTCACCGCCGATCCGGTCGGCCAGAAAGTGGTCGATGCCTGGGTCCGGCACCAGGTGCCGCAATGCGGCTATTGCCAGTCCGGCCAGGTGATGGCTGCGACCGCCTTGCTGAAACAGGTGGCCCAGCCCAGCGACGAACAGATCGTCGGCGCCATGGTCAACCTCTGCCGCTGCGGCACCTACAACGCCATCAAGGCCGCCATGCATGAGCTTTCCGGCGGTACCGGCGCACCTGCCGCCGCTGCTGCGTCTACCACGCCCACCGCACCCGTCGCTGTCGATGGCATGAACAAGGCCGCCGTCGCCGCTGCCGCCGTGGTCGGCGTGGGGGCCGTCGCCGCCATCCAGTGGAGCAAGACCCAGAAGGCCAAGGCCGGCAAGGAGCAAGCATGAACCAGCCGCACGATCTTCCCCTGAACGAATTGCAGCCGGATGGTGAGCCGGTCAACGTCTCGCGCCGCCGCTTCCTGCTGGCCTCGGCCGGCACCGCCGCCGGTTCGCTGGTGGTCGGCTTCACCTTGCCGGCCGGCAATGCCCGTGCCCAGGCCAATGCTGCGCCGGCAGCGCCCGGCACGCGCGTGCCGGCCTTCCTGGAAATCCGTCCCGACAACAGCATCCACCTGCAAAGTCCCTTCGTCGAAGGCGGGCAGGGCATCTTCACGGCCATGGCGCAGATCGTCGGCGAAGAACTCGATGCCGACCCCGCACGTTTCGTGGTCCACAACGCGCCCGCCAATGACCAGTACAAGGTGATGGACATCGGCATCCGCATCACCGGCGGCAGCATGTCGGTGCGCACCAGCTATCCGACCATGCGGCGTGTGGGCGCACTGGCGCGCCACCTGCTGCTGCAGGCGGCCGCCAATCAATGGCAGGTACCGCTGGAAAGCCTCACCACCGAGCCGGGCCGAGTGATGCATGCGGCCAGTGGCCGGTCGATCAGTTATGGCGAACTCGCGCCCAAGGCGCTGGACCTGCCCAATCCGCCGCTGGAGACCGTCAAGCTCAAGGACGACAAACAATTCCGCTGGATCGGCAAGCCGCTGGCCCGGCTCGACGTGCTGGACAAATCCACGGGCCGCGCGCAATACGGCATCGACACGCAAGTCGAGAACATGCTGCAGGCCGCCGTGCAACACGCACCGCGCCTGGGCCTGGACGTCGGCAGCATCCGCAATGAAGCCGAGGTACGCAAGATGACCGGCGTGCATTCGGTGCATCGCCTGCCGGGCGCTGTCGCCGTGGTGGCCGAGCGCTGGTGGAATGCCAAGCGTGCAGTGGAAGCGCTGCAGGTGGACTGGAGCGATCCCGGCCCGGCACCGGATCGCCGCTATGTGCCGGCCGACTTTTCCACCGAAGGGTTTGCCGAGCAGTTGGCCAAGTCCACTGCCGCCGTCGATGAAGCTGAGACCGAAGGCGATGTGGCCAAGGCCCTGGCCGGTGCCAAGACCGTGGTGCAGGCCAGCTACCGCAGCCAGTACCTCAATCATGCCCAGCTGGAACCGCCTTCGGCCACGGCGCGCTTCAACGCCGATGGCACGCTGGAGATGTGGCTCCCCAACCAGGCTCCGGAAATGTTCCAGGCCGCCATCGCCAAGCAGACCGGATTGCCTGCGGAGAAGATCACCATCCATTCGCCCTTGCTGGGCGGCTTCTTCGGCCGGCACTTCCTGTACGAGACGGCCATGCCCTTCCCGCAGGCGATCCAGCTGGCCAAGGCTGTGGGCCGCCCGGTCAAGGTGATCTGGAGCCGCGAGGAAGAATTCGCCCGCGACACCATGCGTCCGATGGCGGTGGTGCAGTTCCGTGCCGGCCTTGATGACAAGGGTTTCCCCATCGCCATCGAGGCCATCAGTGCTACCGAAGGGCCGACCGAATCGATTGCCAACAAGCGCAACAAGATCGACCCCACTGCGCTGGAAGGGCTGGCCGGCAAGTCCTATCAGTTTGCCCACAAGCGCATCGGCCAGCGGTTTGTGAAGAATCCGCCCATCGTCGGTTACTGGCGCTCGGTCGGCAATTCGATGAATGACTTTTTCTACGAAGCCTTCCTCGACGAAATCGCCGACAAGGGCGGCCAGGATCCGCTCGATGTGCGCCTGCGCCTGCTGCAGGGCAACGATCGCCTGACCACGCTGCTCAAGGCGGCCGTGGATCTCTCCGGCGGATGGAAGCGGGGCCCCTTCACCGCCCCCGACGGCACGCGCCGCGCGCGCGGTGTGGCCATGGCCAAAGCCTTCGGTACCGAAACCGCTGCCATTGCCGAAGTCTCCATCGAGAACGGCCAGGTGCGCGTGCATGACATCTGGGAAGCCATCGATCCGGGCCGCATCGTCAACCCGGCCATTGTCGAGGCCCAGGTCAACGGAGCCGTCACGCTGGGCTTGTCGCAGGTGCTGCTGGAAGAAGTGGTCTACAAGGAAGGCGCACGGGTGGCGCGCAATTACGATCTCTATCCCATCCTGCCGCCGCAGCGCATGGCGCGCGTGCACGTCAAGATCATCGAGAGCGGGGCCAAGATGGGCGGCATCGGCGAACCGCCCCTGCCGGCCGTGCCGCCGGCGGTGGCCAATGCGGTCTCGCACCTGACCGGCCAGCGCATTCGCCGCATGCCGCTGTCGCATTACACCTTCAAGGCCTGATGGCAGACTGACGCATCCATGACTGATCAAAAAAACGGCAAGCTGCGCGTCTTCCTGCTGATCCTCGCCGCGCTGCTGATCGCCGCAGCCTGGGTCGCCCTGCGCACTCCGGCCTCGCCCTTCGGCAGCGCAGCTGCGCCGCCGCCTCCCTCCGCCGCGCTGATCCAGC
>JGI24890J29729_1000794_pt1 | contig 17089 bp, 16 predicted proteins | sample FreactcultureFD7_FD_29729 | JGI IMG/M metagenome (IMG submission 29729)
GAAGAAGACCATACTAGTAGCAGATGTCCAGAATTATCAGATGACCGTAAACAATCTACCTTTGAGCCAAACAAACAGCAACGACATGATGATGGAGGAGATGAAGAAGAACGCGTTTACGATTTAGTTAAACTTTAAAAGAAATAATCAATGGATTTGTGTGAATTTCATGATAGAATTTATGGTAAATATTCAGGTCAATTATATGTATTTGAACCCACATGGGATTCCTTTCGACCGATAAGTTCTGTCGCATGGGATGGTTCTAAATTTGCAGTTGATGATAGGAAATATAAAGCGGATTTATTTAGTGAAGATTATGGATATGGAAGTATAGAACAAAAGGCCATTTGTAGAAGACTTCTTCAAGAAACCGAATTAGAAAATGCAGTTGAAATTAAAGACCCAATTGTATTTTGGAAATGGACGGGACAAACGGAAGCCAAGTGGTGGAAAGATAGAGCTTGTATTTTTTCAAATCCATGTGTTCCACGAGACACAAATGCTTGGCGAAAGTATTTACAATATTTGAATGTTCGTGCAAAAACTTTACGAAGACCATTTTCAAGTAGGCGCGTTACTAAGCGTTTAGTATCAAAATGAGTAATTCATAAAATGAAAGTAAACATTGTTTCCAATAATAGGAAAAACACCGGTCTCTCTCAAGATGTAGCGATTCTTCGTGGCATCTTGACAGCAATTTTTCAAAAAGATATTCAAATTTTTTCNGTNAATNATATTTTACCAGAATGTCCAGAAGCAGATTACAATATCTTTTTAGAAGTGATTAATCCTTGTTTGTTTTCTTACGCTTCTAAGAATATTTGGATTCCAAATCCTGAATGGACATATACGAATTGGGTTCCATATTTTGAAATGGTAGATGAAATTTGGGTAAAAACAAAAGAAGCAGAAACAATTATTAAATCGTTGACAAATTCTCCAGTATTTAATATTGGTTGGTCTTCAATTGATAAAGTTTGGAATCCAGAAGAACATAAAAAGAACTATTATAAAGCAATTGTTCCAGTAGGTAAAAATATTTATCGTCATCCAAAACCTATTTTTCAAGCATATTTAAAATTTCAAGAAAAGTATCCTTCATTATATGGAAAACTTCCTACATTACATATTGTATTTGACCCAAATGTAATTGGTGTAACTGTTCCAGAAGCAATTAATGATAAGGTAGTTATTAAATCTGAAGTATTAAAGGAATCGGAATATGATGAACTTTTAAGAGAATGTGGATTATGTATTTGCTTATCTGTTGCAGAAGGGTTTGGACATGCTGTGAATGAATGTATGTCTGTTGGTTGTAACCTAATTTTATCACCAATTTCTCCTTTTAAAGACGATGTGGTAGGCGAAAATGTAAATGGTGTATTTTATGGTGAAATGGTAGCATCTGTTCCTCAACCGGAATGTATTTCATTTTTTGTAGATACTGGTATAGAGTCTGTGGTAGAAGCATTAAAATCGTATATTGATATGGATTTTAAAGAGAGAAAATCAGCATCATTAACTATTCGTGAAACTTATGAAACTCATCATAAAACTTGGATTGAAAAAATGAAGTCGTTTTTACNTTCCCATTTGTTGATTCCTCAAGTAGAATATAATTTGAAAAATGTGTTTCCAAAAGAAGAAGATTTACCAGATGTTTCAGTCTTAACAATTACAAAAGATAGACGTGTGTTTATGCCGTTAGCGAAATACAATTATATGATTCAATCGTATCCAGAAGATAAGTTAGAATGGGTAATTATAGATGATGGTGATGACCCAATTGAAGATACTTTAATTGGTGTTCCAAATGTAACTTATGTAAGATGTGAATCTGGACTTACTATTTCTCAAAAGCGTAACTTGGCTGTTAAAAATGCGATGTACGATATCATGGTAACTATGGATGACGATGATGTATATCCAAATAATAGTGTTCTTCAGCGTGTAGCGATGTTATTAAAAGAACCAGTAAAAGCATGTGGATTCTGTACTACAATTCCCTGCTACGATATCACTAAGTTTTCGTCCTTTATGAATGTCCCCCCTCATACATTACGAATGTCTGAGCGTGTTTCTGAAGCTACTTTAGTATTTACGAAAAAGTTCTGGGAAGAAGGTCAGTTTGATGAAACTATTCAGATTGGAGAAGGGGACGCATTTATTCGTAATCGCGAACACATGTGTCGAGAGATAAGCCCTCAAGAAGTTATAGTTAGTTTACTTCATCCAAAAAATACATCACATCGTAAGTTGCCAGATATAAAAGAACCAAATGGTTGTCATTATGGATTTAATGAAAATCTATTTGCGATGGTTACTCAGATAGGTGAGAGTTTAATATCTAAGACCGAATAATGAACGAGTATGTCTTCGTTTTCCACCATGTTTCTTGGTGTGATGTCTCTTCTTACCACCGACTGGGGCAGCTGGAGCTTCAATCTTAGCACCATCAGCTCCCATAGCAGTAGAATCGGTTGGGTCACCTCCCTTCATCTTCAAACCCAACTTCTTCAACATCTTACGAACAGTTTTTTTCTTAATCAACTTCAATTTCTTGGAGTGATGACGACGACCACCTACAGGGGCGGCATTAGCGGCAGTACCATTAAGCGGACCAGCATTAGCATAACCTTCCATTTTTATACTTCCAACCAGAGAAATTTTAAGCCGAACAAGAGAGGCAGGCTGGTCCAGTGGGTTCGACTGTGAATTTTTGCGCAGACGACGCTGCCTTTGTTCGTAAATAATAACATCCTGTTTTCAATCCTTGCTTCCAAGCGTATACATGCATAGACGATATCTTAGCATATGTGGGCTCAGTAAGGAACAGATTCAACGACTGGGATTGACATATGAATGGAGCACGATCCCGAGCCATATTAATCAGAGTTTTTTGTGGAATCTCCCACGCAGTCTTATATAGGTCTTGAATCTCTTTTGAAATTTCAGTAATACCTTGAATACTACCATTATTGGCTATGATTTGAGTTCTAATATCTGATGTCCAAAGACCTAATTTAGTCAAGTCATCAACCAAATATTTATTCACAACTACGAAATCACCTGCTAAGACACGACGAGTATATAAATTAGAGGTNAACGGTTCAAAGCATTCGTTATTGCCTAATATTTGGGAAGTAGACGCAGTAGGCATTGGAGCAATTAACAAGGAATTGCGAAGAGAAGTTCTCGTTTTCATTTTCAAAGTTTCCCAATCTAAGTAAGGTGTTTGGGTTGGTTTTTCATTCCATAAATCAAACTGTAATTTCCCTTTAGAAGCAGGAGAATCTTCAAAGGAATCATAATTATCNGGTTCAGTTAGTCCGAAATGTGGAATACTTCCAAGTTCCGAAGCTCTTGATGAACTTGCTTCTACTGCTGCGAAATAGATATTTTCAAATATTTCACGATTCAAAGCAGTTGCTTTCTCAGAGCCCCAAGGAATACGCATGATAGCAAATACATCAGCCAATCCCTGTATTCCAATTCCAATTGGACGATGTCTCATATTAGACTTACGAGTTTCTGGAGTTGGATAAAAGTTCTTATCAATTACAATATCCAAATTACGAGCTAATATACCAGTATAACTTCTTAATAATTCAAAGTTAAATACACCATTTTCTACAAATCTTGGAAGGGCTAAGGAACCCAAATTACAAACTGCAGTTTCATCGGCAGAACTATATTCAATGATTTCTGTACATAAATTTGAGCTCTTAATTGTTCCTACATTTTGTTGATTACTTTTAGAATTAGAAGCATCTTTGTAACATAAATATGGAGTTCCTGTTTGAATTTGAGCATCTAATATCATCTGCCAAATCTTCTGAGCTGGAATAGTCTTTCGTCCCTTTCCTTCAGATTCATATTTCGTATACAACGTTTCAAATTCTTCACCCCATACATCGTCTAATCCAGGACATTCGTAAGGACACATTAAAGTCCATTGTCCGTTACTTTCTACCCGTTTCATGAACAAATCAGGAATCCAAAGACCGTAGAACAAATCACGCGCTCTATCTTCTTCTGCTCCTTGATTCAATTTAAGTTTCAAGAAATCTTCAATGTCTGCATGCCATGGTTCTAAATAAATAGCAAATGAACCATTTCTCTTACCTCCTTGGTTCACATACTTCGCAGTATCGTTAAAGACTTTCAACATCGGAATAATTCCAGTTGATTCTCCGTTAGTTCCTTTAATTTGAGAACCTCTTGCACGAATGTTATGAACGGAAAGACCAATTCCACCAGCCCATTTTGAAATTTGTGCACAATCTCCCAAAGTTTTGTAAATTCCTTTAATTGAATCTTCAGACATTTGAACTAAGAAACATGAACTCAATTGTGGTCTTAAACTTCCAGAATTAAACAAAGTAGGAGTAGCATGAATGAAATATCCTTGAGAAAGAGCATCATAAGTCTCTTTTACCTTTTCAAAATTATTACCATGAATTTGAATTGATACTCGCATCCATAAATGTTGTGGGCGTTCTACTATCACTCCATTCTGTTTTAACAAATAGCCTTTTTCTAATGTTTTGAAACCAAAATAATCAAACATAAAATCTCTAGAATAATCAATCATTTCTTGATAAGTGTCTTTGTGTTTGCAAACCAACGTATGATACTCTTCACTCACTAATTGAACATTTCCATGATACAATAATTCTACACAATCTAGTAAAGTTTTTGGGGTGTTTTTCTGATGATTATCTATTACGATACGAGCAGCTAATTTTCCGTAATTAGGATGATATCGAGCTTGCATCATAGCACATGTTTCTGCTGCAAATTCGTCTAATTTTTGAGTATGAATTCCATCTGTGAGCTGATTACAAACCTTTAATGCGACTAAGTCAGGATTTACATGGTCTAAGTTGTCTGAAAGTTTACGGACGCGACTTAAAATTTGGTCAAAAGAAACCGGTTCACGAGTTCCGTCGCGTTTAATTACATATAAATGTTCAGNCATGTTATTGTCCATTCTATACAATNGACTTGGGAAAATCCGTTTCAAAAAAAGATTACGACGATATTAAATTTACAGATACATGCATACTTTCCATTTCATGAATAGATAAGCCAGTAGCATAAGAAGTTGTAATTTTTACTGGTTGACTATCGGTATTTGCATCAAATTTTCCTATTTCAGGTAAAAATAATAATTCTGTCTTATCTGAGCGTTCCATTAAGCTTTCATTTAAGAATTTAGATATTCCATGAGAAATCAATGCGTCCCGTTCCATTTCTCCTATTCTCAGCCCTCCATCATTAGCTCTTCCTTCTACTGGTTGATGAGTCAATAACTTCTTAGGTCCGGTATCGCGATAATTAATTTTATCATCTACCATATGTTTGAGTCTCAAATAGTAAGTTGGTGCCATAAATATCTCTGTTTCAAGCATTTCACCAGAAAACCCATTATACATTATTTCATGTCCATATGGGTGAAATCCAGAATTTGATAATAAAGATTTTAATTCCGATACTTTATTTGAACTTGAAAAAGGTGTAGAATCCATAATACCTCCTAAATGAATACCAAGTTTTGTAGCCATCATTTCAACAAATTGTCCAACTGTCATACGAGTTGGAAATGCATGAGGGTTTACAATCATATCAGGTCTAATTCCATTGGCGGTATAAGGCATATCTTGTTCTGGAACAATCATACCAACTGTACCTTTTTGACCATGTCTAGCTGAGAATTTATCGCCTAAAACAGGAATACGTTTTTCAACAATTCTTATTTTTACTTTGTTAAGATATGTTGTGCTAAATTGCTGTTCTTGTCCAGAATATCGGTAAACCGCATCTACAATTCCTATTTGTCCTCTTTTTGGAACATAAGAAATATCTTTATACATCACAACTTCTTCTGAAGAGTTTGAAATAGGACTTACAATTCCTACTAATACTGTTTTATCAGTTACAACACTTCCAACCTTAATAATTCCATCTGCATCTAAAAAGTCATAATTATACCCTTGTTTTCTTGTAACAGTATCTTTATATTTTGGATTTGTAGCAATATTTGCAAATTCTGTTTGAGTTTGTTGAGCTTCATTAATTGTTTCTTCTGAAACATCGTAAGAATGATAATAAGTTGTATTAAACATTCCACGGTTTAAAGATGCTTCATTCAATAGAACAGAATCTTCCTGATTATATCCCGTATAAACCATAAGTGCTACAATTGGGTTTTCTCCATAAGGTAGACATCCAGATTTTCCTAACACTGCATTTGTCGTCCAAGTTTGACAAATAGGTCGTTGAGCATAATTTAACCAAGTAGCAATTGTATCAAATCGTTTGTTAAATGCAGTATTATACCACGAACAAGCTTGTTTCATCTGTTGACAACTAAATGAATTACGAGTTCCAGGATTGAAATCAGAATTTGGAAGAATACTAGCAGATGCAGACAAAATAGCAAGTCCGTGAATTTCAGAAGGATAANATGTAGAAAATGGTTCCATAGAAATTCTCAAACTTTCGGTTTCAGATGCATCAATGTAATCAATAAAATTATTTAATAAATTATTCCAGTTATTTGTTTTCTTAACTTTAACAGGATCTACGTGTTCCTGATACACTGGTCTACACGGTCTTCCAGCATCTGTAAAAATTACATACTCATTTTCCATTCGGTTCCATCGTAAAGATACATATCTATCAATTTCCTGATTACGACGTTTTTCTACCATTTGTTTATGAAAGTTTTCTGTATCCTCTTCTAATACTCCTACTAATTCTGAATTTAAGAATATCTTTGTCCAAACAACATTCCAAGTAGATGGATGAATTGATGCAATTGGAAGAAATGATTTATTTTTTTCAATAATTTCTAACAAATTATTACTAGGAGAAGCTGTAGAAATTCTACACATCAATGTCATAGATTTTGTTAATCCAATCGGTCTTCCGTCTGGATTATCAGAAGGACAAAGCATTCCCCAAGAACTTCCATGAATACGACGGGATTCAATTATTTTAGTTGTTTTATCCATATCTACATTTACACGTCTCAAATGAGCAACTGTTCCAACATAGGCGTATCTTGAAAGCTCTTGAGAAACACCATCAATTTTTCCAGCCCATTTTCCTTTAAAAGATTTTTCAATATCGCTCAAAAAATTATAAGGTCTCCAGTAATATTGAACATTTTCTTCTTGGACTAAATCTACTAATTTATTATCTGCATAAATTTGCTGTTCATAATGCACTCTGGTATCTAATTCTAACAACATACGCTTTGAAACGCTATTATATACACGAATAAATTCAGAAAATAGTAAATCTCCCGAACTTACTAACCGTTTATATTGTAAATGGTCTCTGTCCGTTTTTGGACTTATTCCAATTGCAACATTCATTGCCATACGAACCATATTTCCTAAAATATACGCTTTCCTACGATATAACGATATTGTAGATTCATCATTTTTAGGAGAACAGTGTGGAAACAAATTAGAGTATAAGTTAACATAAATACCTCCAATACTTCTTGTTTGTGTTTGTCTTCGCAATAATAACAAATCTGGGTCAATATTTTTATCTTCTTCTTTGTTTATTTCTTGTTTTACAAATCTTTCATGACTTAGTAAAAGTTGTGTGAATATTTCGTCATATTGAATTCTTTCTAATTCTGGAATTCCACATAATATTGTATCATAAATATCTTGATCACTTGTTAGTCCAAGAGCATGAAATACACTAATTAATGGAACTGGTTGTGTGAATCCGGGTAATGTAATTACAGCTAGCCTTTTTGTATTAAATTCCCCGTAATCATTTACTTTATTTAAAATTTTTGGGTCTTCTATTTTTACATTTGCAGGCGGGATTACTAAAAAATGAGAATAAGGTCCAATAGTTCCATCTTCAGATACTGATTTCATTCCAGCAATATACTCATAGTTATCTTCTTTCGTAATTTCTTCTAGTTCACTTTTTTCTTCTTTTTCTATTAAAGATTTTCCAGTTGGTTCTTCTGAATTAATTTGCGTTCTTTTTGAAGCATAAGGTATATTGTTAGCTAATCTTTCTTGAGTTAATAAAACTTTTTCAGCACCACCAATGATAAAATATCCTCCAAGTTCAAATTTACACTCTCCTACATTATACAAGTCTTCTTGGGTCATAGATGATAAATAACAAGCAGAACTTTTTAACATCAATGGAATACGAGCAATTAAAACATTTTCAAACACACGAGTAGTAATTTCCTTATTGATTGTATAATCAATTTCAATTTCTCCGTATATTGAAAGAGCATATGTCTTGTTCTCAAGTCTACATGTATGTGGTAATTCAGAAGACCCAGTTTCGTCTACTGGTGGAGAGTAGCGAATGCTTTTTCCATCACGTTTTCCAATATAGACTTCAATTATACGATCATCACCCATAATAAGTCGGCGAGGGTTTGAACCCTGAATAAACTGTGGTATTTTTGTGCTCAATAAGTCAGCATATGAATCAAGATGATGACGAACTAGCGGATTTGCTGTATCTTTAAAATAGGTGTCAAAGACATGCCGAGCAATCTCCATTTCCTTTCCTTGTAAAAAAGAAAGGAATGAGTTATTTATCTACCGCCGTATTGACAGTTCTTTTTACTGTTGGATTTTTGTTAATTTATAAGTTTGTTATCAACCCACAGGTTGTTTTTACTCCTAATGCAAAAAGTATGGCACAATGTCCAGATAGATGGAATTATAATATGGTGTCGCGTATGTGTGAGCCTGGATATGATACACATTGTATGCCATTTGACCCATCTGCTCCTACATTAGAATCTGCGTCTTCTAAATGTAATGTAGCAAGGTCTTGTGGTACTACTTGGTCTGGATATTGTGCTTAAACAGATTAATATAATAATATTTAATGGATAGTGTAATCGTTACTGCATTATATAAATTCAAATCAAAAAAACCATTTGAAGATTATATTCAATATTTAAATGATTTTGTTTTGAATGTAAATAAAACAATCATATTATTTACGTCTCCCGATTTAATTGAAACGATTCCAAAATTTCACAATTTAAAAATTATTCCATTGAGTATNGATGATTGGAAAAGCAATGAATTAATGACACAGATAGAATACGATGAATATGTTCAAGAATATAGTGAAAGATATATGAAAAAAGAAGTACCAGATTCAAAATTATTTAAAATTTATTTAGAAAAATATGTTTTTGTAACTCGTGCTACAGAATTGTTCCCAAATTATAAATATTATGTTTGGGCGGATGCTGGCTGTATTCGTGATAAGGAATGGATTCCTTATTTACATTCTTTTCCAAGTACATTGAAGATTGATTCAATTGGAATTGGAAATAAAATATGTTTTCAAAATAGATTTCATATTTCAAATTATAAAACGTATCAACTAGATAAATTTGGATTTATTTCAGGTTCTATTATTTTAGGAAATAAACTTGCATGGAAAAATTTTAGAAATATGTTTTTAGAATGTTTTTATGAAATGAAAGAACTAAAAGATTTAGTAGTTCAGGATGAACTTATTTACTGTAAAATGTTTTATAAGTTTCCAAATGATGTAATGATGGTTGAAACATTTCACCCTAATATTTGTCCAGAAATTCTAAATAGATATAGAACNGATTGGTTTGGAGCAATTAGTCTTTTTAGCGATAAACATATTGATACTATACGAGTGACAAATAGAAATCCTATTAAAATAACATTTGCTTCTTGGGGAGTAGAAGAGTTTAGAATTGATGTAACTCATGAAATTAGACAATTAATAGATAAAACACCCATTACAATTGATAATTCCATGTTTTTTGATACTGGTGCTTGGAGAAAGAANTTTCTATTTATTCATTATGAAAATGGTATGATACAACGCGTTGACCAAGATAGTGTTTGGTATCTATGTTTTTAATATAAACATAATTAACAGAAGTAACATAATGTATGCAGAAACATTTAGACCAACTTCTATTGAAGAAGTAGTAGGTCATACAGAAGCAAAAGATTCTTTGAAAACTTATTTAACTTCTAATTTTTCAAAGTCAATTTTATTGTATGGACCTCCGGGGATTGGAAAAACTACTATGGCATTATGCGCTGCCAGAACTTATGGATTTGACCCATTGGAAATAAATGCTAGTAAATCTATCCGTAGTTTTGAAGATGTTGAAAAAATAAAGGATTCGTGTAGGTCGGCTGTGAATATTCATTCTTTTATTCGTGGAGATAAGAACCAAAAAACATGTGTTATTTTAGATGAAGTAGATGGTTCAGATCCACATGCTCAAAATAAAATTATAGATTGGATAAAAGACCCAAATCGGCGAGTTCCAATTATTTGTACGGGAAACGATGTTCCAATTATTTTTAAGAGAAATGCAAATATTATTCAAATAGTTCGGTGTTTTCCACCAAGAGCACAAGAATTAGAGTTCCTATTTCCCGATGTTGACGTTACTACAGTTTTGAAGGAATGTCAACACGATGTTCGTCGTATGATGCATCAAATTCAATATGGAACTTCAGACTCCTTACCAAAATTAAATGCACCACCTACAGGGCTTCCAATTGAAACTATGTTTGTTCTGCGTCAGCGGATGTTTGAGTTGCCTGACCCGCTTCACGAATATCATGGCGACACACTGGGCATCTCACACTCAACGAAAACCAATTCAAAATACAAGCCCGATGGTAAATATGAGAACATTGGCGAATCCTTGTCGCGCCAGAAGAAATCGTCTCTTGGCAAATAGCACATGGAACAGTTGTAGGTACATGAATAGTTTCTAACGAATCATTTACCTGTCTTACAGTTGGAATGACAGGTACTGGGTCTGTAAAATTAGGGGGCATAGCAGTTACAGCGGCATAAGTCAACATTGAAGCAGCAAAGTTACGAGTTTGAGTAGTTGATTGATAAATGCGATTCATCATATCTAACATAACAGCATCAGTAAGTAGATATCTAGATATTAATGCTGTTCGTTGATTATTATCTATCATACGAAGCGATCTCACATCAAAAAAAGAGTTTCTTGTCCTAAGCATTCCTTCCAATACTTTCAAGACTTGTTCTTCAATAATCATTCCATCTAGTTCTTCTTCCATTATATGATAATTAATCTCATTAATGAAAATCACTCTATCTTCTTAGAAAAGCATCCATAGGACCTGTTTTATATTTTTTCAAGTAAGAAGCTCCAAGAAATAGGATAGAATCTAATTCTTTTTCTTTCTGAGCCAATACTTTCAAAGTTGCTTCTTCTTCATCTTTGAATTTTTCTAAATATTCTTCATACATTTCATTGTAATCAATTCTTGGTTTATATCCTTCTAATTTATCAATTGCTAATGCGAACATTTGAGCTACTGGATTTTGTATTTGATTTGTTATATAAAATTCAACATCAGGTTTCAAGTTATGTTGTTTCACATAATCAATATGTTCAATCTTATCTCCTTGTTTTTTCGCATCTTTACGACTTTCAACATAAATGTATGCAATTCTATCTCCTACTTGTGGTTTATTTCCAGGATCTCTTTCTTCCATTCTATCTGCTAATACTCGGTGTGCTATTTGTGCTGGATTTTTGTAATCATCTCTCAACTGCTTCGTAACAATAAACTTATCAAGTGGAACTTTATTTTGAACAAGTTCTACCAACATATCNTTTACGAAATTTTGAGCAAGTCTAATGTCTCGTTTCTCCATCAGAACATCCAACGCTCCGCCAAATACATCTTTTACAATTGGAGCATTATCTCGTCTCTTAATCGCAATCCCCATAGATTTACGCTTACATTTTACAGTATCATCTTCATACATCATACCGACATACCTCTTACGACAGAACAGGACGAAAGGATAGAACGTTTTTTCATATTCAATTTTATAAGGTCTTCGGTTGATAGTTTTTGTGATTAAATCTGCAGCTGCCTGACCTAATTTAATTGATTCTCCTAAATCTTTTGTTGGAAACTTAATGAATATAGAATCCGTGTCTCCATACACGACTTCTCCTTTAAAAGTATCGGATTCTACAATTCTTTTTGCATCATAAATTCTACTACGACCTGCAGAAGTTGTACATGCTGCCACTTCAAATTTACGAATAGGAGAAGTTCTACTACCACACTGACCATATACAGAATTGGCTACAACTTTATAAGCTAATTGAAGACCATTTAATACTGATTTTTGAGCATCATCTTCTGTTGTTTCTATCAACTTACGAGTCTCTTTTCGTTTCTTCAATAATATATCCAAAGTAAGAGGTAGAATTCCGACTGTTCTAGGGTCTTCGTTTGGTTGAACGAATCCACATACGACTCTTCCAACGGATTCTTTTTCATCGTTGTAAACATCGTATCCAATTTCATCAATCTTAAAAGTTCCATCATTTTCAAATGTTCCCTCCTGTTTAATTTTACGACCGTTTTTATCAAATGTTTTTACATAGACCAGAGTATCAGGTGATAAATTGTAAGCAATCATATTTGACGGATAAAGTGAATTGAAATCTAAAACAGGGATTGGTTGGTCCAAATACATACCGATTTTAGGTGGAAGGACAATCGCACCTTCATAGGATACATCACCTTCTATTCCTTCTTGAGTCATGATAATCTGATTACGCTTAGAAGCATTGTAGACAACTGCTGAATAAATCTTAATCCCTTGTCCACGAATAAAGATATAATCAATTGGAACTCTACAAACATCGGCCATACCTCTAGCATTGACCAAAGTATCAAGTTTTGCCATCAAAGTAAGAACTAAATCACAATCCTGAATACAGTATTTCGCAATATGTGCTCTATCTTTTGGACTTCCACGATGAGATTCAAACATATCTTGAGCCGAAACATCATCTTTAGTAAACGACCATTCAAGTTTAGAAATATCTACATCGTTTAAAATTTCATCATTTGTTTTTACTATAAAGAACTTTGAATCAACAGTGTCTACATAAAACTTACGGCCTTCTTGATAAGGATTAATTGTATTTGTTACTACATCAAATCTAACTAAATTTCCAGCAAATAATCCACGAGTTCCTTTTGTATAAATTTTAATTCGGTTATTTTCAAGTCGTTCTAATTTTGTGACCTTATCTCGTAGAAAAGTAGATGCAACATTATCTAATTTATAAGAATCCAAGTTCTGTTCACGCCTAACACTCAATAATAAATCAATTGGTAACCTACCAGACATTTCAAAGAACCGAACTGCGAATTTACCACTGGCTAATTCAAATGTTTTCTTTTCAGTATTCACATAATCCTTCTTCCAAGGAGTCATATTAGTTCTTCCAAAATTTAACTTCAACCCTAAATATCCTGCTCTATCTGCAATATATCCATCGTCAAATCCAAAAGTATTATAACCACAAATAGCATCAGGATTTTCGTTATNAATACAGTCTTCAAATTTTTGAAGTAAATCATATTCGCTCAAACAACTAATAAATTCTACAGTTGGGTCGTTTGATTTCTCTACAATACCATTCACAAATACTACTCGTTTATAAGAATTTAACATATCATCAGAATACCGAAAACTAATACCAATTTGAATAACCTCATCTTTAGAATTAGAAGATACTGGAAAATTACCAGAATCTGAATAAACTTCAATATCGTAAGATGCTAAATATAATGCTATTTTTGAATCTATANTTGGTTTAACAACTTTATAATTTACTTCATAACATAAATCAACATTCAAATCATCTTCTACCTCTTTTTCATCTCCGTCAAAGGAAATTGGAGAAGCGGGAGATAAATCCAATTCATGAAATAGCCGAATATAAGGAGGTAAATCTGTTTCATAAGTTGTTAATTTTAAACTATCTGCAGCTCTTCCTGCTGACTTGAATGTTTTCAAATTAGGACAAATAAGTCTCCAAACTTTAATTGGTTTCAATCCATTGAATCCATTCATAACATCTAATTTCAATTCAAGTTTAACTTGAATATCTTTAAAATCAACAGGTCTAGAATTATAATTTGCATTTAATCTGTTAGATTCTTTGGAAAGTTTCAAAAGTAAATCGGAGTTTGATAAATTCTCGTCATATTTGATGTAGAAATATGGTGAAAATCCAGTTAATCTAACTCTTGCTACAGTATCTTCTATTGTTCTACCAAATACATCTACNACATATTTATACTTATAATCATGTTCTTGCCAATCACAGGGTTGTAAAATCATTCTTACTTTTAGTTATTTCTTGGTATTAGTATTCGTTTTCTATTTTCTTAAACAAATGTAAAGATGTTTAGTAACACAGGACTTCCTCATTTTTATGCTAATTCTCGTCAAGGTGAAGCAGCAAGAGATATTCAAGGTCACAACGAGATTTCTAAAACAGTTTCTGGGATTTCTCAATGGTTAAACTCAGGAGGGTGTGGAAACACTTCAGGACTTAATGTTGCCGCAGAACACCCTGGAATGATTCCTCAAGGAGGATATGGAAATACTCCAGGAGGTTGTGGAATTGATGACCAAACCGATTTACTTTGGGGAGCACCTGGAACTGCTCGTTTCAAAGGTCCTAAACAAGTTTTTGCAAGACCATTTGCAACTACACCCAATTTAGCATTAGGTTCTATTGAACATATTGACGACCAAAGCCGTGCTATTTTCGGACATTCTACTGCCAATCGTAAAAGCATTCAAACTGTAACTGATAAACAGTTCCCAGTATTTGAACCATTAATTCAAGAAAGGGCTGATGATATTCCAGAAAATAACTATTTTGTAGAACCATTCTTACGAGGTGGTCAAGCATCAAGACTTATCCCGAGGACGCGGGTTGATTTGCTGAAGTAACTCTTGCTTCATGTTTCGCGTCCATTTCTTCCATAACTTTACGAACTTTTGCGATTTCTTCTTGTTCTGGTGTTAAATTAAGTTTTCTTCTTTTAGCTTGAGGTGGTGCATCTCCTAAAAAAATCAAATAATCACATGCATCTTCTACGTTAGAAAAAGTATTAAATGCTTCTGTAGCTTGTTCTAAACTACACTCTGTAATTTTCATAATAATTTCAATCTCACCACTCATTTTTTATTGTTCTCAAAGTAAATACTGTGAAGATGCAATTTATTGATTCTCTTTGCCCACCCGCACTCTTGTATGCATTATATACCACTATCCATGTAGGATTAGATTTGTCTCTTGGTCTCTTCGCAACCGCTGTCATCAAAGCTGTGATGGGAGTTGCTGGTGTTGTTATTTTGGATGCCTTATGTGGAGTTGATTTAGGTATTGTATCGTGGGCAATTGTTGCTACACCATTTATTATGGTTGCACTTGCCTCCTCTATTTCTCTTGGATTAGGACTTGACCGACTTGCATCACGAGTAATACATGAAAACTTCACTGCCCTCACTGGAGACAATAAGAAGAATCGTGATAAACTTGTAACTCCATTAAAAGAGGCTGATGCGCTCCCACTTTCAACAAGCGTTGTTAATTAAAAATAAACGATGGAATATTTGATATGGGCATATAGATATGTTTTTTGGTGTAAACGAAAGTTTCAAAAATATTTTACAACAGATGATACTTTAAGTGATACTCGTGTGAATGTGTCAGACATTCCATGGTTATTGATAAATGTAGTTACTTCCGATAATCAACTTTTTTCATTAACAGAAGAGGTCAATGAAACTCTAAAATATGGAGATCTTGTAGATATTGTTTATTTAGAAGAGGTCACAGGAATAACAGACGGAATTAAATGGACATATTTAGATTCTGTAGAGTTAGTTGAAAAAGATTTTCCTTCTGAGGGATTTTTAATAGAGAATGATTCCATCGGATCTGGAAATAAGGAAAAGGCTGAGTAATTATCAAATTTCAAAGATATTNCTCAGTTCAAATAACTATTTTGAAAAAGCAGAAGAATATGTTGCACTTCAAACTATCTTTCTAAAAGAATCTTGGCTTGATAATTTGATGTTATGGGTTGATATGATTATTTATCCAATTTTTACTTTTATTTCAATTTTTATATACTCAAATACTCCAAGCATGTTTAGTATCATGTCTCTCCATAAAAGTTTAACAATGTGGTCAAATTGGTTCAGATTTAAATCATTAACTTTTGAAATACGCGAATGGACATCCATTAGTCGTTCCATTGGCGGACCGTTTATTTCAGTAAATGACCCTACTTATCATGTATTTGTCTATGCGGATACTATGCAGCGTATTTGGAACTCTTTATTCGTTCTTTCCAAAAAAGGTACTAAACGTTCTAAGTAACTCTGCTCCCTGTTCAATTGCAGGTTTCATTTCACTTAATGAACCCATTAATTCTTTTTGAAGTTCCATTAATTCTTTCGTATCTCGTCTCATTCCAGAAATTTGCTCAGGACTTAAGTTACGATATGCATGTAGGATAGTTGTTCCAATATCTACATGTGGGTCGTTTGTCTTTGGTGGTGCTGGGGTTGGGTCATCCGATTTCTTTTCCTTCTTTTCCTCGTTCTCAAATGATTCCCAAGTAGACATTGTGATTTTGGCAATTAAGTAAATAACTGCGACTCCACTTACCATAGATAGTAAATTGGATAGTTTCAACAATTCAGTTCCTATAAGGTAAGTCAACACAACCCAAACAAGCATATGACCTAGGTTGCGTTGCAGAAGGTATGCAGTTGTTCCTACAAATAGGACTCCGGCTAAAAGAATATCTGTATTCATCTTATTTTAATGTGAGCGAATAAAGCTTCCGAATCCACTTCCGGGTTGAGCACCTGCATTATTGAATGCTCCTCCAGATGAACCTCCAAATGGNGGGTATTTTGTAGTAGTTTGGGCTACATCAATCATACCTCGTGACCCAGTGCCTTGGAAAGAAGCAGAGGTTGCTCCGTAAGAAGCTCCTCCTCGTCTGACCTTACGAGACTTCTTACCTCCCTTTCTGGTCTTACGACGCTTTCCAGAACCATACATAGCGTTGGCTCCACGAGTAGAGATTGCGAAATCTCCCATCTCTGACCCTCTGCTCCATTGCATGGCTCCTGGAGCGATTGCGCCAGATGCTCCGTAATATCCGCCCTT
>JGI24890J29729_1000796_pt1 | contig 17072 bp, 12 predicted proteins | sample FreactcultureFD7_FD_29729 | JGI IMG/M metagenome (IMG submission 29729)
TTTATGGGTAAATCATTTGGCGCTACAATCACATCCCGGTAAAGGTTGGTAATCGGAACTTCGGCAGTCGGTATGAGGTATAATTTATCTTCTGTAATGTAATACATCTGACCCTCCTTGTCCGGAAGGTTGCCGGTTCCATAACCGGACGCTTCGTTCACCACAATCGGAGGTTGTATTTCACGATAGCCCTGTTTCTCCGCTTCATCGAGAAAAAAGTTAATCATCGCACGCTGAAGTTTGGCACCCTTGCCTTTATATACAGGGAATCCTGCGCCGGCGATTTTGTTACCCAGATCAAAATCGATGATGTCATATTTTTTTATCAGATCCCAATGAGGTAGTGCTTCACCGGATAAAGCAGGCACTTCTCCGTGCTTATGCACTTCCTTATTGTCATCTGGACCTCCGCCTTCCGGTACATTGCCGTTGGGAACATTGGGAATTGTGTAGAGAATTTTTTGTAATTCTTCCTCTGTTTTTGTGAGTTCGGCCGTTAGTTCGGCTACCGTTGTTTTGATTTCTGCCGTACGGGTCTTTAACTGATCTGCTTCCGCCTTCTGTCCGGATTTCATCAGGTTTCCAATTTCTTTGGCGAGTATATTTGATTCGGCAAGCAAATCGTCTTGTTTGCGTTGCGTTTGCTTTCTCTTTTGGTCGATGGTTAATACATTTTCGATTGTCTCTTCGATGTTTTTTAACCTTCTTTTCTTTAAACCCTGGATGATTTTCTCTTTTTCCTCTCGGATCGTGGCTACCTGAAGCATGGTATATTGATTAATTTATGTTCAAAATTAGGTTTTGAACGGCAGAGATTGAGGCAGGATCAAAAATATTTTGATTTTCTGACCAGGAATGGATTTTTTCGTCGGAACATTTGTTACCTGCATGTGAAAAATATACTGAACTGAATTTGAATATCTTCAATTTTAGTCTAATATTGCATTACCAGATGGCTCTCTCTAGCCTTCATTGTTTATAAAATCCTGACTGTATTACCAAAATTTTAAGTTCAAGTATTCCCGTATTGACAAACCTATTTTCAGACTACTCTGAATGAAAAGACTTTTTTTACCACACATATAAATCACCAAAACACCAATTCACTTTTAAACAAACATGTACACTATTGATGATCTGAATGTCAGACTTCTTTCTGAGTTGAAAGAAATCGCTGAGGGGATGGGCGTTAAAAATGCCAAAAAGCTTTCCAAACAAGATCTCGTCTACAAAATCCTCGACGAGCAAGCTGTATCCTCCAAAGAAGAGCCGGCCCCGGCTAAAAAAGCACCCGAAGAAGGTGAGCGCAGGCTTCGGCCGCGTAAGCGCGAAAATGTTACCGCTCCGGCCCCGGTAGAACAAGAAAAGAAAGAGGACCTATCGTCCGACGAAATATTAGAATCTATAAATGCGGAACTGGAATCTCCTACACCTCGATTCGAAGAGTCAGGAGAATCTACTGCTAACAATGAAGCGACACGTTTTGAGCCGCCACAACGTGAGCAGCGCGAGAATAAAGAAAGGGAAGACAGGCCACAACGTAAAGAGAGCCACATCAAGGACTTTGATGGCGCCATCAGTAACGAAGGGGTTCTGGAGATTATGCAAGACGGCTACGGCTTCCTTCGCTCTTCAGATTATAACTATTTGGCCAGCCCGGATGATATTTATGTATCGCCGTCGCAGATCAAATTATTCGGATTAAGAACAGGCGATACAGTGCGCGGCTTTATCCGTCCTCCTAAAGAAGGCGAAAAATATTTCGCCTTGCTGAAAGTAGAATCGGTTAACGGAAAAACGACGGATGAGATCCGTGACCGGGTAGCTTTTGAATACCTGACGCCGTTGTTTCCGGAAGAGAAACTACGATTGAGCACTACACCCGACAATATGTCTACCCGTATCCTCGATCTGTTTGCTCCCATCGGAAAAGGCCAGCGCGGTATGATTGTGGCTCAGCCCAAGACGGGTAAAACGGTTTTATTGAAAAGCATCGCTAACGCAATCGCAGAAAACCATCCCGAAGTTTACCTGATCGTATTGTTGATCGATGAACGCCCTGAAGAAGTTACCGATATGGCGCGTAGCGTTAAGGCGGAAGTAATCGCTTCAACATTTGATGAACAAGCCGAACGCCATGTCAAAGTTGCTTCCATCGTTTTGGAGAAAGCCAAGCGTATGGTAGAATGTGGACACGACGTGGTAATCTTGTTGGACTCTATTACACGTTTAGCACGTGCCTATAATACGGTGGTTCCTTCTTCGGGAAAAATTCTTTCCGGAGGTGTGGATGCCAACGCGCTTCACAAACCAAAACGTTTCTTTGGTGCAGCCCGAAATATTGAAAATGGAGGATCACTTACAATCATTGCCACGGCCCTGATCGAAACCGGCTCTAAAATGGACGAAGTCATTTTCGAAGAATTCAAAGGTACTGGTAACATGGAACTGCAGCTTGATCGCAAGCTTTCGAACAAACGTGTTTATCCCGCTATCGATGTACCTGCTTCGGGCACAAGACGCGAAGAGCTTCTCATGAAGGAGGAGGAATTGCAACGCGTATGGATCTTGCGTAAATACATGGCCGATATGAACTCGAATGAGGCGATGGAATTCTTGCTCAATAAAATGAAGGGCACGCGAAACAATAACGAATTCCTGTTGTCTATGAATGGCTAATCGGATTTTAGAATTATAAAAAGAAGGTGCGGTTATGCTGCACCTTTTTTATTTTTGAAGGATTCAGGGAATATTACCTCATGTTCAAAACGTTATGTTATCACGCCTATGAAACTGGGAATCATTTGTGAAGGGAAACAACCTCCTGATAAACGTGTACCGTTTACACCCAAACAGGTAGAGGAAATAAAGCAGCGTTTTCCAGACATAAAAATTGTTTGCCAGCAAAGTGCCATACGCTGTTTTCAGGATGACGAGTATCGTTCATTGGGAATTGACGTGGTGGAGGATATGCGTGATTGTGATATTCTCATGGGTATAAAGGAAGTGCCGGTTCATCAGTTGCACGATGGGAAAACATATCTTTTTTTTTCGCATACGATCAAGAAACAATCCTACAATAAGAAACTGCTTCAAGCTATTCTTAGCAAGAAAATCAAACTGATCGATTATGAGGCATTAAAAGACAAACAGGGCAACCGGCTGGTGGCCTTTGGCCGTTATGCTGGCATTGTAGGAGCGTATAATGGGTTGTGGATGTATGGGAAACGTTTTGATACTTATTCACTGCGAAGAGCCTTCGACTGTTTCGACGTGAATGATCTGAAAATCGAATTGCGAAAAGTAAAACTACCACCTGTTAAGATTATTCTGACGGGCACGGGAAGGGTAGGCAAGGGTGCTATGGAAACGCTCGATAGCGCCGGGATCCGTAAAGTGAGCCCATCCGATTTTTTGAAACAGCAATACCAGGAACCTGTTTATGTTTTATTGAGCAGCGCCGATTATCATGTACGGAAAAGCGGAGGACATTTTAACCGGGAAGAATTTCACCGTGATCCGCAGAAATACGAATCTTGTTTTACGGAGTACGCCAAGGTTGCCGATGTTCTGATGGCGGGTGCCTTCTGGAACCCACAGGCGCCCGTTCTTTTTACACAAGAGGATATGACTGCCGCTGATTTTAAGATCAGGATCATCGCGGATATTACCTGCGATATCAATGGGTCAATTCCCAGTACGAAGAGGGCCAGCACTATTCCGGACCCTATCTATGATTACGATCCGGTAACCGGCACCACACAACCGGCCTTGAGCAATGAAAAATTTATAACCGTGATGGCGGTCGATAATCTACCCTGCGAGTTACCGCGGAGCTCCTCTGAAGAATTCGGACGCGATCTGATTGACAGAATACTGCGGCCCCTCCTCATTCATGACGTTGAAGATATTATTGAACGAGGCACCATTGCTGAAAATGGAAAGCTTACAGAAATCTTTTCCTATCTGCAGGATTATGTTTCCAGTTGATCAGAACATCTTAAGGAACAAGTTCATTAATTTCTTTTTGAAAGAAGTGTACGGGGGATAAAAAGCTTTTACAGACGTAAATCCACTACGTTGTTTCATAACCGGTTTCTCATTCGAGAATGCAAGAAACCCCGAATGCCCATGAGATTTTCCCACACCGCTATTACCCACACCACCAAAGGGAAGGTTGTGATGTAAAAAATGGATAGCACAATCATTAACGCACACAGCGCCTGATGACGTTTCTCTTAAAATCTTTTGTTCCACACCTTTATCGGAAGAAAATACATAGAGGGCAAGCGGTTTGGGCTTATCATTGACTACTGCGATTGCCTGATCGATATTGCTGTAGGTGAATACCGGTAATATAGGTCCAAAAATCTCTTCTTCGTTGAGACGCATGCGAGGTGTTACATGCGTCAGAACAACAGGATGAAAAAATAATGAAGCTTTTTCTACTTCGCCACCGAATTCTATTTTAGCACCCTCTTGTACCGCATTTTGTAATAACGCATTTAGCCTGTCAAAATGTTTTTCGTTTACAATACGGGCGTAGTGTTGTGACTGCTTTAGCGTTTCATTTCCTTCTATAAAAAGTTTTTTTATCTGATCGATCAGCCTGAGAATAAACACTTCCGATATTTTCTCATCTACCAGAACATAATCTGGGGCGACACAGGTTTGTCCATTGTTTATGAACTTGGCGGCAGCGACTCGTTGAGCTGCATCGGCGATGCCAGCAGATGCTGTAATGATGGCAGGAGATTTTCCACCAAGCTCCAATGTTATCGAGGCGAGATTTTCGGCAGCAGCTTTCATCACTACTTTTCCGATGGCCGGACTTCCGGTAAAGAAAATATGATCGAAAGGAAGCGTCAAAAGTTGTTGTGAAACATCAAGACCGCCTTCGAATACCATTACTACATTCTTTTCAAAGATTTCGGTGGCCATTTTTTTGATGAGAACCGAAACATGTGGAGTGAGTTCGGAAGGCTTCAGCACCACTGCATTCCCCGCTGCCAGGGCTGAGATCAGAGGTCCTATGCAAAGGCTAAAAGGATAATTCCACGGAGAAATTACAAGACAAACACCACGGGGTTCGGGCTGTATAAAAGAGCGCGTGCCGATCATGGTGATAGGCGCATCTATTTTTTTTGGTGAAGTCCATTCATCCAGGTTGTTGAGCGCGAATTTTATTTCGTTCAGTACATGGAACAATTCAATGCCATCTACTTCCGCAGAGGGTTTCTTAAAATCGTTGTACGCTGCCTGATGAATATGCTGGCGATTAACACGTACCCAGTTTCGAAGTTTCTTTAAGCGCTCCTTTCGGTTTTTAACAGGTTCGGTTCGCAGAGTCGGAATATTGCTCCGAAGCTCCAGAAAAGCTGAAAAGATGGATTCAGACGTGTTTTTTTGCTCCAGAACCTGCATGTCGTTAAAGTTAGGCAATCAGGAGTCCTTCGCCTAATGTTAAGTTATTGTTACGTACTTGGTTACATATTAAGTAATTGTTAAATTTATAATAACACTTTTAACATTTGGGTAACGTGCGGAACAGAATATTAATCGTGCTTTTCATCCTTCCTTTTACCGGGTTCGGTCAGCGATATCCGGGAGATTATATTTCTGAAAACAGAACCAGGCATTATTTGGATCTTTTTTTAAAACCCGATCGGGCTGAATCAACTTCCACAGAATCGATATACTCTTTTATCGATAAGCTGGAGAACAGAAGATCGTCTTTTAAAAAGGACGAAGACTTTTTACGCTATGTTTTTACCAAAACGCATCAAAAGTTTCTCAGGCGCTATACCGATTATTGTACATTCAGTGTGTTACTCGACAAGGGAGTTTACAATTGTCTTACCGGTACCGCACTCTATGCCCTGATGCTGGATCGACTGAACATTAATTACAGGATTATAGAGACAAACTATCATATCTTTTTATTAATAGAAATGAGCGAGGGGAGGATATTGCTTGAAGCGACGGATGCGGTAAGCGGCTTTGTAAATTCACCAAAAGAAATAGACGCGAGGATCGAGCGGTATAAGAATATCGTGCCGGTTGTTGCTAATAAAATGTGCTACCGATACAATGCCGATATCTATAATACCGTGAACCTCGAACAACTTGTTGGGCTTATGTATTACAACTTGTCTGTAAGTGCCTACAACAATAAGTTACTTTCAACGTCCATCGAATACCTGGAACAATCCGTACGATTTTATAAAACGCAGCGTACAGAGGAGTTTTCAAGAATAATTTTTCTTACCCTTTCGGAATATTCGAATGATGCTGATAAGGAGGTTTGCTTGCAGAAGTTACAATTGCTTAATAAGAAAAGTTTTTTATGGGCAAGCAATGCCGGATTGAATTGAAATCCTAATCCGCCAGGATACGAAGTTCTACTCTTCTGTTTAAGCGATGAGCCTCCGGAGTGTTATCACGCGAGAGCGGTTGTGTTCCGCCAAAAGCTTTTGTCTTGATGCGGGATTTGCTAATACCTTTGGAAACAAGATAATCCTTCGCGGCATCAACACGTTGCTGCGATAGCTTTAGATTTTCTTTCGCATCACCCTGATAATCGGTATGACCTTCCAACTGAATTATCATGGCACTGTTTTCTTTCATCATGTTTACAATGATCCCCAATTCCTGATAAGAGTCCGGGCTTATTTTTGCCTTGCCTACCTGGAAGATCAGATTATTCAGCCGCATAAGTTGTCCTACAGTGTGTTTTCTGGCGTCCGGCGATTCACCTGCACTCAATTCAATGTCTTTGATAACTCTTCGATCCGTGTTAGCTTCTGCAGGATCCAGCAGGAATTTGGCAATGGAAAATCCGGGAGCTTCCACGATGATTGAATACTTCTCGTTATCAAACATGGGAAAAGAGAAAGTGTTGTTATTCAAGACACCGACGATGCTACCATAGGGCAAACTTTGATAGGTTATTCTGGCAGTGACCTGCTCTTTGGTCACGGCGTTAATTATTTTACCTTCTGCATAGATGAGAGTATCGGCCGGTTGTGCGTAGCCGGCAAGGGTAATAAAAATCGAGGGAACAATCAGTTTAAAAAATTTTATGGCCATAGGGCGTAGCAGTTTTATAATTTCAAGATTTTGAATTCTACCCTGCGATTTTTCTTTCTGCCCATTTTTGTTTCATTGCTTTCTAACGGTTTGGTTTCACCAAAGAATACAACCGTAATACGGTCCTTCTCCACACCTTCTTTTTCAATGAGATGTTTCATAACAGATTTGGCCCGGCGTTCTGACAATCCAAGATTGTATTGTTCAGGACCTGTAGCGTCTGTGTGCCCAGCAATTTCTATTTGCATCCCGGTCTTCTCTTTCATCAAAGATGCTACTCTCTTTAGTTCAGGATAGGAATCAGCCTTTAATGTTTCCTTATCAAAGTCAAAGAAAATGTTATTCAACGACACAACAAGATTCTCCTGAATCGTTGATACTTTAATTGGTTCAAGATTGAAGTCTTTGTGATCAATTGTCATTTCGGATGTTATATCTCTGAGGTCGAGGTTCTGGCCTTCTGAGATCTTGTCTTTGGCTTCTGCACGAACGCCATAAAGATGACCCGCCGGAAGACGGATCTCATATTCACCTGTTGCAGGATTTGTTTGGGCGATACCCATCGATTTACCGTCAGGCAGGCGCTCATAAATAATTTTTGCAGCCATTGGGTTTCCGGTCACGCCGTCGATCACCTTGCCCCGCACGGTTACCCATGGTTCCGGATTGCGCACAATAGGAAGCTTTACCCTGAATATGTCTGTATTGGTTTCACTTACGCCACGCGAATAATACGCAAACTCACTTGATGCCGGAATATTGAAAAACAGATCTTCGAGTCGAGAATTTATTTCGGGACCAAGATTTTCAGGCTCCGACCAGCTCGTCCAGGTATCATCCAATCGCTTGGATACATAAATATCACTTCCGCCATAGCCGCTAAAGCCAGTGGATGAAAAATATAACGTTTTGTCATCGGACGCCAGAAAAGGCGCAGACTCTTCTCCTGCTGTGTTCACCACATCTCCTAAATTCAAGGGCTCTGTCCATACGCTGTCATTTTGCATAAAACTCACGTATAGGTCGCGACTGCCTTGCGAATCTTCACGTTCTACAGACATCAAAAGTGTTTGACGGTTGTTGGTGAGAAAATAGTTTGCTTTCTCGTTGAAGTTGTAATCGTTCTTGATGTTCAGTCCGACCGGCTTGGTCCAATTGCCTCCGATGTTTGAACTTATTGAAACACCTGCCTGCATCTTTCCATTGTCGAGGTATTTATTGCCAAGAACAATGATGGCTGATTTGCCATCGGGTGTTACATTCGAAATAGTATTGATAAAATTAGGATACTCATTGTTGAACTGCGTCATGTTCTTGGCCAGTTGCCAGTGACCGGCCGAATCGAGCTGAGAGTACCAGATGTCTTCTTTATCTTTTACGCCCCCTGCATTACCGGGATGGTTGCTGCGGCTGAAGTAAAGAGTTTTCCCATCCGGAGAAAGTAATGGATTTAACTCGCTGTATTCGCTGTTAACGTTCTTGTCTAATTGCTCGATAACAATCCCGGATGCTAATAGCTGCAATTTAGGAATATCGGCAATGATCGGATAATTGGAATCGGAGATCGCCACGGCATCAATTCCGAAATAATCAGGAACGGCAGCTCCGTCAAACTCGATCCGTACAGCCGAAACTTTGTACGGTGTGAGTTCAATAAAAAGATTAAGCATACGGCCTTTCAACGGCACGGCCATCGGATTCAGTGAATTAACAACATACTCATTGCCCGCCTCATCGTAGGCAAGGACCCTGTAAATAGCGCTTGGATTGTGGGATTCGGCTATTGCTATCTGCCGGATGTTGATTGGCTTTTCAAAACCAAGTTTTAAGAACTCCTTTCGGCCGGGTTTGTCAGGAGCCCATGCATTCGGATTTTGTCCGCCAGCGGGTAATACGTTTGGCTTGCCCAATGCTTGCCTGGCGGCGTATTGGACAGGTGTTAATTCAGACGAGAAGGCGACTACTTTAGAGGCCCATTGGACGACCTGCGCTTGTACCAGGGTAACAAAACCAATTGATAAAAAGAAAGCAAGTAAAGATCTCTTCATGAGCCTGTCCACTTTAATTAGACGTTAAACATACTTAAAAATTTAAAATTTGCCCTGAAATAATATGTGGAATGACTCTAAAAAATCTGATTTGATCGAAAATCAGTTTTTATTGGTCTATGGAGTGTTTGTTGTAGAGGAGAAAACCAACATGGAAAAGGATGCCCAGTTGATTTTCGTTATCATCATAGTAATTAAGACTTAAGCTTACAGGGCCGAGCGGTGAATGTAGAACGAACCCGGCCGTGCCCGCAAAGAATATTTTTTTGATATCGGTGTTCGATACCGCTTCCTGATTTGTTCCTTTTTGTAAGTACTCTATTGGCTTAAAGAGGTATCCTTCCAATCGAAAATCAAGCCGTTTACGAATGGCAAAAACATTCCGGACACCACCTGCGAAATAATTGAACGCCCTGAAATTTTGAAGTATTAATGTACGGCTATCCTGAAGCGGCAAGAAAGCCGGTGCATTAACAATGGTTCCGAAATAATTTTTGAAAAAGGGTTGATTGGATAAAACAGCCTCTGCGAAATAACCGGGTCTGAACCATCCGGCATTGAAATACTGTTCAGCGCCCACCTTGACACGAAGCCATTGATGCTCCGTAACCGAATATTGATTTTGAACGGATGTATTGCCCGGCGTATAATATTCATTTACGTTAAAATAATTTGCCGTCAGGGAATACGAGTGTCCTTCAGAGGCATACTGCTTTCTGTTCAGGTTGTTAGTAGAAATACTAAATCCAAGCTTGTATCCTCTTAATTGAAGCTGATCCAATGTATCGGTGCTGATAAAAATATCATTGTTATCATACCGATCGACATTGTTAAGGGCCTCCACACTGATCACACCCTTCAGGCTTTGGGCAAGCGGTACGCCAACATGCAAGGAAAATCTTCTGTCAAGTCGCTTGAGCACGGTAGGGCTTATTTCCTGCAACAAGTCATTGCCGCCAAGATAGTTCCAGCTATTGAAGATCAACTCAGGCTCTATGTAAAATTGAAATGGAAAATCCTTCCGGGCACTCAGCACAGCGGATTTGTAAAAATTTCCGGTTTGAAAACCGGCATATAAATGGGTTAATGTTCTGTCAAACTTAAAAAAATTCAATCCTAAGAAAATGTTACTGATATCACGCGTGGCGATAACGCCTCCGAAATCTGCCTGAAAGTTTTTTTGCGGTCTTCGTGATAATTGAAATTGAAATTTTTTCCGGTCGCTATTAAAAAGAATATTCGGATAAGCGTTCGTGAAATAATTTTCTGACACCAGCCTGAAGTAATCGTGCTTTATCTCATTAAAATATAAGGGCCTGGGCTTGTCCGGATTAATGTGAAATATCCGCGTAATGTACCTCCGCTGCCGGGCGTTAAATCCCTTGAAAGTAAGGGCATCGAATTCCATGGGGAAATTTTTATCATTGAAATGATTTCGTTTTGCCATGACAGTCTCGCACGTTCTTCTTTCGTGTATCTTTTTTTTGATCTCTGGCATTTGTCGTATCGTTTGAATGTAACCACTGTCGATCATGCTTCGGGCGCGCGAAAAATCAAACGAACTATAACCGGTTAAGTTGGGCTGAACGTACACTCCGTTCTCCGGAATTTTTGTTGGATCCGATTTGTCTAACAGCATCATGAGCAATGAGCTGTTGATTAGTTTTTCATCGTTGTCGTACGGGTATTCATCATAGATCTTCGTCGATACATTCGATCCGATAATTACTTCGGGATGGAAATCCTGTTGAGCGATGTCGACAGGAAAATTATTATAGATCCCTCCGTCAAAAAGATATTTCCCGTCCACGCGGATGGGATTGTAAAAAAGAGGGACAGTTTGTGTGGCGCGAAGCGCATCACTCAAATGGCCGCTGGAAAGGATCACCTGATTTTGTGTAAAGATATCGGCGGCAACGACCCGCAACGGAATAAAAAGGCTGTCAAAATTATTGTTGGAGATGGCGGAAGCCTGGGCCATTTTTTCTGCTAAGGCAAAGTTCAGTGAAACATCACTCGCCAGGCTGGTGTTAAATTGAATATTTAACGTTGAATCCAGGGACAGGTTAAGTTTTACAAAATGAGGATTCTCATTACTCTGATGATAATAATAGTTGTATCCTTTTTCCGGTTCCCCCCGTATCCATCGAAGAAATTCTTTCGATAGCATCATGTGTTCGATTTGTTCCGGGCTTAGACCTGCGGCATAGCATCCCGCTATAATGCCACCCATCGATGTGCCGACAATGTAGTCGATCGGAACATCATTCTCTTCAAGCGCTTTCAGTACACCAACATGAGCTAGTCCTTTTGCCGCCCCACCGCTTAAAACCAGGCCCACTTTTTGACCTTGAGCAAAAATCTGCGTGAAAAAGAATAGTATAAAGAAAATACGCTTCATGAAGGATGGAGGATTGACCTCCGGATCTTTAACAAAAAAAGTTAAAGAAAATTATAGGTTCCTTCAACAAAAGACTTGAATATATCTCTTATCGAAGAGAAGCGATCGATTCTTGTGCCGGGTTCGGAAGCGGTATTGATTCAAGATGTTGAATAAGTTGCGTTTTCACCTTTTCATAATCTTCCTCAAATTCTTTTTTGATTGGCTCTGAAGCAGGTAACTCTGCTTTCAACGCGTCAACCTGCACACCATTCTTCCAGAAGCGGTAACAAAGGTGAGGACCTGTAGCAAGCCCTGTGCTGCCAACATAACCAATGGTCTCGCCCTGATGTACACGCATACCGGCATGGATGCCCGTGGCAATTCTTGACATGTGAAGGTATTGCGTTGTATAGGTGCCATTGTGTTTTATCTTCACATAATTTCCGTTGTTGTATTTGAATTGCGCTTCTTCCACAATGCCATCGCCAACAGAGCGGATAGGTGTTCCAACCGCGGCTGCAAAGTCAGTACCCAGGTGGGCCTTCCATCGTTTTTGTACGGGATGAAAACGGTTCATGGTGTAATGGGAGCTTATGCGCGTAAATTCAATGGGATATTTTAACAAGGCCTTCCGAAGGCTTTTACCCTCTTCATCAAAATAGTCAGGACCATTGCCCTGATCGTACGGAATAGCGTAGTATTCGCTTCCGAAATGTTCGAAATAAATTCCGTTAATTTTCTTGATGCCGATGGTACGGCCTTCCACTTGTGTTTCTTCATAGATCAATTTGAACTTGTCGCCTTTTTGCAAACGCTGAAAATCGATTTGCCAGGCGAAGATATCTACGAATTTGTTTGTAAGTTCATAGGAGATGCCGGACTCTTCAATTGTTTGCGATAAAGAAGATTGGATGATACCGGATACACTTTTTTGAATGGTAACAACCTCGCGCTGACACACATCGACATTCAACGTATCTTCCAACCGGAACACAACGTATTCGATGGGATTCGGTTCGTAAACAAGATATTTGGCTGTTCGTGAAGAATCTGAATTACAGATTAGTGTATACTTTTTATCCGGGGCGATTTTTCTGACATCAAAAACAGAATGAGAAATCTGGGAGACCTGGTGAATGAGTTTAGCAGGAACATTATAGGCCGTCAGGATATCGCCGAGGTTTTGATTGCGCTTTATTTTATCCTCGATCACCAGATAATTATCCACCACCATGCCGTATAGAATGTTGGGTTCTTTAACCAGTAATGAAAAATTTTTAACGGAGTCTTGTTGTGATTGTTCCAGTGAAAGAGAAGGCCATGCATGGCGGCTCAACAGGATAGCACATGTACCGAATACAAGAAGAAAAGAAATTGTTACCCAACGTTTACGCATTGTTTTAGTAATGTTTAAGCCTTTAAAAAAAGGCAGTAAAAAAATCTAAGTGGTGAAGATAACTGCCAACTTTTCACTCTCGCAACCTCTCAACATTAGTAGCAGATCCAAGTTCAAAAAATTCAGGTATTACCTGAGGAGAACCACTATAAGTCCTTAAAGATAAGTGTTTTATTCACTAAAATAAAAATAGGCCCTCCAAAGAAGGGAAGAAGCTCATGTAAGATTTGTCTTGTTTTTAGATTTGTGAATAGGGAAGAGGCTCTAAAAAGGTCTTATAAATCTTCGACACTGTATTGGCATACTCTGGCGCTTTGGAGATTTTTTGCCATTCAGGATCAGCACCGAACGCTTTCCAATTGGCGTCACGCTCTTCCATATTTTTGAATGTGATCATGTAGGTGAGGCACGGAAGGTTCTTCCCGGCAATTACTTCTCCAAAAAATACGGGTGTAAGTTTGGTCCTGTTAAAAATAACAAATTCACTTTCGTTGAACATCTTTAGTTTTCTTCTCACAGCATCATCACTATAACCTTCGTATGTGCGCAGTTCAAAAATGCGGGGTTTGAGCTCCGGAGCTGTCAATTTTGGTTGTCCGTCGAAGGCGATCATCAGGGATGTATCATAGCGGAAATAGGGAGCCTGATCGACCGGAAGCTGGTTGTATTCCTGGCTGGCCAGCATATAATCACTGTCTTTTTTTAATTGAGAATTTATTTTCGCGTAATCCTCCATGGAAGAGTAGGCAATGAGCAGGTATGATTTGGCAGGCTCGGATTTGCCGATCTCAGAGAACGCGCCAATTTTTTTTACACCGAGTCTATTCAATGCCGGAATAAGCGCTTTGGAAAAATAACTCTCCAGGTTTTGACTGGAGCGCGATTCGTAGACACGAAGTTCGATAAATTCTTTAGAAGCATTATCGCTGTTCGTATTGATTGGTATTCCGGCGCTAAGGGCTGTAGTTGCCAGCACCGATTTCTGAATGAATTCCCGTCTCTCCATAATTTTTTTGATTAATTAGACCTCTTAATTTCTTACGATTGGTTGCGTCATTTTTTCTTTTTTTTCTTCTTTTTGGAATTAGGATGATCGCTCTTTGCCTTCTCGTCGATTACTTGTTTTTCAAGTATTGCCTTTTGCTGCGTTAATGTTTTATTCTCGGATTCTACCCTCAGAAATTGCGCATGATAAAAATCATCGTATCCGTTATTCAACCTTGCCTTTAGCCTCATAATTCTTTTAAAGGATTCATCAATTCGAGTCTTGCTTATCTCTCCCCGGTCTACCAGGTTTCGAATGATGAAATGGACTTTATCAACTGTTCGCTGCTCGCTTCCGTTGATGTTGTTTGAAAAGGTCATGATGTCTACCCCGCCATTGATAGCCATTTTAATAGACTGTTCCAGTCCGTAATTTTCAGTGATGGCATGCATCTGCATATCGTCTGTAAAAATTACACCGTTAAATTTCAGTTTCGTTCGAAGTATGCCGGTAAGAATATCGGCAGACAGTGTTCCGGGATTGCCTGCGGGGTCCAGTTTTTTATTGACAATGTGTGAGGTCATGACTGCATCAGCGTATCCGGAATCGATGAGTATCTGATAAGGTCTTAACTCGCGCTCTTCCCAGGTATTGGTTACATCTGCGATGCCCAGGTGTGTATCGTCTTTTGAGCTGCCGTGACCCGGGAAATGTTTTATCGAAGTGAGCACACCCATTTTATGATGCTCTTTTATGAACTCTTTTGCCAACAGTACAACAGAATCTTCATCATTTGAAAACGCACGTCCGTGCCTGGCGATGACAGGATTATTAGGATTGGATAAAAGATCCACTACCGGACCGAAGTTTATATTAATTCCCAATCCAGCCAGCGTAGAGGCTGTCGCTTCAGCATAAAATCTAACGGAGTCCAACGAATTGGCTTTTCCCATAGCGGCGGCTGTAATGGAAGACGGGAATCCATATTTGCTTTTTAACCTGTTTACTTTTCCACCTTCCTGATCGATTCCAATAAAAATCGGGATCGGAGCCGCCTGCTGATACGACCATGTAATTTTTTTTAGCGCTACAAAAGAATTCTGCGACGGAATATTTTTTTCAAAGATAATGAGCGAACCTACTTTTCCTTGCCGCACTTCCCTGAGCACAGCGGTGTCTACTTGCGTGCCTGGAAACCCGATCAGGATCATTTGTCCGATCTTGATGTCGAGGCTATCCATAGATTGGGCAGTTGATGTTTGTACTGCGATCCAGGATAGAAGCGCGAAGGCAATAATTCCAGCTTTATAAAAAAATATTCTCATCCTGTTAATAATTCTCATGGATCTTCATTAAAACTTCCTGCATGTTCGAACGGAGCTCGCCGGTCGAAGCAATAAAGTTATTATTCATAAAGGAAAAGATAAGCGTTTTCCCCTTTTTAGTTACGAGATATCCACTCAGACAATGATTGTTGCTTAACGTCCCTGTTTTTCCAAAAATATAAGGTTTGTCAGACTTGTACCAGTTTCGCAGCGTTCCTGTTTTTCCACCAATGGCAAGCAGGCTGAACAATCGTTGCTGCGGCACAAGCTTATAGATCTTTTCCCACACCCCAACAATAGACCGGGGGGTAAACAAGTTATAGCGTGAAAGCCCCGAACCATCTACCCAAATGGGTTTGTCAGGTGAGTCGCTCAGAAAATTTTTCTTGACATAGTCAATTGCTATTTCTGATTTCAGGGTATCACTCAGTATTCCGGCGCAGGTAAGAAGCAATTGTTCAGCAATAAAATTATCACTGTCCTGCATCATGACGCGATACAAGCTGTCGGCCGGTGTGCTATAAAAAGTAACGGCATTGGGAGGAAAAGCCATTTCATCAAGCAATACTTCTTTAGACAAGGTATCGGTTAGAAGAGTCGTGATCAACAGGGGATCGGTCTTGAAAGGCACATCCCACACTTTTTCTTTTGTACCGTTCCCCGGAAGAAATTCAATCTGATTTGATTCTGGCCGGCGGGTAACTTTTGATCGTATCGCTTTATCGCCTATCAACAGATATTTTCTGAAATATCCGGGTGTCACCTTAAAATTTTTCCCACTCTCTAGTATTGAAAAAATATTTCCGTACACCGGGAACCCAAAACGTTCAGTTGAATAGTAGTCATTATAATCGTCCCAGGCCCACCCGGGTCCGAAATGGGTTGTCTGAAAATTTGCCGGCGAAAAATAAAGTTGCTGCCTTGCATTCTTTAAAAAATCATATGTTCTGCTGTTATTGAAAACATTTTTGTAAAGAAAAGATGGATCACCGGTGCCTTCAAAGATCAGGGAGTCTCCCCTGGTAATAAATTTCAGGCCTGGGATCGAGTCTTTAATAATGTTCAGACAGGCAAAAAATGTAAATATTTTTGTATTGGATCCGGGGGTGAAATATTTTCTGCCGTTGTATTCATAAAGAATTTTTTTAGTGGCAGGATCATACAGCATGAATCCCGCGTGCTCCTGAAATTTTTTTTCTACGGAAACGAATACCTTATTAAGAGCATGTTTCGAAACGGGTGAGCAAGAACAGAGAAGTATGATGTATAGAATGACAGAAAGAAAGTTACGCGCGATCAGTTTCATAAATAGCGTTCGGTCAGGATTTTCCGGTGATGGGATTCGTGGCCGGAAATAATAAATCCAAGATTCAAGACCGAAACCTCGGTATTGTTAGCCAATCCTTTTCGTTGCAACATGACGGGTGTAAAGCTCAAATATAAATCCAGTGTTGTTTCCCGCAACCTTTTCATCTCGCCGGCAAGCTGATCCAGTGTTCTTGCATGAGCATTTGCTTCCGGTGCATAGTCATTTTCTTCAAAGGGGGGCAAGGGAGTTTTGTCGTTTCTCGAAAAGCGCAGGGCGCGATAACAAAAGATGCGTTCAGCATCCATGACATGACATAATAATTCTTTTATACTCCATTTACCGGATTCGTACCGGTATTCACCTTTCTCTTCCGGTGTGGAGGCGATTAAATCAAGGGTGAGCTTAGTAGAATGCCGCAGCGCTTCGAACAGGTCAAGATCTTTTACCTGGTCTACGTAACCTTGATAATATTTGGGAACGGATTGTAAATCGGGACGAATCATAGAGGTCAAAAATTACATATTGGGCAAGGTGATT
>JGI24890J29729_1000797_pt1 | contig 17064 bp, 15 predicted proteins | sample FreactcultureFD7_FD_29729 | JGI IMG/M metagenome (IMG submission 29729)
CCTCCGGCTGGTGGGACTGACGCGGGAACGCGTACGGGTAGACGATGGCCACGAGAGCCCAAGCGCAGTCCTCCTCCCACCACACCCCGCCGCGGTCGGTGCTGGCCCCAATGAACGCGTCGGGCATCCCGACGATGTGTTCCAGGTCAAGGTGGACACCGCCGTGGCTGGGCGTGGCGACCCAGGTAATACCTGGGGCGCAGGGCTCGACGTAATCCACGACGCCCCAAGGGCTATTCATTCCGATACGCATATCTGTCTCCTCTGGCTCTGGCACCCGATCTAGGTGCTGTCTTGCACTGTAGTGGAATCGTCTACACGTGTCAATAGATAATGAGGGAAGATTCTAGGTTGCGGGTAGGCATGAGTCTCCCCAGCTCTAGGCCTCGAGCTCGATGGTGGCGACCGATTGTCCATCGGATTGTTCATGAGGATTGGTCCTAGGAATGTCCTATGCCATCCATAGCACTTTCCCCCTCCCATCACCCTCCTCCCCATGCGATTGTCCAACGATTCACTACACAACCGATCGAGTCTGGCCCCGTTGTGTGTCTGACCGGGAGTGTGCCGAGGGGGTCACCGTGGAAAGTCCCGTATAGCACACTCACACGCTCCCCTCATTCCGCCCTCATCCCATTTCCAGGTGCTGCTCGTTGACCTCTGCTCAATCGAATGAAGCAAACGACGNAGGCTCGAGGTGTCCGCAAGCTCGTCTGGCTGGCTGAGGCAACGAGCAAAGCGAGGCGCAGGGCAACGACCAGCGGGAGGCGGCAGGCCCTTCAAGCACCGTTTCCTCAACCGCCTCTGCGCTTTGAGGCGCCGTTGCAACAAGAGTAGCGGTGCGCTCGCAGCGTATCACAACTTTTTTGTGGGAGTTATCCACAATGTCCACANCCCTGAGTACNTACCCTGTGGATAACCTGTGGATAACTATGGTGTAGAGAGGGATTGCCTGTGGATAACTTTCTCACCCGAGATGTGATATGTGGTCTAGGCTCCCCATCATGCTCACTGTCTGCATCCTGATCTGCGTTGGTCTCTGGCTGTTCGGCCTTTCCATCGTTGCCATGAAAGTCCTTGAGACAATGCAGTCTGATGAGGAGGTTCCTGAGTTCTCGTGGACGTGCGAACACTGTGGGGTGTACCTCGAGGCCCCGTCGATGGAGATGCTGGTTGAGGGATTGCGGATTCACGACCAAGCCATCTACTGCCCAGGTGACGAGGACGATTGCGAAGAGCACTACCGATGACGCTAGCTCCACCTCCCGAGCGCACAACCGAGATCCCTGTAGAATGGGATGACGAGGAGGAAGACGATGACTGACCTGACCCGCTCCCTGGTGAGAACCTACACCCCGATTGCCGTGGGATTCCTTGTCTCGCTGCTCGCCCATTTCGGGATCAAGAACCCAGCCGCCGTGTCCGCCATTGGTGCCGTTGCCGCCAGTGTCTACTTCACCCTGATCCGGCTGGCCGAGAAGAAGTACCCCGCTATCGGGAAGTTGCTTGGGGCCGCTGGTGCTCCCACGTACCCCCGGAGGCTCTTGGTGCCCACGGTCGCCGGCGACACCACCACCCCACCTGTCAAGCCGTAGTTGTACGTTCTGTACGTCTGTGAAACATTCCGTGGAACATTTTTCTTGCGCCCTGCGGGCGCGGAGGGTCACGCTTCTAGGAAGTGGACCGCTCTCCGCACCAAGGGAGGTTGGTAAATACATGGTATCAGATCGGATCTCGTAGCGTGGCTATTACCCCGGTACAGCGAACCAAGTATTTCGAGCTCCGCTCCGAGAGCTGGTCGCAAGCCCAAGCAGCAAAGAAGGCAGGATTCTCTGTCGCCACTGCACAACGCCTTGAGAAAGACCCCCGCTACCAGTTTTCGATCAAGGCGAAAGAGCGCCTGATCCAAGACGCAACGGAGAACGCATCTGAGCCCAAGGACTACGACGACCTAAGCCCCGATGCCCAGCATGCCTATGAGGACTTCTCGTTCTTTCAGGAGCGGTACTTCGGGCGAATCGCAATGCCGTGGCAGGCGCAGGCAGCAGAATCCATCGTCAAACTGCTCGAGACCCCCAACGAAGAATACGTGGTCATCAACGCCCCGCCAGGATCAGGCAAGACCGTCACCTTCGTCCACGACATCCCCGCGTGGCTGACAGTCCGCAACCGAGCCATTCGAGGAATGATCGGATCCGCCACCATGTCGCTTGCCAAGCGGAACTTGATGCGCCTCCGCAGAACACTTGAGCGGCCCGAACCAGAGAAAGCAGAAACCAATGCACTCAGAAGAGGAGATGCCCTCGACGCCGTTGCCACCCTCGCCGGCGATTTCGGAAGATTCCGACCTGTTGACCGTGAGATTTGGACCAATGAAGCGTTCATCGTATCGCAGTCCGGTGATGCAGGAGCTATCTCGGAGAAGGAACCTACTTGGTCTGCCTACGGAATCGACACCGCCTTCATCGGAGGCCGATACGACTTCGTGATGTGGGACGACCTTGTTGACCCTCGCAAGATGCGTACCCTTGAGCAGAAGGAAGCCTTGCAGGATGTCTACCAAGATGTTTGCGAGACTCGTCTTGAGCCGGGTGGACTCCTGGTTCTACAGGGCCAGCGGATCAGCTCAGACGATCTGTACCGCTTTGCGCTTGACATGAACGCCCCCATGCCCGAGGAAGACGACGACTTCGACTTCGACATGGCCGAATACACCGAGCGGATCGGTGAGGGGCGGAAGGGCAAGAAGTACCATCACATCATCTTCAANGCCCACTACGATGAGGTCTGTGACCAGACTGAGCACAAGAAATCTGCTGCGCCNTACCCGCAGGGATGTCTCTTGGTTCCTCGAAGGATTCCTTGGTCGAAAGTCTCNACACTCATGGCAAACCGTGGGGAGCGTTTCAGTGTTCTCTACCAGCAGCAAGACATCGACGCCTCCGAAGTCCTAGTTCCGAACGCCTGGGTGTACGGCCACGACGAGTTTGTTGGCTGTATCGACAAAGAGCGGGACCGCCTCGAGATCCCCGTTGGCCTCAATGTCTCGGAATGTGTCAGTGTCGCTACCGCCGACCCTTCTCCGACAAACTTCTGGTCGGTCCAATGGTGGATCTACGACCCGAACTCTGACCGGCGCTACCTCATCGACCTTCTCAGGAAGAAGATGGACGCCCCTGACTTCCTCGACTGGTCCGCCGAAGCTGGCAGATTCGTTGGGGTTATGGATGAATGGCAGCAGGCAAGTCAGACGCTCGGCTTCCCTATCACAACTTGGATCGTGGAAGCAAACGCAGCACAGCGATTTTTGCTACAATATGACCATGTGCGTAGATGGCGCTCGCTGCATGGCGTAGACATCATTCCTCACACCACGTCACGCAACAAGTCAGACCCGCAGTTCGGAGTAGAGACCATCGCTCCCCACTGGCGCTTCGGCAGGGTAAGGTTGCCTGGTAGGGCAGAAGGAAAGACTGTGGCGATGCGTCTGGTGGACGAGGTTACAAAGTATCCTCACGGCAGAACGGATGACTGTGTGATGGCTGAGTGGTTCTTTGAGTGGAACCTTCCCCACCTTTCGACTCCCTCTGACCCGACCATGACGGCATGGCGCCCGAGTTGGGTCGGCGTGGCATGAAGTCTGCCGAGGACATCGTATCGCTCTACATGCAGCGACTCTCCACCCGTGGGGCCTACCTCAACCGAATGAAGGAAGTCTCGGCCAACTACAACAACGAAGTCGCCGTCCCCCTTCCCGAGCTTGACATCAACGAGAAGCCCGCCGTCGCCAACCTTCTCGCTCAGGGAATCGACCAGTTCGCCCTCCGCATTGCCTCGGTCATGCCAGACATCCAGTACCCAGCCCTTCGTGGCGGTATCAAGGGATCGCAGGAACGTGCCCGCCAGCGCCGCCTTGCCACTCTTGGCTGGTACGACATGAACGACATGCAGATGAAGATGCGCCGGCGAGCCCGCTATCAGGTCGCCTACGCATCCTCGCCCGTTTCCATCCATCCCGTTGCCCTCAACCTCAACGATAAGCGCCAGATCCCCCATTGGCGAGTCCGCAACCCCCTTTCGACTTTTCCGTCTGACACCATTGACGCCGACAACATGGAACCGGACGATTGCATCTTTGAGGATGCCCGGACCCTCCGGTGGATCAAGCAGAACTACCCCGCAGCAGCGAGCGTTCTCTACGTTGGCAAGAAAACCGACGATGCCCTTTTCACCGTGCTCGAGTACGTGGACCCCGAAGAGACCGTGTTGGTTGCAATGGGCGCCAAAAAGGAGTCCGAGAACTACCTGTCAGGCGAGAACCGCTCGGGCATGAGTCAGATTGTCCTTGACCGCGTGCCCAACCGAGCCGGCATCTGCCCCGTCGTTGTTCCACAGCGGATCGCACTTGACAAGGTGATGTCCAAGTTTGAGGCGATGATGGGCATGTTCCATCGTCAGGCCAAGCTCGACGCCCTCAACACCATTGCCGTGATGCGAAACGTCTTCCCCGACGAATGGGTCGTCGCCCACCCGAACTCGCAGGGCATGACCCCGAAGATCGTCCAGTCCGCTGACGGTAAGATGGGGATTCGTGGTGTCATCCAGGGTGGCTCCATTGAGACCATCTCCCCTGGACCGGGCCAGCACTCCGAGACAACCCTTGACCGCTTGGAGCGAAGCGCACGATTGAGTGCCGGAATCCCCGCAGAGTGGCAGGGCGAGTCAGGATCTAACATCCGTACCGCCCGTCGTGGCGAGTCGGTCATGTCCGCAGCCGTCGATCCCGACATCCAAGAGACACAAGAGATCTTTGCAGCCTCGATGGAAGCAGAGATCCGTAGGGCCATTGCCATTCAGAAGGCGTACTACGGATCCAAGCCGACCCTCTTCCTCTTGGGCATGGATGGGAAGGTCAACTCCACCCCCGACTATACCCCGAACGATGCTTTTGAGACTGATCTGGTCCGAGTCCAGTACCCACTCCCCGGCTCAGATGCAAACCAGATGGCAGTGATGATCGGCCAGAAGGTCGGCATTGGCGAGATGTCAATTGAGTCCGCAATGGAGATGGACCCCCTCATCCGCGACCCTGAAACCGAGATGTCACGGGTGGCAATGGATGGACTTCGCAAAGCCCTCCTCACCGGCCTCGAGCAGCAGGCGGTCCAAGGCCAGCTCGACCCCGGCACCGTTGCTCGCATCGGCATCAAGTTGTCTGAACCCGGCATGACCATCGAGAAGGCAGTGGACGCTGTTCACAAGGAGATGCAGCAGGAGCAGGCCGATGCAAAGACAGACCAAGGCGGACAGGTGCCAGGTGTGCCCGGTGCTGTGCCGGGGATGCCAGGAGGACAGATGGGTGCTCCTCCCGAAGCAGATCCCTCTCAGCAGCCGGGTTTGGCAAGCCCTCAAGCTGCCCAAGGCGCAGATGCAGGCGTTCCTTCGGTCTCTCCGCCACCGCAAGGACTCGACAACTTGAAGCAGTTGCTTGGTGCGCTTCACCAGCAGCCACAGGGTCAACCAGCGTGACGCTCCTCTTCGGCCTTTGTTGGCGGTGCGAGGACTTCTCTCCCCTTGTCAAAGACCCCATGTTCTATCTTCACGACCCGGTGCCGACCGTCTGCCCCGAATGTGCAGATGAGCGCGCCAAGATCGCCATTTCGTACAAGCAGAAGTTGAGGAAGCCCAATGCCTAGAACGGGACGGGGAGGCAAGCGTCAGGGAGATGCACAAACGGCGTACTCAAACCGTTCTGATCTCAACGCCCGCGGTCCGCAGCCGATCACTGTGGCACCGGGCCAAGCGTATGGCGAGGGCAAGGCGCAGGCCGACGCACAGCGAGCTGTACCCATGAGTGGCACCCCAACTCCCCCCGCCCCTTCGCCGGTGCCGCAAGCACCACAGCAGGGGTCCATGCCGGGATCTCCACCGCCGATGGCACCAGCGCAAATGACGCCGGGGTCCATCGACCTGTTTGCACCCGCTGACCACCCACCGCCCCAGCCGAGCGACAACGAACTTCCCGGCCCCAAGGGAGCGGTCCCAGGAAACTCGATGAGCCACGTTGCAGACGCACTTGAGAACGCTGCCAACTCCCCCTACGCAACCCGCCAAGTTTCCGAGCTCGCTGCTCTGGCTAGGACGATGGTGTAATGGCTGACTACACGCCACCCAACCCAAGCGTTTCTGGCGATGTCCACGACGATCTCGCCGTGAAACTGGATAAGGTGCTCAAGGCAGCGCCTACCCTTGCACACACCCCCGACCTTGCTCTTGCCGTGGCGAACATGCCCGGAAACCCCGAAGACAACGCTCAGTCAGTTGGGGCTCTCCACCTCATCAACGCCGTTGCCAAGACGGTTCACACGCACGTTGCGGACAATCCCGAGAAGTACCGTGACCTCCTTCACCGTTCGATGACCGCTGGGAAAGAGTAGTGCCGGGTACAGTTGGACTTGGCGCCGAAGGTGGCTTTCGCAAACCAGAGGACAACAACTCTGGTGGAGGAACGCTTGACCTTCCCGACCTCGGGCGGGACATCTCAAACTGGACGGGCAATGTTGGTCGTGCGGCCAAGGGCGGCCTTGAGGACATCGTTCACGCCAACTACAAGAAGGACTCTGGCAATTGGGCAGGGGATCTTGAGCAGTGGGGAACGGACGCCGCAAATATTGCACGCGGTGGTTTCAACCAAGCTGACTGGTGGGCAAAGCGGAACCTTTCGGAAACCGGCCTAGACAACTCTTGGGGCGATGCGCTGGGGACCATGAACACTGCTGGGAAGATCCTCAACGGGATCTACTCCTACGCAGGTGGTCCGACGTTCAACATTGGCAACATGCAGGTTGGGCAATCGGGACCGACGATCAACTGGCAAGACACGCTCAACAACCTTGACACCGGCATCGCTCACGAACTGACCAACGAAGTGCGCTCGGTAGGCCGTGACATCTTTGAGGGGGGAAAGCCCACTGGCCCCGGACACTGGGTAACCAAATACAGCACGGCTGGCACCGCTACCCCCGGTGGTGAAATCGACAAGCACCAAACCAGCCAGCGTGTGTGGGTGCCAGATCAGAAATCCCCCGACTTCTGGCACCAAGCAGCTCACGGAGCGATGTCCGCGGTCCAAGCCGCCTTTGATACGCCGCAACACATGTACCGTGCTGCCGTCCTTGCCTACCAGAAATACGGATGGGATGGAGTCACCGCCGTCCTCGCTCCCGCCGTTGCCGGCGCCGCCGCTGGTGCGATGGTGGGGAACCCCGAAGTAGGGGCCGTCGCTGCCGACACAGCAGGTGCTACCGCTGCATCAAGCGCAGCCGATGTCGCTACCGCCGACGCTACTGCGTCCACCGCCGAAGGAGCAGCAGCATCCGTCGCTCAAGAAGCACCCGCCGTTGGCCCCACGGTTGCACAAGAACAGGCGATGCGACCAGTCACCTCCGCCGCCGAGCGGTTCATGAACAGCCCCATCGGACGGGCATCGAAGCTGGTTGGTTACCCGGTCAAGACGGTCAACCAGGCCATGACATCTCCCGTCCTCGCTGGTGCACAGATCCCCGACTACGCATACCACTTCTCAAACGGGCCGATGGGCGACATCTGGCGACAGGCGCAGCACGCTCATGGTGACCTCACCACCATCGGGCGTGGCTTGAGCCAGTGGGTCTACGGCAAGCCCGACACATGGCTGTCAGGTACGACAGATGCCATTGCGACTCTCATCTCCACCCCATACGAGTTTGGTCGGGCGCTTCACTTGTCCGAAACGGGAGCGAGGGTACTTACCGTTGCCGACTCAACTGCCGTGGACACAGCGTTCAACAAGAGCGCCGGCTACCGCCGGGCACTAACGCAGATTCTTGACATGGCGCATGGTGGATCGGGCAAGGCTGTGCAAGAGAACCTTGCTGGCGCTATCGCCCGCTCAATGCCATCGCTTGAGCCGATTGCAGCGGATCTTGCCAAAGCCGCAGCGAAGGACGGGGCAACCGAATACAGCCTGAGCAGACGCATCGGTGAGATGGCTGACGCAAGCCGCATGACGCAGACAACGAACCTTCCGACGCTTGGGCTCTACGGCATCTCCAAGATGAAAGCACGCCTGTCAGACAGCTTTGTCCCATCATGGCTGTCGAGGACATTTGGACAGTCCCCAATGGCGCTTGACGACCTCAAGCAGATCATGACAACCCGGTCCATCCGACTTGGGGAGCCCAATGCAGGTTTCAAGTTGGGTGAACTCTTGCAGCAGACTGGTATGAAGTCAGGTGACATCACCCGCCTTGTCAACCACCTTGTCACCACTCGGGACCTGACCGAGTGGGAGTCGGCAATCAAGTCGGCGCTCAAGGAGAACTTCTACCAGCGCATCGACCGCAGGTTCATCTCGGCACTCGGCATGAACAGCGAAGAGTTTGCCAAGGCGTTCCGNGAGGGCAACTTGACCGACGAGCAAGTGGCGGAACTNGACTCCAAGTTGAGGCAACCCGAAGCAGCCAGCGTCTACATGAAACTTCGCAAGGCAATCTCCAACAAGGTCGATGAGTTGGTGGGTGACTCCAAGGCCGGCAAAGACGGGGCGCTTTTCGGTTACGACGGCTACGGCNTGGACCTGTCCAANCTCGATAGGGGCGGAACCGCNGCCATCACCGAGAACCAGCGTGGCGAACTTCACCTTCCCAACTTCCAGCAGATTGACAAAGAGCTCGGAGACTTCTTCAAGCAGATGGGTCGTGTCAACAGCCCCGAAGCACGCTTTGGCGACATGATCTCCCGTGGTTCGGCCCGAACCGAGGAACTGCTGAACGAGTACGTCAACGATCGCTGGTTCAAGCCCCTTGCCCTCTTGACCCCTGGGTGGGCGTTCCGAGTCTCGCTGTCAGAGCTGATGCTGAACACCGCCCGACTTGGCCCTGGCAACATCCTCGCAGGGGCGCTCACCCGAGGAATGGTCAAGCGTCAGCGCGAAGCGTTCTACCTTGCTGACCAAAGCGCCAACAAGACAATCCGCGAACTTGAGGGTAGGGCATCGTCGCTCGAGAAGAACATTGCTGACGAAGCGACCAAGGAAACGCCAAACTTCGGAGCGGTCCAGCGTTGGCAGGAAGAGCACGCCGCACTTCGTCGGCACATCGACTGGTTACACTCCCCCGCCAGCACGGAAGCCCCGATGATGGAACGGGATTTGAGTGCTGGTGGTGCGCTGGTCCCACCCGAAACAGTTCAGCACTTCCTTGAGAGCAAGGGCTACAAACTCAACAAGACCGAGATTGGCAACCTCACGGCACTTGCTCACGGTATCGCAATCGGCACCCGCCAAGCCATGCTCACGGCCATTGGCAAAGAAGAGTTTGTCAAGAACGCTGCCTACCTCATGTATCGACACGGTGGCTACCTCCCCGGTGCGGTTGACTCGGTACACAAGTCGTGGCTCGATCACGTTGACCTGAGTGGCGACTACGTTGAGGAAGTCAAGACCAAGCGTGCCTACGACGAGGCCGGCCTTCCGGTGCCCAAGAGGGACCGCAAGGGCAACCTCAAGACCAAGCTCGTCCTCATGTCCCCAACCGAGTTCGCTGGCACAAGTTTCGGGCAGCACAGATACTTTGAGGGATGGTTCTACGGAGCCAATACGCTTGCTGGGTCTGAGTACCTAGGGCGCCCACTTGCCAAGGCGTACCTTGACCTTCTCGGCAAGGGATTGCAAGGAAACGATCTGCACATCGCCGCCGTCAACGAAGCCACAAAGATCATCAACGATCTGCCCGAGAACGTCCGCCTCACAATGGTCCGCCACCTTGTCCCCGGCGCTGGTCACAATGAGCCCGTTTCCTCATGGGCGGAGACACTGACAAGTCGTCTTGAAGGTGTTGCGTCAAAGCCAATCCGACAGGGCAAGCTGACGGAAGAAGAGATTACCAACGGCATAGACAACCGTGACGTGACCTACCAGCCCCATGTCGAACTGCTCAGGGACATCTCCAACAACTTCCTTCCCTCGCATGTCAACAACTTCTACGAGGAGTATGCGTTCTTCCCCGATGGCGCAGCACGGGGCAAGGACTACATGCCGGAAACGGTCGCAAGCCGCACCCCGCAGCTCTACAGCAAGAGCGATTTCATCAGCAGACTCTCCACCTATGGACACTCCAAGGTGCTCGGCCCAATGGTGAACTACCTCACCCGCCAGCCGACCTACATCGCTGAGTTCATCATGGAGCGCAAGAACCTCGAGGAGAAGGTTGCCAAGGGGATCCTGACGCCGGACCAAGCGGACATTGTGGCGGAGACAGCAGCCACCCGTCGCATGACCCGCTACATCCACAACCCCGAGGACAAGACCCGCTTCGAGCAAACGATGAGTGTCTACGCACCGTTCTACTTTGCACAGAACCAGGCGTGGCGACGGATGGGTCGGCTGTTCGCAGAGAACCCCGGCGCCTTCATGCAGTACCTCACGGTGATGCTTGGGGTGCAGGATTGGGTTACCAAGGTCACAAACCAGAACGGCATCTCCATGTATACCCTGCCGGGGTTGGCGATGTACGGGCTTCCCTTCACGGCATCTCTGTCTTCGCTACAGACGATGGACCCGTTCTCCCCAACTCCCGATATGGGACAGGGAACCAACAAGNCACAGACCATCCTTGATCTCATCGCACCCAAGTTCGGCCCCGTGGTGACGGTCCCTGCCAAGCTGGTCAACTACTTCCTCCCGAGCACCACGCACGGCCAGGGAGCATGGCTGAGCAGACAGTTGGAGGGGAACATTGCAATGGGCGAAACCGCCTCGCAGTTCTTCTACCAGTCCGCCATCCCCAACTCGCTGATCCGCAACCTTGTTGAGCTCCCGGTCGGTTACGCAGAATCCTCAAGGACTGGTGGCACGGCCCTTGACTTCATGGATAACGCCTACTTCCANGCGGTGAGNGAGTCAATCCGCTACACGGTGCANGCCGAATCCAAGCAGTATTGGGACTTTCTCAACTCCAAGGGCGTCCACGATCAGAACGGCAACTCCCTTTCCCCCTACGAGAAATCCGTTGCGTTCTACGAGTGGCAGGCGCAACACTGGAACCCCAACACCATGACGGGGCAACATTCCTTGCAGTACCTTCTTGACTCATCTCGTCAGAAGGCCGGCATCTTGTGGATGGCAAAGATCCTCGGTGGATTTGTTTCTCCCGTCACCATCAACGTCGGCAACGCAAACATGGACATGGTGAACAAGTTGCAGAAGATGACGGCCTCCAAGAAGTTCGGGGGGGACTACCTCAGGGCGGTAGATGCGTTCACCAAGGAATACCCCTGGGCCACCATCGACACGCTCGCAAAGTCAACCAGCACCTACGGCGGTTACGCACCCGAAACCAAGACTTACTACAACTGGCTCGGGCAGCACGAATACCTCGCTACTTCGGCGCCCTTGGCGGCACCAGCGTTTGCGCCAGACAGCGCCAAGGACACCAAGTATTTCCAGCCGGCCCATAACCTGCTCTTGCAGCTCGGTCTCCGGCAGCGCGAAACCCCGTGGCAGTTCCTTGACAGTTTCATGATCTCGACGGGCAACTCGTTCTACTACAACTGGATCAAGCCACAGTATGAGCAGTACCGCACCCAAGACAAGTCGGCGGCGTACAAGTGGCGCCAGAGCATGATGACGTGGTACGGGACCAACTACAACACCACTTGGCTTGCAAGTTACAATGAGGGGCTAAGCACAATCCGTAAGCAGCAGACGCTTACACAGGCTACGGAAGTGTTGGCGGATCCGCAGAAGTACGGAGTCACCATTGACCCGCAGAACAAAGCGGTCCTGTCGCTTCTCATGCAGCAGATTCAGGGTGGCAACGGAAAGCCCGGTGCCTACCAAGAACTACAAACCGAAATCAAGTCGGGCAAGCTGAACTCAGTGGATGCCTCAACCGCATGGCAGAACTGGCTTGACGGCTGGATCAAGAAGTACCCCGAGTCGAAGCAAGCGATCATGACCCTGTTCTACAACCTTGGATGACCAATGACCGACACCATGACATCAAGCGACCAGCCACCCGAAGAGCCTGCTGCCCCGACCGAGGAACCCACAACGCCGTCCGATGGAGCGCCAGCCGCCCCAGCCGATGTTCTGTTGGTTCCGGGCGAGGAGCCGAAGCACGGTGGGGCGCAGGGTGAAATCGAGCGAGTCGCCAAGGACTACGTTATTCCCATCTCCGATGAGGCGATGAAAGAGTGGGCAAAGGCCGGTCCCGAAGAGTTCAAGAAGTACGCCGAGCAGGTTGCGATGGGCCTTTACCCCACGTTTGCCCCACAGATTCAGCAGGGGATCCCGACTCGAGTTCTCCTCGACCCGTATATCCAAGTGGCACAGCAGGTTCTCGGTCCGGTGATGTCGAACCCTAACTGGTCAGACCCCAAGTGGTCAGCGGCGCTACAAGGAGGGATCGACCCCAAGACCGGGCGCCCAATCCCAATGACTCTTGACGAATGGCGGAAACACCTCATGCAATCACCCGGTCACGGCTGGGAATACAGCCCGCAAGCGCATGACCGTGCGTCACAGTTCAACAAGATCATCAACGATGCGTTCACGCANCCTGGGGGTATGTAATGGGACGGNCAGACGGTAGCGGCAAGACCATCANCGTAACCCCACCGCCAGCNTTTACGTCGAGCACTTCTGGTGCCTACAGCCTTGGGCCGCTTGGGTTTCTCCCACAGGGGNTTTCGTTTGCAGCGGGTAGCGCAAGTGGCGTCATCGGCAACATGATAAACAACAACCCGCAACTTGTTCTTGACGTTGCGTCGTGGTTGACCGGCACCTCCTACACCAATCTACAAAGCGCCACATCCATTGTCCGCAGCGCCCTCGAAGCCACGGGCGGCAAGACCCAGCTCATAAACATTGGTCAGGGTGGGTGGGACGCCTCTACCAATAGGGCAAGAAGTAGCGGCGGGAGCGGTGGTGGTGGCGGTGGCATCACAATCTCAATGGGGGGTAGCGGACCCGGCTCCTCGGACATGACGGCAAGCGCCGAGCTCAGCGCCTACTCATCTGTCCTGAACACCCTCAACACATGGAACCTCGACTCCCTCAGCGGGCAGGCATGGAACATGATCTCGGATCCCGGCTACCACCTCAACGCCGGCGAGGTCATCAACCAACTTCGCCAGACCGACGCCTACAAGCAAGCGTTCCCCGGCATGGCGGAGATTCGGGCCAAGGGCCTGTCCATGACCGAAGCGCAATACATCAACCACTCGATGGACATTCAAGATCAGTTNGCCAACAACGGCATCAACCAGGGCTACCTCAACCCNGAGGAGATTGGNAAGTTGGTTGCTGGCGGCGTTTACGGGACCAACCTGACAACCCGTTTGCAGAAGGGCTACGAGGCCATCAAGAACTTCGACCCCTACGCAAAGAAGATGTTGCAGGAGTGGTATGGCGTCACCCCCGGCCACCTCCTCGCCTACACCCTCTCGCCAAAGCACGGCATGGACCAGATCATCAAGCACGTCCAGTCAGCCATGATCGGCACCGAAGCNCACCTTGCGGGCTTCCANGGGCTTGACAAGAACACTGCTCAGGANCTCTCAAAGCAGATGACCAACACCGGCTACAACATGGANTACTTCCGCACCGGCTTCAAGCAGGCCGCAGGGGAACAGCCACTCGAGCGGGCACAGATTGGTGAGCGTGGGCAGGCGACTGTCTCCCAATCACAGATCCTCGCCAACACCTTCTCTGGTCTGAACCAGCCTAAGGGAACTTCCGTCGCTGGCAACGCAGCGGCTCTCCAGCTTGCAGCTCAGGCACGCACCGCGGGTCTCTCCGGTGGTGGTGGGTTTGTGCAGGGTCAGCGTGGCGGCGAAGGAATCGGGTACGCATCCAGTGAGGGTACGTCACCTGCACACTAGTTTGTGTTAGGGTAGTCCTTACCGCCTCACGGCCCGAAAGCCGTGGGGGAGCAACGGTGGGAGCCAGGAGGTCGGTGCGCCACGCAGATGAGTGCTTGGGTTTGATCCCCCAGGTCGGTAGTCGTGCAGCAATCTGAAAGATCGGTTCATCGCATGTGGTGTAGGTGGCGGGTCTCGACAACCCCCACATTGGGCGACACGACTTGGCTTGCTAGCAAAGTCAAGTAGGCGTGGGTTCGAATCCCACCTTGCGAACTTGGTGTAGCCAACTGTGCTACAATGACGACTAGTGGAGCTTTGGCCGGTGGACACCGTGAGCTAAGGCCGCTGCCCGACGAGGCTTGGCAACCTTGTTGTGTAGATGCCAACGAAACCCAACTCATCCGTGTTCACTTCCTCTGGTGGATGCGTGTACCGTGAAAGAGAGACCTACATGAACGAGTCTGAGTTCACCGAGGATCAGGACACCGACCACCTCGACCCCAACATCAGGGCCGAGTTGCGAAAGTCCCGAGAGCGTGCCAAGGAAGCCGAAGCTGCAAAGGCAGAGGTTGAGACCTTGAAGCGTGATCTGGCTTTCACAAAGGCTGGGATCCCTGAGACCGGAGTTGGAGCACTTCTTCGGAAGGCTTACGATGGGGACACCGACCCTGATGCGATCCGCAAGGCCGCAGAGGAGTACGGGATCAACACCGGAGGCACCACGGAGTCGGCACCAGATCCAGTCCTCGAGGAACTTGAGCGGCACCGCAACATCGCAGGGGCAACCGGGACCAACACCTCGGGGCCAAGCCCAGCGCAAGAACTTCTTGCAGCGATCCAAGCGGGAGCAACTGAGGCAGAAGTCATGGAGGCAATCTCTCAGATGGGCGCCGAGAACGGTGTCTATCCCACTGGTATGCGTTGATCCATTAGGGGGACCATCCTTCAAGGAGTCCTAACCCAATGGCTTACAGCCCCAACCCGGCAACGGGTACGACCAACACCGGCAACCTGGCTCTCGCCCAGGCTGCCTACGACCGGATTGCACGGTTCGCCCTGCGTCCTGAGCTCTACTTCGACAACGTGGCGGACGTGAAGCCCACCAACCAGTCGATGCCCGGTAGCTCGGTCACCTTCCCCATCGTGTCGGACCTCGCCATCGCCTCTTCGGCGCTCAACGAGTCAACCGACGTGACGCCACAGTCCATCTCGGAGAGCAACGTCACTGTGACGCTGGCTGAGTACGGTAACGCCGTTCTCACGACCGCCGCCATCCGTGGTGAGAGCTACGTCGAGATCGACCCCATCGTCGCCAACGTCATCGGCTACAACGCTGGTGTCTCGATTGACGAGGTTGCCCGTGACGTGCTCAAGGCCGGTACGAACGTCGCCTACGCGAACAGCAAGACCTCGAGGGTGAGCATCGCCGCCACCGACTTGCTCAAGGCAGCCGATGTCCGTGCAGCCAAGGCCCGCCTGCGCTCGCAGAACGTCCCGAACTTCAACGGCTTCTACACCGCCTACATCCACCCGAACGTCGCCTACGACTTCACGTCGGAGACCGGCTCGCAGGCGTGGCGTGACCCGCACACCTACTCGCAGCCCGGTGAGATTTGGGCCGGTGAGCTGGGTGCCTTTGAGGGCTTCCGCTTCATCGAGACCCCTCGCTCGCCAGTGTTCGCTGGTGCAGGCTCCTCGACGGGTACGGTGGGCGCCAACGTGTTCGCCACCCTCTGCGTCGGGCGCCAGTCGCTTGCGAAGGCGTGGAGCATGATCGACGGCAACACGGAGCAGCCGCACGTTGTTCCTGGTCCGATCACCGNCTTCCTCCGGCGCTTCGTGCCGTGGGGCTGGTACTGGCTCGGCGGTTACAGCATCTACCGTCAGGCTTCGATCCAGCGCATCGAGTCCGGCTCCTCGCTCACCTACAGCGACCCGGCCATCGACCAGTAGTTCCACTAGGTAGAAGGGGGGGCGCATGGCGTTCCAAGGTCACTGTGCCCACTGTGGGTCATTCGATATCATGGCCGGACAGGACATGTATCAGTGTCTCCACTGTGGATTCCACACGGACTTCCACGGGAACGCCGTGCCCCCCACCTCTACCGAAACGAAGGAGTCTTGATGGGAGTTTCTTCCCCAACTGGCAATGGCGAGAAGCGAGGCATGGAGTGGGCCGGCCAGCCCGGTACACCGCTCCCACTGCGTCCTGACCGCGCCAAGGCCAACGACGCCTCCTCCATCGGAACGCACGACATGGACAGCGAGCGAGCTGCCGATGGTGCTACCGATATGCGGGACAGCGCCACATTCACCAAGATCACAGTCCCCGAGCCACAGCACATCACGAACAGTCGTGCTGCTGACGGGGCCACCGACATGAAGGCGAAGGCCATCCGATGAGCACACCAGGATCAGTCGGCACCACTCGAGCCATGACCAAGGAAGAGATGTCCGGTCACATGAACGAGGACTATTCCTTCCCCTCGGTCGTGGCAAAGGTCACCACCGCTGGCGATGTCAACCGTGGCAGCAAGGACCAGTCCACCGCCCGAGGCGTCAAGGCCCCTCTGGTCATCACCGACATCTCGGCAGACCCCCACGGCTCATGGGTCAACGGAGTCAAGACCCCCAACGAGGTTCACGGCTTCCCGTTCAGGGTGCGTGAGGGATGACCCGCGACAACCAGACCGACACCTGCCACGGAGCATGTGAGTCCGGCTGTGCCGTGTGCGGGGCCATCTTCGAGGTGAACTTTGCACCCCGAGACATCCGTGGGGACGCCTTTGGTATCCCCGATCCCAAGCTCACCGGGGCTGGCGCTCCATCTGACAACGCCTAGAAAGAAGGTACAGCGTGGCCCGTTTGCGCTTCGACGCAGTAAAGGGTGCGCTGGCTTCGGCGCTAGGGAGTGGCGATACCACCATCTCCTCGCCTGGGCTTGCACGCCTCGGTAATGTCAACCCACCAGATGTCGCTCTTGTCTGCCTGTACGCCGCCGACGCCGCTGGCAACATTACGACCTCTGAAAATGTCTACGTCACTTCTCACGTTGCCGGCACCACCACCGCCACGGTCACCCGTGCAGGAGATGGGACCACCGCCCAGGCGTGGGTGAATGGTTCTCAGTGGACGCACGGTTTTGGTGTGGCGGACGTT
>JGI24890J29729_1000798_pt1 | contig 17054 bp, 16 predicted proteins | sample FreactcultureFD7_FD_29729 | JGI IMG/M metagenome (IMG submission 29729)
CGGTCCGGCGAGTTGAATTGCGTTGGTTTTGAAGATTGCGAGAGGTCGAGGAAGCCACGAGAGGAGAGAGGGATTGACGTATAGAGAATTGTAGTCGTCCTTATCCGCGTTGGAGAGGGCAGATACGGCGTTTTCCAGACCGTCGAATGAGGTGCGACTCGAGTGGACCACGAGGGGAAATTCTTTCAAGACGAGTTCTCCAGCTTCGATGTCTCGAGTTGCGACGACTCCCTGTCCTTTCCCTTCCACCTCCTTGATTTCGAATGGGTGAAGCTGAGGCTCATCGGGAGCTATAGCAACAGAGATCTCGATGGTTCAAAGGGGGGACCGGTTAAAGACGTTTGACGAAAAACTCACGATTGGCAGGGAGCCTGGGAGTGGTGCATTCAGGCTTCTCGAGTTTGACTTTGTTCTTGAGCTTAGTCGCTTTGCGTGTCATGTTTCGAGAGATTGTGTGAGAAGTAGAACAGAAAGGTGAAAGCTCTCAAAGTTCTCTTTCGTCCTCAACTCCGGTCAATTCCTCGATGCTTTCATTTCCTCGCTTGCGAGGCTCACTCTGTCGATGAGAGAACATGTCAAGAGCGAGAAGTAAGATAGACTGAATTAGGCTTCACAAAATTGACAAACGAAGGACAAAAAAAAGGACGATAAAAGCCAAAGCCAAAGGAACAAAGTAAATTAGAAAGGAAAGAGAGGGCACAGGTCATAGATTCACTCGGGACCGGCGAGGACCTTCGAAGGGATCCCCATCTGACTACAAGCGTCGTTCCAAGAAGGATGTAGGGTTGGCTCTCCTCTCCACGCTTCGACACCCTTGTACCTTGTTGACCACATTCCGTATTCTCTACTCATCAACTCCAAGGTCCTGTAGATCCATCGGATTCCGTTCATTCGTTCGCCGAACCAGACACAAATGATCAAGGCTTCGAATGCGAGTGAAGCGGCACCGAGGACGATTCCTTCCTCCTCGAGTAGTTTGAGTCCGATGTTGACCTTTTTGATGAGCTCTAGTGGGAACAGCCTGCAACGAGCGGCGGAAGCCTCGATTTTCTTGATTTCGAGCCTTCGTCGGTCGCTTTCCGAAGTTTGCGTGTCCGAGTAGGAGCAGGCTTCGCAAGCACATTCGAAACCGAACGTAGTCTTGAGCCACTCCTGCCTTTCCGATTTCGCTCTCCTGATGTCACCATAAGTTATCTCAATCTCCTCCCCTTTGCGAATCTCCCTGTTTGCGATAAACCATCTCACGCCTTGTTCAACATCCCAATGACTGCTGCAGTTCGGACGACACGAATGGTTGAACCGACTTCCTTCGTCGAAGAGTCCCGATTGCTGGGTATCCATAGCCAAGCGGAAAGCGTTCGTCTTGAAGATGTTGAGAGGTTTTGGAAGATGGTCGTAAGGAGTAGAGGTACAGTGAGAGTCGAACATGGCTTTCTGATAGGGAGAGAGTTTGTTGACTGCTTGTTCGAGGGTAGGCCAGTCGTTGTCGTGAGTCGAAACGAGGAAAGGGGTTTCTTTGAGGATGAGTTCTCCAACTTTGATATCTCGAGTAGCTATAACTCCCATTCCCTTCTCTTCTGACCATTCCAATTCGTAAGGTCGTAGAGTAGAGACAGCAAATTCTAGCGCACGACAACAAATAGGTCAACCTCGTAGCCATTTAGATAGGGAGAACAAAGGGACTTACGAGCAGTTTTGAATTGATCCTGTCCACCTTCGCCTCCTAGCTTCCTCTTGAACTTCGTTTGCCTGCGAGTCATGTTCTGGCGTTGAGAAGTGAATGGTAGAGAAGAGAGAGGAAAGGAGCATTCAGTCTCGCGTGCAAGACAAGTCCGCGGACTTTCCTTCCCTCCCGTCAGTTCTGTGTGAGCCAATATCTGCACAAAGAGTAACCCTGGCTGGGGGAGGAGGATTGAAACGAGACCTTCAGTGCAGAAATAAACGACGGAGACAAAACAGTGATCTAGAAACTACACCTTCACTCCTTGTTCACTCCCCTCCAATCCAGTCCATTCATTCATTTACCAGTAACTCCTTTTGCGTGAAGACGCTCCATGAACCTCCAAGCTGGGTGACAGGTAAGATCCTCCTTCAAAACTTCGAAAAGCTTGAATTTGATCGAGAAAGCTCCGTAGGTACGTCTCTGCAGTTCGAGAAGGTAGTCGATCCAGATTCGAGCCGTCTCCTCGTAGCCGAAGATGATTGAAAGCATGAATCCAGCGTAAGCGACGTCAATCTCGAGGTCGAGACGAAGGTCCTCCTCCTCGAATAGCTTGATTCCTTGAATGCAGAGGGCGTGGTAGCGGAGAGGAAGATCGTCGAAGTTGAGAGGGTCATCGAGGTAGTGCATGATGCTGGCAAGAATCGTTCGTCGTTGATCGGATTGCGCGATTTCGTCCGGAGTTGCAGTGCACGCCTCGCAACTGCATAAGAACCCATAATGACTCTTCAACATCATCTGTCTCCTCTGTGCCGTCTCGAAAGGTTCCATGTAACCCACCGTAATCTCTTCTCCTTCTTTGACGTTGCGATTCAAGATGAAGTACATCGATTCCTCCTGTGCGACCCACGCCCACTTGGCTGAATGTCGACAAGAATGATTGAAGCGACTCCCTTGAAGGAAGATTCCTCCAGCTTCACGCTGCCGACTGAGTCCAATCGCGTTCGAGTGAAAGATGGCTAAAGGTTTCGGGTAATGAGAGCGGGAAGTGGCAGTGTCGAGCGAGTAGAATTCGTCTTGCTGCTGCTGAGAGAGTTGAGCGATCTGACCATCGAGCTTCTGAAGGAGGTCGTCTTCTGAGAGTTCTTTGTCGTTGTCCCAATCGATGGTGAGGATGGGTTTTTCGACGAAGAGGAGACTTCCTTCCTTGAGATCACGAACTGCGACGACTCCTTTGCCTTTACCGGGGATATCGACGACCTTGAAAGCGGGAGATGAGGGAGTGTGAACGGCTGTAACAGGGAAACGCAGAACGAAAAGGGTTCATCGCATCAGCTGCCGATAAATTCGAAAAGAGATCGAGAGACAGAGGCTTACGAGTAGCAACGATATCAGGTTCGATTAGACAAGGCATCTTGATCTTGTCTCCACCGACGAGCTCGATGAATTCAAGTTGAGTTCGAAGAATCGTGTGAAGGTAGCGATGATCGGGCTTTTGCTGGTTGAGTCCTTTCCTGACTGCCACTGAGACATACTTGGGGTCATCTACAGCAGTCAGAGGGGGCAGAGAGAAAGGGATGGAAAGAGTTAGTCAAAGAGAGCAAGACGGAAGAAGCGAACAACTCACCTTGAATCTCGATTAGCAAGTCAGAGAGACTAGCTTCGCTTTGGATATCCATCTCGAGTCACGAACAGAAGTGGGAGGGAGAGAGGAAAAGAGAGAGAGGAAGGAAGAGAAAGAGAATCAGACTTGGTCCGCGGCAAGTCCGGTCGACCTTGATGACGTCTACAATGGATTGCAAAGTAAGATGAGAGCTGAGTCGGGAGGGTGTAGATGATTAGAATCGAGATTGAAATAGGAAAAAAGGAGAGAGATAAAGTCGTACCAAATTCGTACTGTACAAAGTTCCCAGCTTTCCCCCCTCGAGCGATAACCGTCTTCAACCGAATCCATCACTACCTTAAACCTCGAGCTGAATTCATCTTCTCGATAGTGTTCCAGTGACTGTGACAGGTGACATCCTTCTTGAGGATCGTGAAGAACTTGAAACGAGGTGACCAAACTCCGACAGCACGCTTTTCGAGCTTGAGTAGGCGGTCGATCCAAATCTCGGCAATCTTGCGGTATCCAAAGATGACGGACACCATAAAGGCGGCGTAAGCGAGGTCTAACGAATCCCCAACGAAGTGGAGTCCTTCCTCCTCGTACAGCCTGAGTCCATCGAGGCATACGATGTGGAGAAGCGAGGGGATGTGGTCGGGAGAGGGACCATTGTTGAGACCGTTGGTGATGTCAGCGAGTTGACGACGATAATCGGATGCGGCGAGTTCGGCAGGAGAGGAGCAGACTTCGCAGTAGCAGTCGAATCCGTATCGTCTTTGCAATGTGGCGCGCCTTGGTCCTGACTGCTCCATTGCCGGGGTGTAGGAGACCGTGAGCTCCTCTCCTGTAGTGACGCTCCTGACTAATTGAACTCGTAACTTTTCCTCCTTGCTGTCCCAACGCCAAGCCACTGACGGTCGACAGGAATGGTTCAAGCGACTAGCGAGTAAGAAGACTCCACCTTCGCTAGAACCTGTCTCGATACTGATGCCGTTCGTCATGGCGATACCATACGACGTCGCTTCGGATTTTGCGGGAGGAGCGATGGCGAGCTGGTTGAAAGCCTTGGAATCTTCTTCACTGAGGCTTGAGACTTGTCGATCGAGGTAGCTGACCATCTCGGGAACGCTGAGCTGAAGATTTCGATCAACGACGACGACGGGTTTCTCGCTGAATAGAAGATCGCCTTCTTCAAGATCACGGAGTGCGACAATTCCTTTCCCTTTCCCTGCGACGTCGACGACTTCAATAGCGGGGGTAGAAGTCGTGTGAAGCGCTGTTTCAAGGACAGGAGATGTTACGACCGATTCGAGCGAGAGAGGGTTAAAGTTTGCGTTGGACTCACGAACCGGCTCGGGGATGAATATGTCACGTTGAGGATCCTTGTTGTCCACTCCTGGAACGAGATCCTCAACCGGGGGTACCGTTCGAAAAATCGTACCGAAGCTCGACTGATTCTGGCGAATGTAGTCGAATACGGTTTCGGATATCAATCCAGGATGCGGTGTTTCCTTGCAGTCGGAAGGGGACATCCCATGGATATAGCCTGTGAGGTGGCGTTTGCAGAAAGGGTCAGTTTCTTCGGTAGAGCGAGAATCAAGAAATAGAACGCACTCGTAAGCTGATCGAGTAATTGAGCAGCATGGGGTTCATCTTCGGCGAACTTTTGCTTGGCCCTGAGCCTGGATTGCTTGCGAGTCATTCTGATGAAGTAGGACTGAGAGGAAGGAGGAAAAGCGAGAGACGAAAAAGGAGAACCCATCGCTAGCCTCGCCGCGGAAACTCCGGGCGCCCTCAATCACAAGTCGACGGTAGAGGGCGAGGTTAGCGAAGCGTTGAGGGGGGAGAGACCATGCTCGAGACTGAAATTCCTGCTTTCTCGCCGAACGAGCTCTGCGATGTCAAGACGAGAATGCGTAATGTACTAGTCCATAACGATAAGAGAAGAGAGAGCTACTCAAGCCTTTCCTTCACTCCGTCTTCGAGACTTCTTGTCCTTTTTCTTCTCCTTCTTACTCGGTGTACTCGCTTCAACCTTCGCCGGGACATCATCTTCGTCCATCTCCACCTCGACTTCAACCTCGTTCATACCTTGTGCTTCCTCAACTTCGTCAGCCTTGACCTTCTTCCCCTTGGGCGAAGCGACGTCCCCATCGGTGAGTTTTCGTTTCTTGTCCTTCTTCTTGTCCTTCTTCGCTCCATCTTCAGTAACGGATCCGCCGAGAACGCTCACGAGTTGTTTGATGAGAGTTTGTACAGCGACGGCACCCTTGAATCGTTCGTTCCTCTTGGCGGCGCCGACAAGTTCGATCCATTTCGAGACCGACCAAGCTTTGGCAGCTTGCGATTGCGAGGAAAGCTGAACGGTGAGGCGTGCGGCAGAGAGACCGTTCTTGACGAGTTGCTTGAGACGAGCGGCATCGAAAGTGGCGGCAGTAGGTTCGGAAGTGAGGGAGGTCGAAAGGGCTTCGTAGAGAGCGGATTGATAAGCGGGAATTTGAGAGACGACGGCAGCCTTGGATTCGGGAGTTTTCTACTCCAGGTCACGGAGAGTCAGCAGAGAAGAGAAGAGAAGAGCGCAACGAAAGATAGAGACTCACAAGATTTGCGTAACCGACGAGAAGAGTTTGTGCGACTTCGAAAGCTTGCATTCTTCGGAAAGCGTTAACGCTAGCCTTCTTGTCACCTTCGACATCACCCTTTGCGAGTTGAATGACACGATCGAACATTCCCCAGGCGGCCGTAGGAGCTCGCTTGCAGAATTCGTTGGTCAACAACGGTTGAACCTTAGTCCTCGAGTTCTTGGTCGAAAGGTATTGTTCGAACGAGTTGCCGAAGAGGGTCGAGATCGTCGCTGAAGTCGAAGCATCGGCAGCTGGGGAAGCGAGAGCGGCTTTGACGAGAGCTACTGCAGTTTGGGCGATAATCGGAGCGAACTCGGAGATTTCGACACCTTGAGCGAGTGCGTGAAGTTCTTCGAGTGCTTCGAGGGCAGATTCGGGGGAAGGAGGAGAGATCGAGTCGGCCGCCTTGCGAGGTTGAACGAGGAATCGAACGAGTTTCGAGGCCTTGTTGCGGAGTTCGACCTCGAGAGGAGCAACCGAACGAGCAAGGTTGAGAAGAGGGACGAAAGTGGGGATGAGTAGAGGGGACGAAGGTCGTTTGCGTGCGAGTACTTCGAGAAGATCGAGAAGTCGAAGTCGGTAGTGTAGATCATCGGTTCGATCGCCTGCAAGAGACCATATTTGGTCAGTGAACGAGTTCAGGACAGGGCGTAAATGAGAGAAATGACTTACGCTTCTTGGTCTTTCGCCCACCACCGTTGGCACGGAAGATAGCAGCGAGGTTGTCGTCGAGCTCCATCATTGCCTCATCGTCCAACAGTTCCTCCTCACTCTCCTCCTCTCCATCTTCACTATCAGCTCCAGCGTGATCGTTTAGAGGCGCCAATCCCCCAGCTTCGAGAGCGGCAAGGAGTTCCTCCCTGAACTTCTCATCAACTTCCTCATCTTCCGATCCTGAATCATCATCGTTCTCATCCTCATCCTCACTCTCCTCTTCCTCCTCGACAACCTTCTTTCCCTTTGTCTCGACATCACCATCTCCCTTTTCTTGTTCGAGTTCCAGATCACCTTCCTCAGGAGCGGGAGCAATAGTCTCAACCAACAATCCAACTGCTTGTTCACCCATCTCTCCGGCGAATCCTTCGACTACTTCGGCAGCGACAGCCTTGACGAACGCCGAGGGCCTTTGAAGGAGTGCAAGAAGGAGAGAGATGAGAACGGTGGTAGGTTCGGGAAGTTCTCCATCTTCACTATCCATGTCTTCGTCTTCATCTTCAGACTTGTAAGCGGCGAGGAGAGTAGGGAACAACATAGGGAGGACATCGCAGAGTTGCTGTGAATCGATACCAGACAAAAATCAGACATGATCATGTACGAGTGATTCGTGAGGAGTGCCGACTCACCTCGAGAACCTCAGTAGCTTCTTCTTTCTCCTCCCATTCGACGAGCAAGACACCCTCAACGAGTCCCCTCGCGACTTTCCTCCTCTCCTCCTCCTCTTTCGTAACCTTCTCTTTCTTCGCTCCCTTCCCGAGCAACTCGTACATCTCCTTGGCCTTTACTTTCAATTCCTCTGTATCTTCCTCATCGTCGTCCTCTTCGGAAGATTCGGTAGATTCGGCGAGTGAGAAATGTTTGGTATCTTTCGCGATGTTCTCGAGGGTGGCGAAGGCGCGAGAGAGCCAGACTGCTCCACCAACGAGAGTGACAGGTGCTGGAGTGGCCGGAGTCGAAGAAGGGGTGGTGACGGAGAGAAGTGCGGTAAGGACCGAGAAGAATCGAGAGCGAGCGGCGAGGCGTTGAGGGGTCGACAAAGAGGGTTCGGCGACGTAAGAGCGCTGTATGGACAAAGAAGAAGACGGTCATCAGGACGCTGCGAGAGATGATAAGAGTCAACTTTTGACGTACAGCTCCTTTATCAGATTCCTTCTTGATGTCGAACCAACCGACGACAGCCAAGAATTCGACCATTCCCCTAACAACCTCCTCGTCCTTGACAACGCCACCATTCCTCGCGACGTGCAATAACTGATCGAGTGCCCAAGTTCGTTGCGCCAAAATGCGTTTCTCTTTCGCCGCCTCGAGAGTCTTTGCATCATCCTCAATCTCGTTCTCCTCTTGTTCATCTCCCAGCTTGTCCTTCGAATCGGTCGTAGGTTCTTCAATGAGGGACTGAGGAGGGGAAAGGAACAATCCTTGCAAGTATTGCACCCAACCTTTCACTCCGGACAAGGAGAGTTTGTTGACGATCTTTTCGAGGAACTTGTGTTCGAATGCCGAAGGGTGACTGTTCGGGGGACTCGTGAGTACTTTGAGTAAAGGAAGAGCGGCAGTCGGGTGAAGGGAAAGGTAGGTGGGTAAGACGGAGGAAGCGAGTTTGTCGGCGGTGCGGGATAAAGTCTTCTCGTCGTTTCCGGAAGAAGAGGATTTACGGAGATGGTTTGCGAACACTCGAAGGGTAGAGGGACCGAACAAGGCTGGGAGATCGGAGGGAGGGAGAAGGGGAAGAGTTGACTGGAGGAGTGAGAATCCGAGAGCTTTGAGAGGAAGCGAAGGCGAACCAAAGAGCGAGTCTGACATACGACAGGCGATCAAAGAGTCAACAGTCTGGCTTGGCGATATAAGTGCAGAAAAAGGGGGAAACTCACCATCAACGCAGATCCTCCAGAATTCTCCCCAACTAGCTTTATCCTCGCCTCCAACCTTGGCCTTCTTTCCACCCTCCTTCGAATCGGGGAAATAGCTCTCCAAGATCAAGTTCCAAACGAAATGAGGGTTCTGTCCCGGAGCGGGTGCTGCGCCATTCTTTGAGGTCTTGACTGAGTTTGAACCTTGTCGAGGAGTCTTTTTCGATGAGGAAGCGTTGTCGGAGGCGCTCGAAGAAGATTGGAGAGTACCTCGGAGGGCAGAAGCGAGAGATCGAAGGGACGATTGTGAGAGGAGTGAACCAGAGGGGAAAGTGGGAGCCAGGATCTGCTTGAAATCGGTGTCCTATTCAATCGAATCGAGGTCAGTACGAACGATACAAGACCTCGGAACGAAGGAAGCTCTGACTAACGACACCGTAAGCTTGTAAAACGAGAACGATTGCGATTTTATCGGGACCCCATCCTTTCGCTTTCTCCCTCGCATCATTGACCAGTCTCTGCACTGCCCATTTCACTGTTTCGTCCTTCCATTCACTCTCACTCTCAAGTAACGACTTGAGTGCCTCGGTAATGACCCAAGTAGAAGGTTCTTTGATCCAACTCTTCTTGTTTCCGAGTGTCATTAAAGACTGTACGACTTCCTTCCACGCCTCTCCCTGGTTACTGGCACTTCCCTCTGTTCTGACTAAAACCCCAGATCTGATCAAAGCGTGACATCCGACGAGTTTAGCGAATAATAAATCCCTCTCCTCTCGATTATCGGTTCCCTGTCTCGGAGTTGTCGCTTCTTCCAATTGGGGGAGTACGTTGGCTGCTTGTTGATCGGGAAGGGTCTGTACTAGTTGTGCTAGAGCTACTGCGAACCCTTGCCTGGCAGATTCATTTGAAGAAGCGAGACCTGCAATCAATCGTTTGAGTGCGTAAGGAGTATCTGGATCGTTTGGACGAGGTGTTGGTAGTGGTAGAGAGTTCAAGAGAGTGTAGGAAGCGTCTAGTCGGGTTATTTGATCGTGAGAAGCGAGGAGAGGGAAGAGAGGTAAGATGGATTGTTTTCGCTCTGCTGCAGATGGTAGCGATCCATTCGCATTTGAAGTTGAAGCTGATGGCATTTGTGTATCTACCTCTACTCTGTTTATGGCGGTAGAGTGAGTGGGTGAGGAGTAGGAAGTGAATCTAACTTTTTTCGAGGCAAGCTTTTCGAGTTTCTAAATGGCTAAGTTGATTGATTGATTTCTCTCTTTTCTCTCTCCTCCATTCGACAACATGCTCAGGATCGGAATCAAGCGATCTATTCAATCGAGAACTCTACATACTTCGAAACGTTTATTCGATCGACCACCAACTTTCACCACTCCCGAACAATCCTCGCCGCCTCCACTCTCTCATCCTCCTAGTCCTTCTACCCCCGACAAACATGATGCCGCACTCCCGCCGTTACCACCTACGAATCTCCCCGTAGAAGATTACGCCTCTCCCTTGTTACACACTGCTTCATTCTTCTCTCAATTGTTCAGATACGCAGTCTATGGCTCAGTCGGGATAGTATCAATCGCAGTAGCATCCATGATCTCATTACACCTCTACATCGAACACGTTCAACTAGCCGCTCCTCCCGAATTAGCTCCATCGCAAGATCCCGACGAATGGTTGTTAGAACAAGAAGGTTGGAGTGGTTTACACACTGGGAAAGGAGGTACAGATCCTAGATTAGGTTTACTCGCGAGGGCAGCGGTGAGAGGGGCGTGGATCTCTCAAAATTGGGGAGGAGGGAAAGCAGTATCTCCTTTGACGGCTCATCAACCCACGTTTGGAGTCACTCCTCGAATGATCGGACAGGACAAGTTACAAGAGTCGAGAGGAACCATGGTTGGGGATTCAGGATGGTTGATGGCGGAACAATATCTAGTTTATGCGATGAGGAAAGCAGAGGAAAGGGGAATCTCGTTAGTCGAACCAGGGGATTGGGAGAAACAGATTGAAGTGGGAGGAGTAGATCGAGCTGCCGTCGAATTGGAAGAGAGGTTGGCAGGGTTGAGGGAGAGGATCGGAGGCAGGATCAAATTGGAATTAGCTCGAGACGGGTGGGAAAGGATTTACCTCGCTTTGGTCACGAGTCCGACTACTGATCGATCGACGCCGGACAAGAACAACTTGGTCGAATGGGAACAGAGGGAACGAGTGACGGCAAGTAGGAAGTTGGGAGAGTTGGGAGCGAGGATCGCGGAACTTTGGGGTAAAGATTCAGAAGAAGGACGACACGAGATTCAAAGAGCGCAACAATGGTTCATCGGTGGATTAGCACCCATACTCTCGGGCTCCAGCGGTTCATCTACTCAGCTCGGCACTCCTCAAATTCAGCAACAAAGTGAGAGGAAGCACGTCTCCCCTTCGTCCTCCTTCTTTTCATTCTGGTCTCGATCTCATCCTTCGACGACCACTACCACTTCTAGCAGCATCGCTACTCCCTCTTCCCCCTCTTCTCATTCCCTCTCTTCGCTCATCTCGCATATCCCCTCCGCTTCTCCCACCTCTCCAGCAACTTCTCGCGCAATTCTATCTTCCCTCGTATCCCTCGAAACTTTCCTCGCACGCACAGCCTCCGATCTTCCTTCTGCCAAATCCGTTCAATCCTCCTCGATCTCGTTCGCTCAAACTCTACAACAATCCTCCCAGCAACCCTCTTCCTCTTCCTCTCTCACTTCTCCTGACCAACTCTTACCGCCTTCGACGACAGCTCAAGCATCGAAACTCCTCACTTCACTCTACCTTACGACTCGAATCAGTGCACTTCAAACTCACTTGTCCGAATGTTCCCTCGCTTTACTCCAATTACAACGCTCAAGATCTATAGGATCGGCTCGTCAATCGACACTGAGGGAACTTCATTCATCCAGGGAAGCGGTACAATCCGTTCTGTTGACTCTACCGAAAGCGAGTGAGAAAGAGGAAATGGTGTTTGCGAAACAAGTCGTAGGGGATGAGAAAGTGAAAGCGGTCTTGGAAGAACAGAGTAGGAGGATCAGGAGGGATGCTGAGAAGGTAGAGAAGATTGCCGAAGGCTTGATTGGGTATCTCGAGGCTAGTGTCGGAGGAGGAGGGAAGAAGAAGTAACGAATCGTGTTAAATTTGTTCAGTAATTTCGGTCAGTCTTTCTTGAACTGTATCTAGCGCAATCTCATCTACTACTCGTACTCGATAGGATTGTGAGCAAGTGTCGTCGAGAGCGTTCGGAGTTGCCGGGTTTTTCCGCGGGGCAAGAGTGTTGTCCTCTTTTCCACCACGTTTCCCTCTCTCTTTCTTTCTCTCTCCTCATACACGATGTCGATGCACGTTGGCGGGATCACTGATCCAATTCAGGTCACACAGATTATCGCGAAGAAGCTCAGTAAGCAACTAGTTTTCATTCTTCCCTGCGTCGCTCGTGAGCTGACATTCTCGACTCTTGCCTCACCTCAGATGATCCCAACAGTGTCTCATTCGCTATCGTGGAAGCTGTCCGTCAAGGTACCCTAGAGCCTCGCTACCTCCAAACGATTCTTCACGAGCCCCCTGAATTCCTGGAATTCATCCTAGCGAAGGAGAAGAAGCAATGGGTGGATTCGTTGTTTCGGAACGAAGTAGTCGACTCTCGTAAGCTCCGTGGGGACGCACTTGGAACCGCATTCTTCACAAAGCTAATCGACTGCTCGCCCTCTTCTCGCAGCCGTTCACACTCCCTCATCTCCCGCTTTCAAGGTCGTCGATATCCCCGGCAAAGGCAAAGGAGTCATCGCAATTCGTGATCTCAAGGAAGGAGATCTTCTCTTGGTCGAAAAACCTATCGTCACTCTGGATTGGGAGAACGAGTACGGAAAAGATGCCTCCATGGACGACATCGCTCGAAAGCTCGAGGAGGGTAACGTGGACAACATCGTTCGAAATCTCGAGGGTCAAATCGCTCAGCTCTCCCAGCAGCAACGCGACGAGTTCTACTCCCTTCACATCGCCACTCCTCGTTCTCGTATGCCAAGAACTCTAGCCATCTTCCTTTCGAATTCGATCGGAGTCATGCCGGAACGTAATGCTGGAGGAATCTTCCTACTAGGGAGTCGATTCAACCATTCCTGTCAGCATTCGCTCCAGTGGACATTGGACAAAGATGTGGGAGCGATGAAGTTCAGATTGATCCGGGATGTCGGATCAGGGGAGGAGATTACGGGGCGCTATATGGATACTCTGGAGAGCTCTCGTGACAGGGAGCTGATGTTGGAGGGCAATTACGGCTTCAAGTGTAGATGCGAGGTCTGCTCACTCCCCTCCGAACAGCTCGCCCAATCCGACGAGAAGCGAAGGTATCTTTCGAACACCCTCGCCTATCTCAAAGGCTCTCCATCTTTAGACGACATCCCTCTTCGCTACCACTCCCTCTGCCTTCTAGGAACGGTAATTTGCAAGGACGATGACATCCGAGGCGAGTTCGAAAACGATATCGCTTACGCTGGATTCATGCTCTCCGTCATCTTCGGTTATGAGAAAACGGCTCGAATCTGGCTCGACCACCTCCCTAGATCGCAGAAACGTACTTTTGGACCCAACTCGAACATTCTCAAGAAATTAGAAATTTGGAAGATGGATCTCGCTAGTCATCCGGCGTGGAGGTTGATGGATCGGTTCACGACGAAGCAGGTAGGGAAGAGTACTGTGGCTCCACTATGTTTGTAGCCCTCCTCCCCTTTACGTCCTCTTTAGAATTCGCACTCCGTTTTATCGCGTTCGTTCTTTTTTGCTTGAAATTCTCATAGAACCCTTCCACCGCTTCCTGCTCTAATTGGCCAATTTGAGAGGTTGGTAGAAGCCTGCCGAGAATGCAGACGTCTCTTGGGCAGTAGAGGCTGAGTTCGCGCTCGAACAGAAAACCGCCGAAACTGCTGTTGGCACGGTGTACCTTGAAGCTATTCCTCATCCTTACTCTCTCGTCTCACATTCTACCACACTGTCAGCAGTACCTGAGGTTGGCTTGAGGCAGCGTGAAAAGTCCGAAGAAAGCCTCGGAGTTGAGAAAAACAACTCTCAAGCTCCCTTTCACCTCTTTCTTCCCTACCTCTCACTCTTTCAACCTGAGTCATGACTCGCAAGGAAACTAAACTCAAGAAGAAACTCAAGGAGCAAGAGAGAGGTGCCTTGTCGTCTGGTGCTGCCTGTGAGTACCTTTTCTTCTCTGTCTATTCCCGATCGTCTCCTGAGAAAACTCCTTCGTCGCCCTTTCTTAGCCGCGCTACCTGAGGGACGTCCTTTTGAGATCAAGAAGCTAGAAGGGAAGGGAATGGGAGTCGTAGCTACTCGAGACATCAAAGCTGGAGAATTCATTCTCAAGGAAACCCCTCTCGTTTGGGGGAAAGAAGGTGATACTCTTGGATTGTTGAGACGCGTGGAGACCTTACCGGAGCTCAAGAAGGCCGCTTACGACTCTCATTTCATCGCCGCCCCTCACGAACATCTTCCCAAGGCTCTCGCAATCTTCAAGACGAATGGTCTTGCGTTGGATGGCGACAGTAGCGGATTATTCGACGAAGGAAGCCGATTCAACCATTCCTGTCTCCCAAACTGCAGTAGTCACTGGGATGAAGGAGTAGATGTGAGGTGGTTCATCGCGAATAGAGACATTCGAAAGGGCGAGGAAATTTGCATTACTTACGGAAGAACTATAAAGTCGAGGTTGGAAAGGCAGGAATGGCTCAAGAGATCGTTTGGCTTCCTCTGTGGGTGTGAGGCATGCTCCTACACCGAGGGGAAGGTTATCGAGAGCGACAGGCGACGCCTCAAGATCAACCAAGTCCACACTTCGCTCGGAAGGCTCCAAACCGCTCCTCTCGAGGTCATACAAGACATCAAGATCGCTCTCAAGTTACTCGAGGAGGAAGGTCTTATCACCGGAGCCGGCTATCTTGCTGGCGAAGCCCTAAATGCTTGCGTTTGGTTCGCAGATCGTCTCAACGCAATTCGCTGGACCGACAAGCTATTAGAGATAGAGATGAAGGAAGCGGGAATATGGTCAACTCAGTACAAGGAGAGCGAGGCATGGAAAGGTGACCCAACCCGTCATCCCGCTTGGAACGACGCTTGTCGTCAATTAGGAATTCCCCCGAAAGTTTTCGTTGGTCCAGAATGAGGAGGAATACGACCGTAGTTTGATACTTGTCTCAGCCTTACCTGCTCAATTTGGTCAGATTCCCTATACTCGAACCTTTGTTTTCGTTTCGTCGTTTTCTGTTTTTTCTTCTCTCTCGAGATCTTTGCAACTCACCTTTGTCCTCTGGCATTCGGCTCTCGCTGAAGAAGATCCTGAGAGAGATGAAGTAGCACTGAACGCGCAGGATAGACCAGCGAGAAGGGTCCGGAGAAGGCCTCGGAGTTGAACAAAACAGCTTCAAATTTAGTTTCCTCTCTTTCTTCCCTCCCTCACACTTTCCACTTCGAAACCATGACCAGTAAATCGGCAAGGCACAAAAAGAATCAGAGAGCTCGAAAGGCTCAATCTGCTGCTGCCGAGATCAGCGCCACCCGTGAGTAGTTTTCTCTGTCTTTGTCTAAACCCGACGGTCTCCCAAAAAGCTGGATTCACGACGCTCTTAACAGCCGCCAAAACCGATCTCAAGAAGGCTGAAGAGATCATACAAGGGGTTGCATCAGATGATACCGGGATTAGCGTCATTCGTGAGTTCCTGCTCTCTTACCGGTCGGCAGAACTCGAGCTAATCATCGTTCATACTATCTCCCGTCGTCTCACACGCCTATCCTCTCGAGGTCAAGGCGATAGAAGGGAAGGGGATGGGAGTCGTGGCAACTCGAGACATCAAAGCTCGAGAGCTGATCCTCAAAGAAACACCTTTGATCGTTTGGGACGACGCGAAGAGTAAAGCAGGACTCGAAGCATTCGTAAACGCTCTACCGGATCTCAAGAAGTCGGCTTACTACTCACACTTTGCCGCCGCTCCCTACAAGAACCTTCCCCACGCTGTCGCTATCTTCATGACGAACTCTCTCCCGTTGAGTGGAGGCATCCGAGGAATCTTCGACACCGGCTGTCGCCTCAATCACTTGTGTCGCCCGAATTGCTGTAGTCAATTCGACGACGAGCAGGGAGTGAGATGGTTCATTGCGAATCGGGATATAGGAATGGGCGAGGAAATCTGCATCAGTTATACAGAGCTGAAGGAGGTCAAAGTGCAGCGTATGGGGACGCTCTTTGCGTCATTCGGGTTTAGGTGCACCTGTGAAGTGTGCACTCAGCCTCCCCAGTCCGCTCTCGCAAGCGACCGTCGTCGTCTCGAGTACAAGCACATCTACGATTCGACCGATCGTCTCCAGTATCGACCACTCGAGCTCATCAAAGCGGTCAACGAAGGCTTGAGACGAGCCAAGGAGGAGGGGATCGTTGCCGGAACCTCAGATCTCGCCTACCAAGCTATGACTGCTTGCGTCTGGTTTGGAGACCGACCCAACGCAATCCGCTGGATCGACAAGGCGCTCGAACTCGAGGGACATGTAGCTGGAGTGTGGTCAACGAGGTGTAAGGACATTAAAGCGTGGAAGGGCGATCCCACTCGTCATCTTGGTTGGATGGATGTTTGTCGCAAGTTGAGGCTCTCTCCGCTTGTCCTCATTGGTCCTGATCAAGATTGATCAATGTTGATAGCTCGAAAATCCCCCCCTCTCCTTCTTTGTCCTGTCTGCCTTGATCTATCCCAGAATTCCTATACTTTTCCGTTCTTTTCGTTTCCGCAACCAGTTGTTCTCACCCCTCTCTTCCCTCCGGATCTCGCGACTGGATAGTAGAGGAGAAAGCGAGTGATTGCTTACAGGTAACGACCGAGTATGATATCAACAAACGACAAACGAAAATGAATCCAGAAGAAAAGCATTCATCGAACCGACAGCACTCATGACATATCCATCAATGATCCAGCTGCGCCATTTGTACTCGTTGCTGCCACTACAGCTGGTTGAGTGATTGTTTCGGCAGGTGGGGGGTTTGCAGCTTCTTTCGTAGCAGCGGCAGCAGCGTCCTATGAGGTCAAGGGGTCAGAGATCAATCGAACAGGTAGAATAGAGACGAGAGAGACATACCTCTCGTTTCTTGTCGAGTTCTCGAACTGCTGCTGTATGTTGAGCACGCTTCGAATCTCGATCGACCGAAAGTTTCTTGATCATTTCCTCGAAACGTTTCTATGCAAGGCGAATCAGACGCGAGAGAGTCAGTCGACAACATCGTAGATAGAGAGTGAAGAGGACAGACTGACCTTGAAGATTGGATTAGCCGCCTTTTTGAGTTCAGTTTCTTTCGAAGCGATAGCTTTATCCAAATCTCCCATTTCCTCTGCCAACAATTTGATCCTCTTCCTCTGTTCCATCTCAACCGGATCGATCTCCGCTTCGACTCCCATTCCCTCCTCTTCCTCATCGTCATCACTCCCACTTCCAAACAATCCCCCATCTCCATCTTCACTCTCATCTTCATCCTCGTCTGTCTTGTCCATCGCTTCCAATCCTTTATTGATCTCGTTCGCCAAATCCGAATCGTATCCTGAACCACCTTCTTC
>JGI24890J29729_1000799_pt1 | contig 17048 bp, 26 predicted proteins | sample FreactcultureFD7_FD_29729 | JGI IMG/M metagenome (IMG submission 29729)
CACTTAAAAGAACAAAAGAAATGTTCTTTGATAAGTTGGCTTACCAAGGTATTCAAGTGCATATGTTGGCTGGTAATCACGATACATATTTCAAGAACACCAATGATGTTAATTCTGTGGATTTATTATTGAAAGAGTATGTCAATATCAATGTGATTGACCATCCAGCAAACATCTATGTTGGTACTCATAAAGTTTGTATGATGCCTTGGATTTGTCCAGAAAACTATGAACATAGTATGACAACAATCAAGGAAACCGATGCAGAGATATGCATGGGACATTTTGAAATTGCAGGTTTTGCCATGCACCGTGGCATGCCATCGGAAGAAGGATTGAATCGTGAATTATTCAGAAAGTTTTCACACACTTTTAGTGGGCATTATCATCATAAATCTAATGCTAACGACATATATTATCTCGGGAACCCGTATGAGCTTACTTGGCAAGATTATGGTGATGACAGGGGCTTTCACATCTTTGACTTTAGCAGCAAAGAACTTACTTTCATAAAAAATCCAAACGTAATGTTCCACAGAATTGTATATGATGATAAAGTGGAAACAATTCAAGAAGTGTTAGAAAAAGACTTGACTAAGTTTGCCGGTTCTTATGTCAAAGTGGTTGCCGTTAATAAAACCAATCCATACCTGTTCGACCAGTTTATGAACAAACTATACATGGTGAATCCACTCGATATTACCATTATTGAAGACGCCTTAGACTTGACAGAAGGTGTAGAAGATGATAAGATAGATGAAGCAGAGGACACTATAACCATCATTAACAAATATGTTGATGCATTGGAAAACTCTGGCATCGATAACACAAAACTAAAGACTATGTTAAAAGAACTTTATGTTGAGGCATTGAACTTAGAGCAAACATGATTATTTTTCAGACGATTAGATGGAAGAACCTATTGTCCACTGGCAATACGTTTACCGAAATCAAACTTAACAAATCAACAAACACATTGATTATTGGAAACAACGGTGCAGGCAAGAGTACGATTCTTGATGCATTGTGTTTTGGCCTGTTTGGCAAACCCTTCCGTAAGATTAACAAACCAAATCTATTAAATTCCATCAACAACTCTGATGCGGTGGTTGAAGTCGAATTCTCAATTGGTAAAAAACAATACAAGATTGTTCGTGGGATTAAACCAAATATATTCGAAATTTACTGCAATTCTATTCTGGTAAATCAGGATGCCAGGGCTAAAGATTATCAAGAATTCTTAGAAAAATCGATTTTGAAGTTTAATTTCAAATCTTTTACTCAAATTGTTATACTTGGTTCAGCTTCTTTTGTACCATTCATGCAATTGTCACCAGCTGACAGGCGTACTATCATAGAAGAATTATTGGATATTCAAATTTTCACTTCAATGAATGGTCTAATCAAAGAAAGAATGGTGACAATCAAAGAGTACACAACAAAAACAAAGTATGCGGTTGAACTGGTGAATGAAAAAATACTGTTGCAGGAACACAATATTGAGGAACACAAGAAAAACAATGATGAAGAAATTGCCAAGAAGAAACAAGAGATTACAGACAATGAGTTAATTATCTCGAAGCTGACCAAAGATATTGAACTAATCAGCAAACATATTGAAAAGTTATCTACCAAAATTACTGACAAGTTGGATGTAGAAAAACGCAACAAAAAGTTTATGCAGCTTGAAGTTAAAATGGCATCAGCTTTTCTGAAAGTGGAAAAAGACATTGAGTTTTATGAACACAATGATGATTGCCCTACATGTAAACAAGTAATCACTTCTGAATGGAAAGATTTACAAGTACAAGAAAAGCAAAATAAGAAAACAGAAATAGAAGGTGCATTGAAGACCATTACGGAAGAAATGGAAAAAATCACCACTAGAACAAATGAAATTGTTTCTATCAACAAACACATCACAGAACATAATAATGAGGTTATTAAACACAACTCCACAATCTCTGCGGTGAACAAGTACATTGTTAAACTAAACAAAGAGATTAAAGAGTTGGGTGACCGCAAGGACAACTTAACTGATGAAAATGAAAAGTTGAAAGAACTTAAATTGGAGTTGACCAAACTGGAAAAAGAACAAGAGAATTTGTCCGTTGATAAGCATTACCATGAGTATGCGGCTTCTTTGTTGAAAGATAATGGTATCAAGACCAAGATTATCAAACAGTATTTGCCAATCATAAACAAATTTGTTAATAAGTATTTGAAAGCGATGGACTTTTTTGTTAACTTTAACTTGAATGAGAGCTTTGAAGAAACAATCAAATCTAGGCACCGTGATGAATTTAGTTATTCCAACTTCTCTGAAGGTGAGAAGCAAAAAATAGATTTGGCATTATTATTCACTTGGCGTCAAGTTGCTAAATTAAAAAATTCAACAAACACGAATTTGTTAATTTTAGACGAAATATTTGATAGTAGTTTGGATACCGCTTCAGTTGAACTTCTAATGGGTTTATTAAAAGAATTATCATCAGATACGAATGTTTTTGTTATTAGTCATAAGTCTGACCAGATGTTTGATAAATTTAGAAGTATTATTCGATTCACGAAAAAGAACAATTTTTCTGTTGTTGAAAAAGAGCAATTACTAAATAAATAGTAACGATAACTCGATTTCAATAAATATATGGAAACTTATAAAATATACAAAATTACTAATAAAATCAATGGCCACTTTTATATTGGATATACCAAATTAACGATATATAAAAGGTTTAAATTGCACTCTAAAGCAACAACAAATAAAATGCCAATTGTTTCCTCTATAAAAAAATACGGTATTGATAATTTTATTATTGAATTATTACATGAATTTGACAATAAACTTGATGCAATCAATTGTGAAATAAGATTGATTGAAAAATTAAAACCAAATTATAATGTGCATTCAGGTGGAACCGGGGGTTCAATGTATGGACCAATGAATGGAATGTATGGTAAAAAACATAACGATGAATGGAAAAAAGATAAAAGTGAAAGTATGTTAGGTAAAAATAATCCTATGTTTAATAAAACACACAGTGAAGAAGTTAAAAAAGTTTTAAGTGAACTCAAATTAGGACATACACCTTGGAATAAAGGTAAAACTGGTATATATTCTGATGAAACTCTTGTTAAATTTAAAAAACCAAAAACTGAAGAACATAAAAATAAATTAAAAAAGCAATACACGTTTGTTTCTCCATCAGGTGAAAAAATTTTAATTCTTGGGTTAACTGAGTTTTGTAAAAATAATAATTTAAATAAGGGCGCCATGTCTGAAGTTTGGAAGGGTAAAAGAAATGTTTATAAAGGATGGACAAAATGAGTGAAGTATTTAAATATAGTACAGAAGAAGTTGTAAAACAAGGTGTAACCGCAACTAAAAAAGAAACTAAAGTTTTTAATTTAGTTGCCGAAGATGCAGAAATTCTTAGGAGAAAATTGGCAGAGTTTGACTTTTCGAATCCTCCGGTCAACCCAAATGAGTTTGCATCCACTTTGGTAGAAACTTGTAAGAAGAATCAAGGATTGGGGTTATCTGCAAATCAATGTGGTTTCCCGCACCGTGTTTTTGTTATGGGTGCTAATGATGATTATGTGGCATTTTTTAATCCTAAAGTTGTTGAATCTACGGGTGAATCACATATGATTGAAGGTTGTTTATCTTTTCCACTTCTAGGGCTTAGAATTACCAGACCTCAGGAGATTGTGGTAGAATACCAAGACTTCTTAGGTGCAAAACATACCACAAAACTTAATGGTATATCTGCAAGATGTTTTCTCCATGAGCTTGACCACATGGACGGAATAGTATATACTGACCGTGCAAAGCCTTTGGCACTTAAATCTGGACAAGAGAAACGCCAGAAGACAATTAAAGAAATATCCAAAGCGCAGGCAAATTACATGAACATGATGAAAAAAATTGAGAAACTGAACGATGGCAAAACCGCAAATTGAATCTGTAGAGAAACAATGGGATGAATGGTTGGAAAAGAATCCATCACATGAACACATCGATGTTGATAATCTAAAGAAAGTTTTAATCCAAGACTTGACCTATGCGTCCAAGATGGATGTAAAAGAATACACACTATATCAAAAATGGTGTGAAGTCAAAGAGCGGTATCCAACAGAAACTACTTTCACTTTGTTTGATGGTGAAGAACAACAATTGATTGACAAAAATCAAGCTAAAATAATCGATAAGGTTAAGAAGAACTTTTGGATGCCAACTGGTCCTGATGACTATGAAAAACTGCAACCAGTATTAGAACTTTCCAATGGTGAACTTGCAGAAACATGGAACGCAGTCCGTACATTTTCTTCTACAATGAAGAACAACTCAAACATTGGTCGTAATCTATTCTACACAGTCAAAGATGGCCTTACAGACAAGTACCTTGGTGTAATTTGCATTTCATCTGACTTTCTTGACCTCACTCCTAGAGATACTGCGATTGGTTGGTCTAGGGATGTTAAGACACAACAAAGTATGATTAATCACACAGCAATCGGTTCTACTATTGTTCCATTGCAACCACTCGGTTACAGTTACATGGGTGGTAAACTATTGGCACTGCTGTGTTTGGCGGATACTGTCCAAAAAGATTGGAAAGAAAGATATGGAGACACTCTTGTTGGGGTTACTACAACGTCATTGTACGGAAAAACAAAAGCCAACGGGCTTTCTCAGTATGATGGTCTGGAACATTGGCAGAAAATGGGATTTTCTTCTGGATCAGTTGCATTTGAACCTTCTCGTTCTACCCGCAATATGGTGTTTGATTGGATTAAAGAAAACGAACCAAGAAAATACTTCGAATGGTGGGAAGCAAAGAACCCACAAGGACTTCCATTGAAGCGTGACCACAAGAATCGTTCACTGAACTATGCATACTCTAAACTTGGTATTCCTAAAGAACTGATTCGGACAGAACACCAACGTGGGATTTATTTTTCTCCGTTGTACAATAACACCAACGAATTTCTACGCAAAGAAATTGGTGATGCAGAACTTGTAAAATCTTTTGATACCAGCGAAGAAACTTTGTCCAACATTTGGAAAACAAAGTATGCAAAAGGCCGTATTCGGCAATTACAGAAACAAAATAAGGTATCGTATGAAAATCTTTTCTATGATGACCTAATCTATTTGTCTTGGGAAGAAACCAAGGCAAAGTATCTGCCACAAGTGGGCAGATAAAACAAGTATACCACAAATATGCTTGACAAACGTCATATATAAATGTATGATGGTGACACTCACGCAATGTGAGGTATTTTAAATTATTGGAGTTATATTATGGAAAAAGTATCCGCAAAACAAAAAATCTTGAACGCTCTTAAACAAACTGGTGGTTACAACACCTTCACTGTTAAGTCTGCACAACGCCGTTTCGGTATCAAGAATGTTTCCGCACGAATTGATGAACTTCGCCAAGAAGGTCATGTTATTTACACTAACACACGCTACACAGAAAGTGGCGAAAAAATTAGTTTCTACCGCCTTGGTACCCCAACCAAAGCAATGGTTAAAACTGCATTGAGCGCAGGTTACTCACTAACTGCTTAATTAAGCAAAACATAAACCACTCCTCTGCGGGAGTGGTTTTCCCTATTTTATGGAGTTTACATGGAAATAAATATTAAAACAGAAGAACTTAGAAAATACAGTCTCTTTGTAGCAACACCTATGTACGGTGGTATGAATCATGGTTTGTACATGAAGGCATGTTTAGATTTACAAGGCCTCTGTATGCAATATGGAGTCCAAGTAAAGTTCTCTTTCTTGTTCAATGAATCTTTGATTACACGGGCAAGGAACTATTTGGTCGATGAATTCTTGAATCGTTCCGATTGCACACACATGCTGTTTATCGATTCAGACATTAATTTCAACCCACAAGATGTTATCGCAATGTTAGCATTGAATAAAGATGTTATTGGTGGTCCTTATCCTAAGAAAGCCATCAAATGGAGAGCAGTTAAGAAAGCTCTTGAACGGAACCCAGCACTTGAAGCACAAGAACTAGAAAAAGTTGCAGGTGATTTCGTTTTCAATCCTGTCAAAGGAACTCAGCAATTTTCTGTACATGAACCACTAGAAGTATTGGAAATTGGTACAGGTTTTATGATGATTAAACGTGAAGTGTTCCCTAAATTTGCTGCACAATATCCACAACTCAAATACAAACCAGACCATGTGGGTCAGGCGAACTTTGACGGTTCACGATACATTCACGCATATTTTGACACTGTAATCGATAAAGGTTCTGAGCGTTATCTGTCAGAAGATTACATGTTCTGTCAATGGTGGAGAAACATGGGTGGTACAATCTGGTTGTGTCCTTGGATGCGTACTCAACACATTGGTACATATCACTTCCACGGAGATATGCCAGCTGTTGCTAATTATGTTGGAGAAATGTAATGCCTAAGATGATGGAGGCTGGTCGTAAATTTGATGCTAATAAGTTAGAGTATGGTTTACTGCCACCTTTAGCACTAGAAGAAACTGTCAAAGTTTTAACTTTTGGTGCTCAAAAATATGAACGTGATAACTGGAAAAAAGTACCTGACTCAAAACGCAGGTACTTTGATGCATTAGAAAGACATGTATGGGCCTGGAAAAAAGGTGAAATTAATGATCCTGAATCTGGTATACATCACTTGGCACATGCTATGTGCTGCTTGATGTTTTTGTATGAACATGATATAATGTATTCTAATGAAAATTTTGTAATGGAGAATAATGATGAAACTATCAAGTGAAACCCTAAGTGTATTGAAGAATTTCTCATCAATCAATCAGGGTATTGAATTTAAAAAAGGTAATAAACTTACCACAATTTCCGCAGGTAAATCTGTACTTGCACAGGCAATTCTGAAGGATGACTTTCCCGAAGATTTCTGTGTGTATGATTTGAACCAATTCTTGTCTGTGTATTCTTTGTTTAAAGATGCAACAGAATTGGAATTTGACTCTGCAAATGTTATCTTCAACGGAGGTCGCCGTAAGACTAAGTTCCGTAAAGCTGCAAAGGAAATGATTGTCACTCCTCCAAATAAAGAAATCAAATTGGATGAAGTTGATTGTTCTTTTACTTTCACCTCTGAAGACTATGCTGACATTATGAAGGCATCTTCTGTGTTATCTTCTCCAAACATCTCTGTGCAATCTGACGGCGAATCTGTTGAATTAGTTGCATATGATGCTAAAGATGATGCACAACATACCAACTCAATCAATGTTGGTGCTGGCAATGGTAAATCATACAAGATTGTTTTCAAAACAGAGAACATCAAGATGGTACCAGGTGAGTACGAAGTGCAAATATCCTTCAAAGGATTCGCACATTTTAAAAACACAAAAGATGACATTCAGTATTGGGTCGCTTTTGAAAAGAATGAAAGTGTAATGTAATGTTGATTCCATTTCTAGATGCCGAAACAGAAGGCACAATTTTTGTAAATCCAAAACAAGTTTCTGTTGTATTTGAAGGTAAAAATCCTGAAGGTATTCAAATGACAATGATTAACCTGTTGAATGGTAATGTTGCAACACTAGAACCTCTTTTGGAAGTTGTTGGTAAACTACAAGCGGAGTTAAAATGACCACAGTACACACACTATTTGGTACATTTGATGAAAAGCAACTAAAGAGTCTCAGAGGTTATGTCGAGGAGATTGTTGCTTGCATGAACAGAACAAAAGCCAACAACGAATCTATGTCAGATATTATTGATTTGGCTCACGATGAACTTAATCTTCCAAAAAAGATTGTTCGTAAAATCGCCAATTATGAATTCAAACAGTCTCTATCAACAGACTTTGCAGAATTCAAAGAAGTTGAGGCTCTACTTGAAGGTATCAAGGACGCTAAATGACAACCACAGGTCGTAGAAATTTCGCAAAATCATTAGGCCTTTTAGGCCTTTTGTCTATTGGTGTAGAGGGTTATAAACAAGTTAGTGAACGTATTGTCTATAAAGATGACAAGATTGCTTCCGATGAACTTGCCAAAAAACTTGACGATGGTTATCATCTTTCTTTTACTGCCAAATACGGTGAAGTTGATAATAATCTATATTCGCGTTATTCTCTTTATACTGGTTCAAAATATATTCCTGGAACAGAAAAAGATGTTACTATACATTTGAAACCAGGACCGGATGGTAAACTTTACGTCAAGGAGGGTGACATTTGGCGTAAAGTGTGATACAATGAATTTTTTTATATTATGGAGTTTTTGAATGGCTGAACACATGTTGTGGGTCGAGAAGTATCGCCCAAAAACTATTGAAGATTGTATTCTTCCGGATTCACTGAAAGCAACATTTCAGGAATTCGTGAATCGTAAAGAGATACCTAATCTCTTGTTGTCTGGCACTGCTGGTGTCGGTAAAACTACTGTTGCAAAAGCCTTATGTCAGGAAGTTGGTTGTGATTACATCATCATTAACGGTTCCGATGATTCAGGTATTGATGTTCTAAGAAACAAGATTAAGAATTATGCCTCGTCAATGTCCTTGATGGGCGGCCGCAAAGTTGTTATCGTAGATGAAGCGGACTACCTAAATCCAAATTCAACTCAACCTGCGTTTCGTGGAGTGATTGATGAATTTGCATCCAACTGTTCCTTCATCTTCACTTGTAACTTCAAGAATCGGATCATGGAACCGATTCATTCTCGTTGCACCTGTATTGACTTTAAACTGAACGGTTCTAAAGCCGCCATGGCGACTAGATTTTTCAAACGTGTTGAAAGTATCCTTACACTTGAAAATGTAAAGTACGATAAAGAGGTTGTTGCTGCAATCATCTCTAAACACTTTCCAGATAATCGTAGGATTTTGAATGAACTTCAAAGATTTTCTATCTCTGGTGTTATTGACAAAGGTGCTCTTGGTGCAGTTGCGGATGTTCAACTGAAAGACTTGATTAAGGCACTGAAAGAAAAAGACTTTGCATCGGCTCGTAAATGGGTTACACAAAACTTGGACAATGATCCTACAAAAATCTATCGCAAAATGTATGATGGTCTTTATGAGTTGTTGCAACCTAACTCTGTTCCGCAGTTAGTCCTACATCTGGCTAAGTATCAATATCAATCTGCATTTGTTGCAGACCATGAGATTAATATGATTGCTTGCCTGACTGAAATCATGGTTGACTGTGAGTTCAAATAATGCCTGACTTATTTAAAGAAGTAATTCCTTCTATCCTTCAAACCAAAAAAGATGTTTTCAAGGGTGAATCCCATGAAGATTACAAACCTTTCCTTATTAACCGCTCTTTGTCCTATCACATGGACTGTGTACTGTATGTCAATGAAATGAACATCAATCCCAGTATTGATAAAGACATGCAATATCATTACTTGTTAAACACAATTAGACCAATGAAACGGAAATTTCAGCCTTGGCAAAAATCCGAGGCATTAAAAGATTTGGAGTGTGTGAAGATATACTTCGGTTATTCAAATGATAAAGCCAAAGAAGCTTTGAGAATATTGGATGAAGAACAGTTAAATGTCATTAGAAATTTAACGGACACTGGTGGTATAAAAAAGTAAAATACGCAATAGAAGATATAAAAAATGTTTTGTTATACTTAAAGGAACACCATTCATAAATAACTCATCGTTTAATAAAAATAAGAAATGAGAACACAATGATAGGAATACAGGACTTAGTTGAAGTAACTTTAACCCAACCAGACGATTTCTTGAAGGTAAGAGAGACATTGACAAGAATAGGAGTAGCTTCAAAGAAAGATAAAACTTTATTCCAGTCTTGCCATATCTTACACAAACAAGGCAAATATTACATTGTACATTTTAAAGAACTCTTTGCACTTGACGGGAAACCGACAGATTTATCTGAAAATGACTTGTCTCGTAGGAATGCTATTGCACTTCTATTGGAAGATTGGGGTTTAGTCAAAGTTGTTAATGAATCGCAAGTACAACAACCTGAACCAATTTTCATTTCGCAGATTAAGATACTGTCACATAAAGAAAAGAATGAGTGGCAATTAACACCGAAATATAACATTGGAACAAAGAAAAAGATATAAATATAGGAATCTCAGGGATGGGAACTAGGCGGCATCCTAGTAAATAACTGTCACAGTTTTGCCCACCTTAGGGCTGTTTGATGCTACGGTAAAAGGCGTCCGGGCAATTGCACTGTCACCCGTTAGTTGGCCCTGTATTAAGTAAGCAGGATTATCGTTACGCCTTCGGGGTAACAAATTATTAACTCGCTTTTAGGAGAAAAATATGACATACATGAAAGATGTATTTGGTACTGACCTTTTTGGTAAACTTCAACCTTTCACAATCGGCTTTGACGAAACAATGGATATGTTGCGTAAAACTGCCGAACAAACACAGAAAGCTGTTGGTTATCCCCCATACAACATCAAGCAAGTAAAAGAAAACAAGTACGTCATTGAAATGGCAGTTGCTGGTTTTGCTAAGACTGACCTTGAGATTACTATGGACGGAAACAAACTTCTAGTCAAAGGTTCCACCAAAGATGAAGACGGCGAAAATTTCCTTTACAAAGGTATTGCGAACCGTGCATTCGAACGTGCTTTTACTTTGAATGACAAAGTTGAAATCAAAGATGCAGAACTGGTAAACGGTATGCTTAAAATTTGGTTGGAAAACATTGTTAAAGCACAAGATGCCATTAAGAAAATTGGCATCAAGGACAAATCAGAATGAGAACCATTTTCAGATTTATCCAAGAAAAATTCCAAGAACTGAACCATTTACAAAACTATGGAAATGCTCTAGAGCAATACATTCTTGCAAATCATCCTACAAGTATCCACGATGTGGAGAAGTTGGAAAGACAATTTGACAAGAAGAATTCCAGAAAAAATTGGTAATCTAGGATAGGGGGCTTGACAGAGCCCCCTTTTTGTGTTAGAATGCACTCATTATGAAAACTCTTGAACAAAAACCAATCAAAATGCGTAACAAATTGAACCCGTCAGAGTTCTATTGGACATATCCGTCTTGGGGTGTCGAACAGATTGACGGTGTTGATTTCTTACCTGTATCCAAATTCGATCCTTCGGATAAAAAAATTCAACAACTATATCGGATTCGTAAAGACTCATTGGAGAAAGTGAAAAATGGCTGATAAGAAACTTTTTATTGTCGAAACTATTTCTATGTTTCGTATGCGTTATGTTGTGGAAGCTCTTGAATCTGAACATGCAGCCGATGAAGTTGTCTTTGGACTATGTAATAGTGAATTGAAAGAATTCTCACAACATCATGTGGATGAAGTAATTACTTCTGAGCGTGAAATCTCACAAGAAGAATATGTGAAATTGTTCGATGTAGATAATGATTATTTGAAAGAATGGACTGTTGAACAAAAACTTGAATTTGTCAACAAGATTGATTATGACAAAGGTATTACGAAAGAGTAATAAATAAATCTCCCGGCGTTAGTATAATGGATAATACAGCGGTCTTCTACACCGCGAATATGGGTTCGATTCCTGTACGCCGGACCAATACGCGCCAATAGCTTAATGGTAAAGCATTCGACTCATAATCGACTGAGTGTAGGTTCAATTCCTACTTGGCGTACCAACCTATCAAGGAGATAACATGAAAAAGATGGTAACGGGACTTTTATTATGTGTGACTGTTGCCATTAGTCATGGCCAAGATGCTGGTTTAGATAATATAAAATTCATAGATGCAAAGAAACCGATTAAATGTGCAGATACAAAAACACTTTTAATGGGACTAGACAAGATATTTGGAGAAAAAATACTTCGTATTGCACCAAATGATTTAGCAATAGATGGAAAACCAACATTAATAGCATTCTTAGAAAATGCAAAAACAAGAACATGGACCTTAGTTGAATATGATGCAAAATATGCTTGTGTCCTAGGTTCAGGAGAATACCCGGAAGTACATTAATATTATGAAACAAAAATTTATTGATGCGTACATGGATGTAGCAAAACGGTTTGCACAACTATCGTCCGCAAGGCGCCTACAAGTAGGTGCCATCATTGTGAAAGATGACCGAATCATTTCTATTGGTTACAATGGAATGCCCGCAGGGTGGACAAATGAATGTGAGAATTATTTTGGTTTGGATTTCAATGGCAATCCAACATTAGTAACCAAAGATGAAGTTATCCATGCGGAGGCGAATGCAATAGCTAAATTGGCTAAGTCTTCCGAGTCTGGAGATGGTGCCACAATGTTCCTAACGCACGCTCCCTGCATTCATTGTGCTAAACAGATATACACAGCAGGTATCAAGAAAGTTTACTTTGGAGAACCTTATCGTGATGAATCTGGTGTTGCTTTTTTGATGAAATGTGGAGTTAGTGTTTGGTCAGATTCTAATAAATAATTATGAACAAATGGGGTGCCTATGTATTTGAAGATTGTTGGTTGTCCTGATGAAAAATTCAAACCTTATCTAAAAAAGGCCGCCCACTTCTTCGCTAAAAATTTATTCTCACCACAATTATCTCCACACATTTATATTTTAGTCAAGTTTGATAAAACATTAGATAATCACGGAAGTTGTGAAGTTGCTGATTATGAAACAAGTAGGAAACCTAGAGAATTTCTAATCAACATAAAACCAGGAATTGGTGCACCAGCTTTGTTTAGAACAATGGCTCATGAAATGGTCCATGTGAAACAATTCGCATATCAACATACGAATGCATCTTTAAGTGTTTGGCATAAGAAAGAAATTGATTCAGATAATTTAGATTACTGGTTTCATCCATGGGAGATAGAAGCATACGGACTGGAGACCAGTCTCGTTACAAAATTTTCAGTTGAAGAAAAGTTGTGGGAAGTCTTTGAAGAATTTAAAAATCCAGAAGAACCTGCAAAATATGAAGAAATAAAGTGGAAAACTTTAGAATCCACTAAATAAGTTGTATATATAGAGTTATAGTTAAATTTTTTTTGGAGTTATAGTGTCTCAGTTCCTCAAGTCCTTATTGTCAGCCTGTGAGTATCGCACACCGTTTATTGGTAGCGATAATCAACCATGGGCGCATGTAGGGGGTTGTGGAGGACGATAATAGAGTACGAAAACTAAATCAGAATTCACAAACCCCACCCTAAAAAAGTGGGGTTTTTTGTTGTTCCAATACAACAAATGTGTTGACAGATGCATCGACTTCTGTTACACTAGGTTCTTCGGTTGAGAAATCAATCATGTTCTTTAAAAAGTAAGTGTAATTTGTTGGGGATTTGTGTAGTGGTAGCACAGGAGACTTTGAATCTCTTAGTACAAGTTCGATTCTTGTATCCCCTGCCATATTGAAACATATTTTAAAATCCAGTAACTTTCTAGCACGTCCGGCCGGCAATCTAGAAAGCAACCCGTAGAGGGGTAAGAGTCGAAAGAGTGATGGATAATCGGCGGTGAGAATCCGCAGAAAGTGTGTTTCAATATGGCATATAAAAACATTCTAAACTGGACGCAGGTTCTGTGAAGTAAGACCTTGGATTGATCCCCAAGAAGGTATGGAGAATAAGAGTGTTTCTATATGGTAATGAGCGATTGTATAAATCACTATCGGTATAAATAATATTGAAGGAGATTTATATGGAAACTTATAAGTGTTTGTGTTGTGATAAAGAATTTGATGCTTATCCCTCACAAAATAAAAAATATTGTGATGTCAAATGCCAAAATGATTATCAATATAAAGAATTTATCAAACAATGGAAATTGGGTAACCATGATGGAATGCGAGGTAAAACTTCAACATCACATCATATACGACGTTATCTTTTTGAAAAGTATGAAAACAAATGTTGTGAGTGTGGTTGGTCTAAAAAAAACACATTTACTGACAAAATACCGTTAGAATTGGAACATGTTGATGGTGATTACACCAACAACAAAGAAGATAATTTAAAACTTTTGTGTCCTAGCTGTCACTCTTTAACTGCAACTTGGAAAGGTGCAAATAAGAAACAAGGAAGACCAAGGGCAAAATATTATCGTGGAACATAATTGGAAAATCGATGCTTTGGAAGCTAACTGGACTTGAAATCCGGTCCACTCTTGACGGGGTGACAGTTCGATTCTGTGATTTTCCTCCAAAAATTGGAGAGTGGGCTGGATGGTAAGGCACCGGATTGCTAATCCGACGCTCCGAAAGGGGCGAGTGGGTTCGACTCCCACACTCTCCGCCAAATTGTAAGAAAAGTTATGTAGGTGTGTACCGAATGGTTAGGTTCCGGATTGCAAATCCGTTTAATGCAGGTTCGACTCCTGTCACCTACTCCAAAATTAGTTGTTGTATTTTTACAACAATGTACCGATAAGTGTTGACAAAAAGTGTGGTTGTGTTATACTCCATGCATACGTTGAGAAATCAACAAGTTCTTTAAAAAGTAAGTGTAATTTGTGCTCCCGTCGTCTACTGGCTAGGACGCTGCCCTTTCAAGGCGGAAAAGACGGATCGAAACCGTTCGGGAGTACCATATAAAAACATATTTTCCGCGTAATGTAAATCGTTGGCAGCGTAGTAGTTAGTGTGTTTCTATATGGTAGTGTTATTTGTTTTGCTGTCGTAAGCCATGGGGTAAACGTCAACTCTGAGTAACTATGTCAATAAACGGTAGAGCGGCCGCCAACTCCGTCGAGACATAGCAAACAGTGCGTCAGCAAAACAAATAATATTTGGGGGTATAACTTAACGGCGAAAGTAGTAGGCTTTTAACCTATTAATCAGAGTTCGATTCTCTGTGCCCCTACCAAGAATTTTGCCCTGGTGATGGAATTGGTATACATACTGGTCTTAGAAACCAGGTTCTGGGAGTTCAAGTCTCCCCTAGGGCACCAAATAAGGTTTCAAAGTGTTCATGGACGCACATATGCCTGTCACGCATAAAGAAGGGGATCGTTACCCCTTGGAACCGCCAAGTATATTCTTTCGTAGCTCAATGGCAGAGCAATCGGCTGATAACCGATAGACAAAAGTTCAATTCTTTTCGAAAGAACCAGGATATGGAAGTGTGGGTGAGTGGCTGAAACCGACAGACTGTAAATCTGTTCCCTAAAAAGCACGTTGGTTCAAATCCAACCGCTTCCACCAATCTCGTTACTACTTTCGTTAAAGTAGCGTTTGATTAGCGATAGAGATCCGGTGGCAGAAAACCGTTAGCGAGGGGTTGTACACCTCAGACTCTGATAGGCAGAACCTTAACTGCACACAGACTAGAGAATAAATGGAGGTGGACAGCGTAACTGCTCAATCAAGGGCTGGCGTGGAACCCAGTAGCTTGTCTTTATTCGGGGGATTAGTATAATGGCATTACGGCAGCTTTGCAAGCTGTTTATAAGAGTTCGATTCTCTTATCCTCCACCAATTTTAGCCCTACTAGTACAATGGCAGTACACTGGTTTTGTAATCCTGTGATGGCAGTTCGATTCTGTCGTGGGGCACCAAGTTTTATGCAGACGTTTTTTAACAATAGAAGGGTCCACCTTTTATCTACGCGGAAATCGTAGTGTCTGCTCCAGTTTTCTCGGTGTGGTGAAATGGTATCATGCATGGTTTGGGACCATGTGGCGAAGGTTCGATTCCTTCTACCGAGACCAGTTTTTAGGATGCGTTCAGCAAATTTTATACATTGAACTTTTAATTCAAACCGTAAAAAAGCATCCTGTTATTTTATTCCTCAGTAGCTCAGCGGTAGAGCAAACGGCTGTTAACCGTTCGGTCATTGGTTCGATCCCAGTCTGAGGAGCCAGTTTTAGAGTAGGTTCAGCAATCAAAAAACTTTTATGGAAAAAAAGCAAAAAACTACTCTGTTATTTTTAGGTCATATGACGTAGACGGATGCGTAGCGGTCTCATAAGCCGACGAGAGTGGCTCGGTACCACTTATGACCACCAATTTGCGCCTTTAGTAAAATGGATATTACACTAGGCTACGAACTTAGGAGTGGGAGTTCGATTCTCTCAGGGCGCACCAATTTTAGGAGTATTAAATATGAGTGATGGTGGTAAAGGTTCTTCACCAAGACCGTTCAGTGTCTCTGATGATGAATATAAAAAAAGATGGGACATGATTTTTGGTCGTGACCTAGAGAGTGATGAGAAAGCACTTGAAGAAGTTGAAAAGAGTAAATATCTCGGTGGCGCAACTGGCAGCGCAGCGGTCTCCAAAACCGAAGGTTGAAGGTTCAAATCCTTCTCGGGATGCCAATTAAAAAAGGTGGTGTAATATGAAAGATTTTGATATTGAAAAAGTGAAGCAGTTCATTGTGGATCAAGGACCAGATACTAAAATCTATCTTGGTGCGGATTCAGAAAGATTGCGTGTTGATGGTGTATGGTATGCAGATTACGCATTAGCTGTTGTTGTTCATATTGATGGCCGCCACGGTTGTAAAATCTTCGGTTATGTAAACCGTGAATTGGATTACGACCACAAGAAAAGCAAACCTGCTATGCGTCTGATGACAGAAGTCTATAAAGTTTCAGAATTGTTCCAAGCAATGTCTGATGTACTTGAAGACCGCCATGTTGAAGTTCACCTGGACTTGAACAAATCAGATGAACACGGAAGTTCTTGTGTTGTGCAGCAAGCGATTGGTTATATCAAAGGTACATGTAATGTGACACCAATGGTTAAACCTGATGCACCTGCAGCAAGTTTCTGTGCAGACAGGTTGAAACGTATTTTGGCTGAACAAGAGTTGGCAGAAGCATTGTAATCTCCTACATAGGGATTTAAACCCCTAGGAGATTATGATGGCAAGAAAACCAAATTTAGCTAAAACCGAAGATAGAGATGCACACGTTGGCCATGGTATGGCAAGAAGTCCAAAATGGCCAGGTGTGCAAAAACTACATTTGAAATTTCATCCTGTGTGTGAAGCGTGTGGTTCATCAAAAAATTTGAATGTGCATCACAAACATCCTTTTCATTTATTTCCACAATTAGAATTGGATATGAANAGGATNTGATTACTCTTTGTATGGATCCAGCAAAAGAATGTCACATTT
>JGI24890J29729_1000800_pt1 | contig 17010 bp, 12 predicted proteins | sample FreactcultureFD7_FD_29729 | JGI IMG/M metagenome (IMG submission 29729)
CCCCCCCCTCCCCGCTTTCTCTCTACTCACCCCATCTCTCATGTGCGAGTGTGTGAGTGTAGTGGTATCAATGTAGTACGAGAACGAATCAAGACTTTCGCACAAAAGAAAGTAACCCTCCCTTTAGGACGACACAAACTCGTCATCCTCGACGAAGCCGACTCGATGACTTCTGGTGCGCAACAAGCTTTGAGGAGAACGATGGAACTTTATGCCAACACTACTAGGTTCGCGTTCGCGTGTAACCAGTCAAACAAGATTATCGAACCGATTCAGAGTAGGTGCGCCATTTTGAGGTACTCGAGGTTGACGGATAAAGAGTTGTTGAAACGTTTGATGGAGATTTGTGAGATGGAAAAAGTACGCTTCTTCTCTCTCCTTCTCTCTCTTCCTCTACTGGCTCACTGATTTCCAATCTTCGTTTTCTTTTTTTAGGTTCCACACAATTCAGATGGTTTAACCGCATTAATCTTCACATCAGAAGGGGACATGCGTCAAGCAGTCAACAACCTCCAATCGACTTATACCGGATTCGGAATGGTCGGACCTAGCGAAGTGTTCAAAGTGTGCGACCAACCTCACCCGATCAAAGTTCAAGAATTGATCAAAGACTGCATCAAAGGGGACGTCGAAGGGGCCATGACGAAATTGGAAGACTTGTGGAATTATGGGTATTCGGCGGTCGATATCGTTACTACGTTGTTCAGGGTCGTGAAAGGTATGGACAGTTTACAGGAATATACGAAATTGGAATTCATTAGAGTAAGCTCCTCTCTCCCATCTCTATACTCTCTCTCTTTTGCTTTGAATGTACACTGATGCGTAGTGTTTGATTTGAGTAGGAGATTGGATTCACTCATATGAGGATTCTAGAAGGAGTTTCAACCGTAGTACAACTAGGAGGGTTGATTGCGAGATTGTGCAAAATCTCGATGGATCCGAAATTGTTTGACCTCACGAAATCCTAGGATAGACCCTCCCTTCCTTTCTCTCTTTAGCTTTTTTGTAACGAAGGTAAAGTAGTTCTCGCTTGATCTCAATTTTGTCAATAAGGATACAGTATACTCAATAGCGTCGATTGGGAAAGAAAGTATACACTACATGAACACTTATCGGATTGCGTGAGTGGGACAAGGTTATAGTTAGCGAGCGAGTAAAGTAGAAAGACATGAAACCAAAGGAGAGAGGAAAAGGAATACATCGAAAGAAACGAAACGAAAGTACTAACAAGGGGTCAAGGCGAGTGAAGGTAACTTATACACAACAAGCTAAAGTGACAGAAGGGGGGCAACAAGGAAGAGCGTATGAAGAACAAGGGAAGGGCGAGTACAGCTACAGAAAAACGAGAAACGAACGAGAGATTAAAGAGAGTGCGAGTTACTTGAGGGTTCGTTGATTCGTGAAACTTGGAGAGAAGCTACTCGTCGGAGAAGCGATTGATAGTGCGAGGTGAGTAGTCCATTTATAGGAAAAGAGCAGACATGGATCCTCCTCCTCCTCCTTGACGTGGCGATTGAGTTACTACTTGAGGAATCGGTGCGAATTCGAACCTGGTCGAATTCATACTTGTAGTCGTATAGTGTTTCGTCCCGTTGATCGCAGTCGGTACGAGATAATGTCGAATAAGGTGTCTGTACGTCCACAAAACACTCAAAGAGACTTTAGTATCTTTCGAAAGATCCCTCTCCTGTCAAGCGTTTGAAGACTTACGAAGCGCTCCAACCGACTCCAATCAATACACCGCAGATCCCAACGAAGTGCCACACTCCCAATTCGACAGTCTTCTTCTCGGGACTCAATCCGATGCCTAACCATTCCAACCATCCCTTCTTTCGTTTCTTCTCCTTCTTCTCCTCCTTCTCGTCCTCACGCTCAGGAGGTGCTTTCTCTACGGGAGATTGTGAACCATCCTCTGCGCTACCCGAAGAGAGTCCACCGAGAGTAGGTACACTCTCCGAAGCGAGTGCTGGATCTTCTTCCTCCTCCTCCTCCTCTTCTTCTGCTCTTGTAGAGGCTCTCCGAGCGAGTGAAGGGAGTGAAGTGAACGTGACTGGAGAGGGAGAGAAATAAGGTTGGGGACGCGAGGTACGAGACGAATCGAAAGAGTTTGGAAGGGATCTAGTAGTGTGGGAAGCTCGAGGTGATAGGTCGGAAAAGAATCGAGCTGCAGACAATAACTCTGCGAACGCTTCATCTGTCGGTCAATCATCTCCCCAAGTATCAGTGATTGTTTCAGGGACGAACTTGAGAAAGGTTCGCTCCACTCACCAGGTTGAACTGTTTCATCTTCTACATCCGTCGTTCCTCCTCGCTCACCCAGCGTCCATCCACTTCGAGCAGCCTCCATTCTAGCTCTCCTCCTTTCTTCTAAGCTCGCCGGTCCAGGTTGAGGGCTCAACGAACTTCCCCCTCCACCATTACCAGCAGCTTCAATCCCTCTACCTCTAGCAGAACCTCTCCCTCTCCTCGCTCCCCTCCTTCTCGAATAAACGGGTGGTGAATCACTCGATGGGTAGACCCCTGCTGAAATTGAAGCAGAACCTAGTGGTCGAGAAGGTTGAAAGAAATCGGACGAGTTTGTGCGTGAAGTTCGTGGGATTGGAATCGCTCGTGAAGTAGAACTGGGATAGAGTGAGAGTTCTGTTTGATCGTCATCTTCTGAAGAAGACGAGACCGGGAGGATATCTTGGGAAGGGGTGCGAGGTTTGGAGGGTTCAAAATCTGGTTGATCCTCCTCCTCATCGTCCTCGAAACGAGCTGCGAGGGAAGATGCGAATGGAGAGGGAAGTTGGGTTGGAAGAAAAGGGCGCGTGAAGGAGAGCTGGGAAGGAGGCGTTTGGGTCGCAGATCGGGGGGAAGAGAAGAGGGAAGCGAGAGATACGTGCGACATTTGAGGAGTTTGTGACATCCCCGTTGCCGCTGGTGCGAGTGATAGTATCGTCGATAGACTGTGCTACGTAATGATGAGTCAGCGAAACCGCAATACAAGAGCTTGAATGAAAAGGGAACGAAACTTACGATGATCGCAACGCATCTTCTAGTAAGCTCCTCTTCAATTCTGGATCCCTCCTCCTCTCCCTCGTTCTCCCTCTACCTCTCCCATCATCTCCCGCATCTTCAAACGCACTACTGTCCTCATCGTCACCCTCTACTCCTCGGCCGAGCTCCAGTTCCTCTTCGACAGATAAACTTCGATCTCTGCCTCTGCTCGAAATTGATCTCGCGTAATCGGACAAAGGTCGTCGTTGTTGTTGTGGCACTATGTCGTGAAATACGATTTCGACATCTGAATCTGGTCGTTGTAATTGCTCAAAATCGGAAGAGGTGGGTGAATCGATTCCTTGCCAAGGACTCAAATTTGCTGTGAACGTTCGATAGAGGATCAGCAGTGGGTCAGAAGTTAAGATTCGTATTGCACTTTGGCTCAGAAGGGAGAGAAGGGGGCGATCGACAGCTTGAATAGCAGGAAGTGGGGAAGGAGCAAGGGAAGGAGAGAGGAGGAGTGGCCAAGAGGGCGAGAGACGTCTAGCTAGTGAGAGAGACTTACAATCTTCATAATCCCTCTCCCTTCTACCCCTACCCTCATGCTTTGTTGAGTGAGCCCCCTCGGCTTCAAGAGATGGATGAGAATTCGCTTTTGCCTCGCGTTGCTGTTTGATCCTAGTTGCGCGTTCTGTACTGATTGGATTAGAGCTGAGAAAGTTCATAAGGCGTGAATGAGGTTGAAAGGAGAGAGATAAGAGAGGTCGGACTTGGGTCGTGCGAGATACGATTTTCGCGAATTTCCCTTCGAAACTTTCGCTAGCCTTCTACGGTAGATCCTTTCGAGTACTACTGGATGTACTGTAGATCTAGCCAACAAGAAATAAGGTGAAAAAAGTCTGGAATTTTCGAAATTGGAAATTGCCAATGGGAAATCCGATCACTTCGCGCAATTCTTTGTCGCCCGCCCTCTGCTGGAACACACGACCCGACACGACTATAGCACCTCAAAGGGTATCCTACTTCAACTTCCAACGCGTTATAAGCAGCTCCACGTTCTTCCTCCACCTCGTTGAAGCAGGCTCTCTAGATTCTCTCCACCATGCCGAGTTTGCGATCACTACTGCTCGCTTGCTCAGCATGGATGACTCTCTTGATACCTTGTGTACAATCCTATCAAGTTCTAGTATCAGATCAAGATGCTGTACGTTTCTCACTCTCGCTTTTCCTGTGACCTCGTTCTCTCGAGCTAATCCACTTCGCCCTCGTTCCAGGTCAGACAAGTGTGTAGTGGTATGTGGGGTAACAACGAATTGGGACAAGGTGTACAAGATCCTTTCATCGAAAGTAAGTTATTCACACATTGTTCTTCGTTTTGAAAGAGAACCTCGCTGACCACTCGTTGGAATGCACAGTCTTGTTCGCTCCTGCTTCAAGAGGTCAATTGGCATTAGTCGTGTTCGAGTGGGAAGATGCGAAATACTTGGGAATGGATCCAACAGGAGAGAACAAGTTGAATGATTGGCAAGAAGATGTGAGTTTGAGAGATCGTCACACGTTTCCTTCTTCCACAGGCTGACGTGTAACGATTTTCTCCTCACAGCGAGTGTATATTTGCACACTAGCAGCTCGACAAGCAGGATTATGTGAATATTCTCAACTAGGGAAATTCATCGTTTCTGACGAATCCTCGAAAACTCCCATCAATTCGACAGTCTGGACTACATCAGTAAGGTTCGATCCCGTACCTTCAGCACCACTAGGAGTAGATGAAGCAGCAAGAGGAACCGGTCCTTATCGATATGAGGTTGAGAAAACTGGTTATTATTGCGTGGGAACCGTCCCTGTTTCGTTACAACAATCGAGGTACAATAGTAGTTATGCTGGAGTAGTCGATTTTGAGAATGTTTATGGTGGTCATTTACCTGGAAGTGAATACCCAAAAATTCCAGTGAGTCGAGATTGTCAAACTACTTTCTTTACTCCAGCCTGGAACTCACAATGTGGGTGCCACGACTCCTCTCACAGTTCTTCAAATACCTCACCATTGCCTATCTCGTTCTCGGAGTCCTGTGGATTGGTCTTTCCTGGATGAATCGACGTTCCCTCCTCCCTCTCCAAAACTACCTTACCCTCCTCTCCCTCCTGCTAATCCTCGAACACTTCCTCACTTACCGCTACGAATCTTACCTCAACGATGTTGGACATCCAGGAGTCGCAGGCGCATTCCTAGTGCTCGTTTCAGTGATCAGTGCCGCTAGGAACAGCATCAGTTTGTATTTGCTGTGTTTGGCGAGTATGGGGTTGTCGATCGTGAGACCTGGATTAGGTGGAGCTTTAGGAAGAGTTAGATTGTTGGCACTCTTTCATTTCGTGTTTGGGACCTTGTACGTTCCAACTCTCTCACTTAGTCACAGGCGATCGCAGCTAAGAAGTGAGTTTGCCGCAGATACTCTCTCGGATCAAGTGCCCTATCAGTCGATTCGGAAGGATTCTTCGTTATCTTCTTCGTCATTCCTTTAGCTTTGACCCTCACCGCTTTCCTCACTTGGATCAGTGAGTCTCCGTTTTTCTCACTTGCCACTCACGTCTGAAATGAGGCTGATGAGCGATCTCGTATTCTCCACAGTGTACTCGTTGACCTCGACTATCACTGAACTTTCAGGTCGTCGTCAAACTTACAAGAAAACCAGTAAATTCTCCTCCTGAATCTTCACTCCCAAGCTCTTAGCTAACAACTCAACCCATCAACAGTGTTCACTCGACTCCAATACATCCTCTTCGCCGCAACTTTCATCGTTCTCCTCTTTTTCGTCGTTTCCGCCGTCTCTTTCTCCTCTCGACTCTCCTCCTCTTTCCCCTCGCGAACCTGGAAAACCCGTTGGTTCTTCGTCGAAGGATGGTCTTCAGTCCTATACTTCCTCGTCTTCTCGTCGATCGCCGTTCTATGGCGACCGAGCGGGAACAATCGACGACTCGCTTTGTCCGACGAACTACCTCAATCGGAAGATGAAGCGGGGATGTACGATGTTGATGCGTTGTTACCGGATTCGGAGAGGGAAGGGGCGGATGAATTGAAGGATACTTATCCGATGAGGAGGAGGTCATTGTCGAGGAATGAAGAGGAAGAGGGAGTCATGTTTGAGGTCGGGAGTGATGATGATGAAGAGAATCACGTTAGAGGCAAGCACGATACGAGGTTTGGGTCGAGGGGAAAGGGGGAAGATGGGGATGAAGACGAGAGGGAAAGGTTGAGGTATAGCGAAGGAGATGATCGTCAGCTGGATATCACGACTCAACATGGGGACATGAGCCCGACTGCTTTCGATGCACCTCCGCCAGAATACCGAAGAAGTACGAAGAACGATTAGAGGGGTCAAGGGAAGGGAAAGGAAGGGAACTCGATTTTTGCATTGTTCCTGGGTTTTTCATTTAGGTTGTACTTTTGTTGTGTATCTCACAAGAGTTGTGTACCCACCTCTCACGCATTGCGACTAGCATCGCAGGCGCCTTTCATAGGTTGTGAAGCTCATTCGAGGAGTTTGTCGCGAAAGAGACCTCGGAAAGTTGGGCTTGCGGGGAGAGCGCTGGAAATTCGAAGCCTAGCACGCTCAGCGCTGTGATCTTGCGCCAGCTAGGGCTACAGGAGCTACAGCACCCGATGGATTTGCGAGCAGAAGCTAAGTGGAGAGGGTGAAAAGGGCGAAAATAAGGATCAAGAGCGTGATAAAGAAGTTGTTTCGAGCCGACTTGGGTCCAAGCTATTTATCCACCTCTCATCTAGTTCTACATCCAATAATGAAACGTCCGAGTCGATGCGAGAGCCGGCCCTTGACTTTAAGATGAACCTTTTCGAGATGCCTTGAGAGACCAAAGTAAGCCGTGGTGATTGCTCAAAGCTCGGCACTAGCCATTGAGGTGTATATAGAGACTTGAGAGGCGTATCTGAGTAAATTTGAATCGGTGTGAAGGGAAGGAAAGAAAGCGACAAACTCGACCCCTCTTGACCTCTGCCACAACTCGAGCCATTGCTGCTGTGCTCCATTCGACCTTCGTACAGTCTGAGTCAGCTTCTATATACCTACACGACTCCCGAGTGGCTCTCCGTCGCCTCTACCCTTCCCGTTCGGATTAGCCGAATCCCTCAAGATGCTCGCCTCGATTCGCAACAGAAGATTCATCAAAGCGGTCACGGGAAAGCCACGAACTGTTAATCAAGATGGGGCGGATGAGCGGGAGCCATTATTGACAGGCGAGAGCGAGATCGACGAGAGCAGTTCGACGCCGCTCTCTACTGGTTCGTTTCCTCCTCTCGCTGTCGCCTCGAAGTTACTGATCAACTCCTTGACAATAGGAGAACCAAGGCCGGAAGCTGGACCTGAACCACAGGAACCTTTATCGACGGGAGAGCAGAGTAATGATCGAATTGTCCCAACTCCTCTACCTACGGGTGCGTGTTCTCCGATCTGTATGTCAGAGAAATCGTGGCTGACTTTTTTGCTCTGTGTGCCCGATAGCTCAAGTACTGGTGCTGTGTTTGATGCGATTCGGTGAGTTCAGGATTCTACGAAATCTGCTTTAGTCGCAAAATCGACGCAAGCTCTCGCGTGTCGGTACGGCCTCCCCGCAGAGATTGTTACGCGCCGAAGCGGGGGCTTTTGACGACCTCAGTCTGGTCGCTTTTCTCATCTTTTCACTTTCGCAGGTGAACCTATCGCCTTTACGGTCATTTTTCCGTTTATCGCTCGCTTCTTGGAGGATCTACATGTCACGGATGATCCTTCAAAGCTTGGTTACTGGGCAGGGATTATCGTAAGGAAAGGGTTCTGCTCATCGCTCTGTTTGCGAGACTGATGGTTTCGTCCTTTTCCTGCAGGAATCACTCTTCGCTTTCACCACGTTCGCGACGGTTCTTGCTTGGGGACGGTTATCGGATCGAATTGGTAGATCGCTCTCAACTACTCGCTGTTTTCCTCCCGCTGACTTTCTCGTTTTTCTAGGTCGCAAGCCAGTCTTGCTCATCGGTTTGACGGGCGTCACGATCTCTATTGTCGCATTCGGAATGTCCAAATCCTTCACGGCTCTCATCGTTTCCCGATGTATAGGCGGAGCGCTCAATGGAAATGTCGCTGTGATCAAGGGAACTCTCGGAGAGTTGACGGACGAAACGAATCAAGCTCGAGCGTTCTCCGTCTTACCTCTAGCCTGGTCTCTCGGAAGTGCGATCGGGTAAGCCCATACAGCCCATACTTTCCTTGTAAGGAGACCATAGTCGCTGACTCTGAGCTCGTTTCTAGACCTCTTCTCGGAGGCTACCTTTCTCACCCAGCTGAACGATTCCCTCGATACTTTGACACTCCATTCTTCGTCAACAACCCTTACGTTCTCCCTTGTATCGTTGGCGCAATCTTCCCCTTCGCTGGAGCGATGATCGGCTTTATCTTCCTCGAGGAAACCCTCAAACCGAGTCCGCCCTCGCCTCCTACAAAGCTCGATCGAAGAAGCGCGAAACGACATGGTAGATTCGTTGCGGCAACCTCGACAACTCTCCCTGCTCCTCCCGAACAACGCCGTCTGCTCGAAGATCAGGACGATACCGATAGTGGATACAGTACTCCTGCTCCTCGAGAGTCAAGAACCGACCTGAGGGAGATTAATGCGGAGGAATTGGCGGCAGAGGGATCAGGACCTGTCAAACCTCCTCCTTTCTCCGCAATGTTCACGAGTCGAGTTCTCGCGGCTCTTACCACTTATGTGAGTCAGCTCTGGATCATAGGTGTCGTTCCTGTAAATCATCTGACTTTTTCGACCTCTTGACAGGCGTTCCTCGCATTCGAAACTGTCGCAATCGACGCATTGTTCATTCTCTTCTGCTACTCTCCAGTTCGAATCGGTGGTCTCGGTAAGCTCTCTTTGCACCTGCTCGACAGTAACGATGAACTCAGAATCCCTGTTACACTCCCGCAGGTTTCCGAGAGGCCGATATCGGTACCGCCATGTCACTCTACTCCGTTTCCGCCGTCTGCTTCCAACTCCTCCTCTTCCCTCCCCTGCAACGACGGTTCGGCACGGTAAAATTATACAGGTCATTGATGTGCCTGTACCCATGCGTGTTCGCTCTATTCCCTATCATGAGTTGGTGCGCCGTCCATCGGGATCGTCGAACGGTTTGGAGCGTTATGATCGTCTTCCTCGTGCTGAAATCTTTGTCAGTATTCGACTCTTCTCCCCATCGAGTTTGCGTCTTGCAATACTGACAACCTCGCCTTGTCGACAGTGCAAACATGGCGTACGCTTGCAACATGTTGGTAGTGACCGACTCGGCGCCTTCGAAACGACTCTTGGGCACCGTGAATGGAACCGCTCAAATGCTCGCTTCGCTCATGCGGGCGATCGGTCCTACTTTCGCATCGAGCTTCTTTGCTCTCTCAGTTTCGCATCATTTGGCAGGAGGGTTACTCGTCTTCTATTTCATGATCGGGGTTACTCTTCTTGGGGCTGCGAGTGCGAGCAGGCTCCACGGAGGTGGTAGAGCTAGCAATGAGGACACGGCGGAGGAGTAGAACGTTAACTGGGTGGGAATAGACACTTTATCTTTTGTTTCTCTCTCAATCCTTCGTCCGAGAGTGTGTGAGTGAGAGGTATCAACATGATGAGATTGCGAGGGTTGAGCTGCGAAATGTAGACAAAGGCAAAAGAAAAAGAGAAGAGACAAACGAAGTACACAGCAACGAACGGCGCTAACGAGAGATGAAGGGGTAGAAGTAACGTGAACTTGAGTGTGGTATGTGAGTGCGTACGAATAATTTTCTGAGAGAGAGAAAAGAGAGAAGCTGCGAAAAAGCTGAGGGTGGAATTTTTTGGAATTGATACAACGACAACGACGAGGACCGGTCGAAGAGAAGAACGCAGCAGGCGATGAATGGGATGAATGAACGACCCTCAGAGACCCCATTTCTCGACTGCACGACTCCACCTTCTTCCCTCTTTACTCAGCGGTCTCCTATGATGACCCATCCTACTCCTTTCTCTCTCCTTGTCCCTCTCTCTCACTTCCACGTCGAGCTTCCCCGTCCCTTCCCTCTCTTTACCGACCTCCAATGCGAAATGTTCTTCTTCGTCGACAGGTTCGATTCGAGGTAAAGGAACTCCAGCGATTTTCTGATGGTGTTGATCGAGCGCGTCGATCACTTCCGAGGAGAGGATTGAACGCCACAAAAGTCGAGGATGAGGGTTACGACCACGAGGAGTTGAAGCACCAGAGTTCGAAGGAGAGATCGCTGGGGAAGGAGCGGCGGATTGTGCGTAAGCTTCGACGAGTTGTGAGGCGTACGTGTCGTGAGGGATGTAATGATAGTGTTGAGAGGTAGAAGAGGAGGAGGGAACGTGGGGATGATGCTGATCGTAGGAAGGAGCGGTGTAAGAGAAAGAAGCTGAAACGGGAGCGTAACGATACTCTGGTAATTCGGCCGATTGAAGTTTGGTCGATTTCGGTGGAGGAGAGTAGAGCGCTTGTGAGGTAGAAGTAGCGGGAGAAGCATCTTCGTAAGAGGTTTCAGAGTTGCCCATCATAGCTTGTTGGCGCCTCCTCCTTTCTTGTTCTTCCCCATCGTCCGATGACGATGACCTACTCGTGAAGCTTGACGGTGACGAAGATCCATCGGTAACGTAGACAAGTCCATCGTATCGATTGACGGGTAAACCTCCCTCTCTCGCTTCCTCCTCCCCTTCCTCTTCTTCACCTCCAGCGTAAAATTCGTCTCCCATGTCACTCCTGTAATCTGCGTGGTATCCCTCGTCCTCCTCCTCCTCCTCATCGTATGCATCATTCTCGTCACTCATGAGACGTCCCACGAAGGATGAACGACTTGAAGAAGCGATAGAGTGAGAACGAAGAATAGTCGCGGAAGCTTGGTCGGCTGAAGGAGCATTGATCTTCGGGTGTGAAGAGGGGGAGGGGAAGAGAGGTTTGACGCTGAGATCGTCGTTTTGAAACGACTGTGGGTAACTCGTGTGAGCGACGGAAGTGGGAGTTGTCGTTGCCGTCGTCGTCGCAATGTCCTCTACGAACGACTGTTTTGAATTTGTTGAAGACGATGGCAGGTAACCTTTACCCTTTTCTACGATTGATCTAGCTTTCGCTTTCGCCTTGTCCTATGATCACCATTCACCCCTGGTCAGCTCGACTGTCGTTTCAAAAGAAGGGAGACGGACGTTTCGGCGGTCATAATTCATGCAAAGAGAAAAATGTTCAAGGAGGAGTGAACTCACTTTTGTAGACTTGGCTTTACCACCTTTCTTGTTCTTGCCATGAGGTTGTTGTAAGTGTTTGGGCATAGATACTAGGGGGGAAGGAGGAGAGGGAGACAGAAGGGAGGATCGCTGGGTTCAATGAATTTCTGGTCAGGTGTTCTCTTCCAATTCAATTGACTACGTAGGTGAGCGAGGTGGGGCTTGATCGATTAAGTAGAGAATTGCTGCAGCTGATGTGGGTGCTACTGTAGCTGATCGAGCTTCTTCAAGATAGGAGGAAGGTGTTGAGTAAAGAGAGGAGAATTTGGAGCAAAAGTCTGGGGTTCGTGGAGGTCTCCACCGAACGAACCGCCAAACTGTTCGCAAAATTCTTCACTCTCGTATACTCGAAGAAATGAGTAGTACAGGCTGAAAACCGAAGCCTAAAGGCGAGAGGGAAGAAAATTTGAAACCCTTTCGCAAAAAGTAGACTTTCTCTCGCCCGCAACGATCCTCATCCTCTGCACCGACCTCAAACGCAAGCCGAAATGGTATACATTACTACAAACTGCGAGAACCTCGGGAACCAGCTCTCGATTCTTTCCCTGCTGTCCTCCTCCGCTATTCCCGCTTCCCCTTCTCTTTCGTTCCTTCTCCCTCAACTTCTTTACTTCTTCGCATTCGTGACCTTCAATTTCGGTCCATCCTCACCTTGTTTCATGTTATGTAACGCCTCTCTCGCGACTCCCGAAGAAGCCTCGTCCAAGAATTCGACGAATGCGATATTCTTCCTTCCTGGAATCGTTCGAACTTCGATGAGATTGGGATACCTACATTAGTTCTCAGCCGATCTATCAGTGGCCCGTTGAGAAGTGAAGATAGGAGAAGGGAAAAACACGAACGGTTTGAAAAGTCCTTCGAGAGATTCTTTCGTAGTATCGTCCGGCAAGTTCTGAACGAACAAAATCTTGTTCGGTGGCAAGTACTCGTCTGGCATTTGAACGAGTCGACGAGGAGCGGCAGCGGGAGTAGGAGCGACAGGTGCTCCAGTGAGTAAAGCGGTTTCGTGAGCTTTTCGAGTCGCTTCTTGTTTCGCAAGCATCTTTTGTCGGAGTGGGTTGTCTCTTCGTGATTCCTCTGTGAGCCACACCGCCGATGCTATCAGCTCATGTTCTGTCGAGGATAGCGGGACTGTAAGACTCACTCTTTCGCTTGAGACGTTCTTCGTTGTGCTTTTCGAAATCTTCTGGATGACGCTTCTTCACTAGCGCATCAGATTCCGTTCGTGCGAATGTGAGTTGCTGTTGGAGGTTGAAGAGGAGAGTCGATGATTCGGGTCAGGTCCGGAAAAGGGAAGGAGGACAGCAGATGCAACTAGCGTCAGTCTCTGCTCGCCTGAATGAACAAGGTGAGCGAGTGAAATCTAGACGTACCATAGGTTTGCCATACAGTGGGAACTTTTGAACCTCCTTGACCGCCTTCGCTGCAGCTTGTTTCGTATCCAAAGTAACGAATGCCTGACCTCTCATTCTCATATTTCGATGCGCTGTCACTCCCAATACTGATCCGTACTCCTTGAACAGGACTTTGAGGGATTGCTTCATGACTGTCATTCGAAGGAACAAGGGAAAGGTCAGTCAGTCTAAGGGACGAGTGAGCAGAACGAAGGGAGTAGTCAACGTACTGTCGAGTTTGATTCGCTCGTTCAGGTTGTTGATGTAGAGTACTTCCGTCGCGCCTTCTGGTAACTCCTCCTTGTCCTCCGAGTCCTCATTCAGTTCTGATCAGAGGGAGAGGATGAAACGGGGAAATTGAAACGAAATACGAAGTTGATCAGCGGGGAGCTCAATTGTGACTGGTAGGAGTGATGGACAGCTCACCGGTTCCATTTGCCATCTCTGTATCCTTGTCTCCGTCTTCTGTTGGTTTGATATCGGCTTGAGGTAGTTTCGAAGATGATGAGGAAGGGGAAGCGGCTGGAGGAGCAGGGGAAGCAGATGCGACTTCTGCCATGGTTCTATTAGTTCTAGGAGAGGGTAGCAAAGGTGTAAAGGGTATCGGTAGTCAAGTGGAGGAAGCTAACAAAGGTTTGCTCACTCCTTGACTTTGAATCAATTGCACTCTTTCACCTCGAGCAACTCTAGAAGGTCGCCAATATCAAGCAGTAGATCAAGAGCAAAGTATTAGGCCACCTACGAGCGATTCACAACCCGATCTCGATCAGAAGAAGCGATTCTTACATTTCCTCGATTCCTCCCTTTCCACCTCGATTACCCACCGACTACTCAACGAGACTAGCTACGAACTCGCACAAGCATCAATCAGACTATTGGATAGGTTCTGATATCCTCTCGTCGAGCCGATATCCATTCCTCGCCTCTCGTTTCCTCAGTTGCATGATCGACAGCCTCAGATCGAAGTTAGCGGCCTGAAGTAGTCCTCATTTGTATGCGTTTCCATCTATTAGGAGGCAAGTCTGCTCTCTCTCTCGTACACTATCTAGAAAGATCGCTGACCCCGCTCTTTCGTATAGTCGGTTCCATTGGTTCCCTCTTCGCAACTCACCTCTCCTCCCTCGATTCCGCTCAAGTCCGACTCATCTTACGGCGGAAAGATCTCGCAACTCAACTCCTGAACCCCTCTTCCTCTGCCGACTCCTCGCGGCATCCTCACGGAACTCTCAAACTAGAACGCGATGGACTAGTCAGAAGATCTTCGAACCTCGAGATGGAACTCACACGAAACCCTGCCGAAGCCTCATCTTCAAGATCCACTTCACCAAATCGACAGACTCCGAAGATCGATCCATCAGTATGGTTGAGGAACGATCCGATTGAAACTTTGATCGTTACTACGAAAGCTCCTCAAACTTTGCCTGCTTTACGGCACATCTTACCGAGGTTGTCGAGTCGAAGTACCATAGTGTTATGTCAGAATGGGATGGGAACTTTGGAAGGTTTACTCGAGAAGTATTGGCCAGAAGATCGAAGTGACGAAATCGAGAGGGAACGGGAAACGAATGGAGGAGGATTGGGAAGTGAAGATAGATGGAGAGTAGGAACTGGTGGTGGAAGACCGAGTTTCATCTGTGCGACGACGACTCATGGGGCTTGGAGGAAAGGAGGAGGTCATTTCGTTCATGCTGGAATGGGCGACATCAAGTTTGGAGTATTACCGAATCGAGCAGTACTCTCAACCATTTCCAACTATCCCGAACCATCTTGGTCGACACCGTCTCAAAACCCTCTTCTCAACCCTCTCTCCACTATCGACCCAACTCTCGAACACCTCCCTCTCACTCCAGTCACCGAGAACTTACACACAACCATCTCTTCCCTTCTATCCTGCACCGAACTAAGACCCCTTTGGCTTCCTTTACCGACTCTTCAAATCGCCCAACTACAAAAACTCGCCGTCAACGCAAGTGTCAACTCACTCACAGCTTTGATGGGAGTCAATAACGGAGCACTGATAGGAAGTCAGAAAGCGAAATCATTGATCGAGACTGTATCGAATGAATGTGGAGCGGTTTTCGCAGCTCACATCGCGAGGGAAGAAGGTCGATGGATCCCCCCTGCACCTCGGTTGGACTCTTCCTCCTCATCTTTCGACCCTCAATCAGACGAAGAAACCCCTTCCACCGATTCTCCTTCGTTTTTTCCACCATTACCCGATCATCATCCTCTTTCCCCTCACTCCCTCCTCGCCCACACCCTCAGCGTACTCTTCAAGACTTCCTCGAACATCTCCTCGACCCTATCAGATCTTCTTCCTTTGCATCAGAATGCCGCCTTCACTCTCGACAACGCACCCTCTCTCCCCTCCCGAACAGAAATCGATTACATAAACGGATACGTCACTGCCTTGGGACGACGGTATGGGATCGAAACGCCAGTTGTGAAAGCTTTAGGGGAGATGGTTTTGTTGAAAGAAGAGATGGGAAGAGTCGGAGCGATCGATCGAGTTTGGGAAGGGAGGAAAGAGAAAGTTGTACGAGAATCTTCGAGGGGCAACTCGAGATCACCGCCGAGAGAGGGAGAGAGACGGAGTATCTTCTCGGGACGGATAGGAAGTCCGGAAACGAGAAGGAGTCATGAGAGGGCGGAGAAGTATGAGAGGATCGACAGGGACAGTGAGGAGAGGTTTAGAACGAGAGAAGTTGAACGGATACAAAGGGCTAGAGGACATGATCAAGGGGGTTGATCGAGAGACTAGAGAAAGGAGAGCAAGTGGGAGAAGGATATGTATACTCTTAGCATTGTTTTCCTAATCTGTCAAATTCGCAAACGCATCGAATCGTTCAGCAATGATTGCAGCTCCCGGTCTTCCTCGACGAAGCGGTGAGACGGCTAGAGCGATACTTTGTTACATTGCAAAACTACGACTCCTCGTCCATTCTCGTAAACGTCCGCTTTCCCTCTTCTCCTCCTTGCTCTTCTCTGCTCTCCTCCAAACTTCGGGCGATAGCAAGACTTCGACTTCTTCCTCCTTCGCGTCGGGTCACTCCTTCGGAATACTCCAGTACCGCGATCCTGACAGATCCGAACGAGTTTGACGAAAATTCGATCGAAGAGAGTGTGGTGCCCCGAGCGGTTATTGAGATAAATAGACGCACGTTATGCGAGAAGTTGGTCGAGACTAGATGTCGACGAGTCCATTCTCGGCGTGTGCCGACATCTTGGGTTTCAGGTCAATCTGGCGTCAAGCGACATCGTTTCGATATGTGTCCGTCTCTTGGGTTTCTCCATTTCTCATTATTCCTCTCCCTTGTTCCGGCATTACAACGCTCGGAGTACGCACCTCTAGTGTGAATCCGTGAGGTCGTCCAGCCCTTGCTGAAAGCAGCTTGACCAGATTGTCTATTGCCGATCTTCACTATCCGTCGTTTTTTGCCTCTCCTCGATGTGACACTCTTCACTGAGCTATCTCGAGACGTACGGACGCTCATAGCGTGAACTACATTTATCGGTCGACGAAAGAGCAGATGGTTCGCTGGAAATACGGGACTGACTCCAAGACACGATTCCGCTCTCTGCTAAATTTTCACTTCTCAATAACCATCTTTGCAGTTAACCAAAAGTGCATTTGTACGATTTTCCCCTTGGTCAAAAGACGATTTTGAAATCGGCATTCGACGATTTTTTGATCGTCCGATGTCGATTTTTCAATCGACCTCTGCAGAGAGAGCGATTCGCACCGCACCTCCTGTCGTTTCTTCCGCTTCCCTTTTCTTCCTTTGCTGCCTTCTTGTCATTCGATTCATCTGCACAGTAAGCGGACTATATAAGCTAGAGCCTCCTGAGAGCTGCCGCGCCTATGAAACCGCTTTCCGCGTCGATTCGTTACTCAACTTTTCTTCCTTCTCGGGTGCCCTTTGGCCGTTCCCTTTACTCTACACGCCCTAGGTCTGAGCACAGTGTCGATATTGGGTTGGGTACGACCTAGAGCCAAGGACTGACCGTCAGACTGCTTCGTTGTTCCGCTGCGACAGAACGTTCAAATCTCCTCGGCGTATTCTATCGCCTCGAAAAACGCTGTGATCATTCAGCAGGATTAGGGTCAAGATTCGATAGAATATCGGAACTCATCGACAGGGTTTAAGCCGCAACGGATCACAGTTGAGAAAGTAGCTCAAAACCTCCTTCGTCGTATTCCCGCTTCGTCGATATCTCGATGAAGCGGGAGCGACCCGTACAGCTCGATACACATCTAAACTAGGTGACGTGATGAGGCGGACTCGATGGCATCTCTTTTGGGCGAGTTGACGATCTAGCTCAAGCAGCGTTTTCTTCGATT
>JGI24890J29729_1000801_pt1 | contig 16984 bp, 22 predicted proteins | sample FreactcultureFD7_FD_29729 | JGI IMG/M metagenome (IMG submission 29729)
AATGCAGTAACAGTATTAAAAATTTGTGAAGATGGTGTTGCTGAAGTTGTTTTTATGGATTACCAAAAAGCCACCCATCCAGTAAAAGAACAAGACGAATCATTTGATAGAACTGCTAGTCACATGGCTGGGGAATATGTTTCTTATAAAAAAGAACTAACTGATGAGGAAATACTAGAAATAGCAAGCCCAATGTTTGAAGATGCAAGATACCCTAGCACAGCATTAGAATTTGCAAGAACCATTTTAAAGAAAGCGAGAGAGAAATGAGTGAAACAGACTCGTGGGTCTACCCCAATTATTTTGAGGCTATTGCAATAGACCGTGTTAATCCACTTTATATACAATCAAAAAAAGACCGAGAACGTGACATATACGCAACAGGCTATTGGAATGGTATTGCTGAATGTAAAAAACAATACGAACTTTATGGCGCAGTCTGGTATGACGAGCATGGATACCAATTTACTGCAACAGTTGGTGAAAAAGTGTTGAACGATGACAGGTGGATAAAACTGTATAGAAAGGTTTAGGAATGTTAATTGGATTTGTAAAAGAAAAACAAGAAGAAGCTTATGACGATTGGGTCAAACTCTTAAAATCTGCAAATGCTGAAGAAGAATTCTTAACTAACCCTAAGTCTGTATGGCTAGAGGCATGGACACAGGCTACCATGATTGCATGGTCAATCGTTGATGATAATGTGCCACCTGAACATAGAAAAAACGTTCATATGCAAATGAAAGCGAGATTACTAAAGTGAGATTTAGAGAGCTAAAGAAACCACGAAATAAGTCTCATCAAGAAGCTAGTCGACGTAATGCACGATATATGCGAGGCATCTTTACTCGTTGGGCAACGTTTAAAATCACAATGAAATACGGAAGAAGAAAGCCTTTTCGCTGGTGGCAAAAAAGATTTGAAAAAATGTTTACTAATAAGTAAACATATGGTATAATGTTTCTAACACTTAATACTAAACACTTAATTAAAGGCTTATATGAATATTTTTTATCTTCACCCAATTTCAAGAATATGTGCTTTATATCATTGCGATAAACACGTTGTTAAAATGATTGTAGAAAGCGCACAGTTACTTGCAACTGCACATCACGAACATGGCAATGGTCACAATGTTTCTTATAAGCCCACACATGCTAATCACCCAAGTAACGTATGGACACGGTCATCTAAACTTCATTACAATTATGTCTATGATTTAGCCATTGCTTTATGTAAAGAATACACTAAGCGTTATGGCAAAACACATGCAACAGAATTAGTGCTTAGATCTGAATTAAGTACCCCCCCTATTGCAATTACTAATGGCGGTTGGACAAACCCACCACAATGTATGCCTGATGAGTGTAAGCATGATGATACAGTAACAGCATATCGCCGTTATTATAGACATAAACAAAATCTCATGTCCATGAAATGGTATCAAGACAATGCATATGCCCCTAATTGGATGTACGTATGAGTAAATGGGATCAACGATATCTAGATCTTGCTAAGTTTATTTCAACTTGGTCCAAAGACCCTAGTACTAAATGCGGTGCTGTGATTACTGACAAATATAATCGAATTATAAGTACTGGGTTTAACGGCTTTCCTCAAGGAATTCAAGATGATGAAAGACTAAAAGATAGAAATACTAAATATGAAATGATTGTGCATGCTGAGCAAAATTCTATTTTGTTTGCTAAACAAGATCTTCATGGCTGTTCAATTTATACTTGGCCTTATCAACCTTGTTCTGTCTGTGCTGCTGTAATTGTTCAGTCAGGCATACAAAGAGTTATTTCCCCTCAGATCTCTGCAAAACGATGGGAGCAGTCTTTTAAATTAGCAAATATCATGTTTAAAGAAGCAAACGTAGAAACTTTATACTTAGGACAAAAATTATGAACTTAACTTTAACTGCTCTTATTGAGCAACTTGTAGATGTAAAACAAAAACGCACTGATATTGCTACTCAAGATAGCGAGTTATCTAAACAAGCAGCTGCATTAGAAGCAGACATTATGCATCTTATGTCAGAAGTTGGCACAACAAAAGCAGCTACTGAATCAGGTCATTCAGTATCGATGTCTAAAAAGACAGTACCCGTGATTAATGACTGGGATGCTTTTTACAATTATGTACAAGAAACAAAGAGTTTTGACTTACTCCATAAACGTTTAAGCACTACAGCGTTTAAGGATCGAGCAGAAAATGGTGAACAAATCCCCGGGTCCACCATTACAGAATTATGGGGAATTACTTTAACTAAGTCACGTAAATAAGGAATTCAAAATGGCTAAAAACGAAATTGTTACATTCGAATCAGAACTTGCAATGTTAGCAGAGCAAGGTATTCAAGCAGAGAAAAGTTCTGCTGGAATTTCATTTATTACTACAAGTGGTGGAGTCATGAAGTACCGTGATAATCCAATTGCTGGTAATTCACTAGAAGTCATTGTGTTGTCATCACCTGTTGAGCGGTTGTATTACACATCAAGGTATGACCCTACCAACAATGCACCACCTAGTTGTTTTGCACTAGGCTCTACAATTACAGGGTTAAAGCCTAGTCATTTGTCTGATTCTCCACAATCAGAGTTGTGTGAAACTTGCCCTAAAAATCAATGGGGTAGTGCTACGAATGGCGGCAAAGGCAAGGCTTGTAGTGAAAAGCGTCGGCTATTTTTAATGACTGCAGACTCTGCTGACAGTGCCAATGCAGTAAGTCTAGGTGAAGTGGCAGCACTTCGTATTCCAGTCACTAGTGTAAAAGGATACTCTACGTATGTTCAAACAGTTGCTTCAACAGTTAAACGCCCATTGGCAGCAGTGGTTACTAAAGTATCACTTGTACCAGACCCAAAGACTCAGTTCAAGATTGTCTTTTCATTCGTCAAGACTATTGAAGACATTGAGATCATTAAGGCGTTAATTGCAAGAGGCGAAAAAGAAACACTAAATGCAATGAACAACCCTGAAGTAGACGACACAGAAGCTCCTGTAACCTCTAACAAATACTAAGGAACCGTCATGCCTACAAGACAAGAACTAATACTACAGTTTATGCTTCAATTGGCTGCAAATGCATCTATTCAGGTAACAGATGCGCAGTATGTATACAGAGTTGCTTCTGACCTTGCAGATCACTATATTGGAATACAAGGCTAATGACTGATCCTATCTTTTTAGATTTTGAAACAGAAGCCATTGGGCCTAGACCAGAGCAATACCCGCCTAAGCCTGTTGGTTTGGCTGTTTTAGATCGAACAGGTCAATTTAAATCAGGTTATTACTCGTTTTGTCATGATTCGGGTAATAACACTTCTTATACTGTTGTTCGTGATCTTTTAATTCGAATATGGGAGAGCGGTAGACATGTTTGCTTTCATAATACTATGTTTGATATGTCGGTTATTATTGAACAGTTTAATCTCGATTTCCCTCATCCTAGCAGGGTTCACGATACTCTTGTACTTGCTTTTCTTCATGACCCTTATATTAGAAGCTTATCACTAAAAGAACTTTGTGTTGAGTGGCTAAACATTCAACCCGAAGAGCGTGACCAATTGTTTGAATGGCTAGTTGCTCACATACCTGAAGTTGCTAAGAAGCCAAAAAGTGCTGGTGCCTACATTGCTCGTGGCCCTGCAAACCTTGTAGGAATGTATGCAATGGCCGACGTTGAATTAACAGCTAAGCTATGGGATTACACCAAGGTTGTTAGAGAAACAATGCCTGAGGCCTATCTCCGTGAGATAGAGCTAATGCCAGTATTATTAGAGAACTCTAAATTAGGAGTTCGTGTTGATCGTGAAGGATTACAAGCATGTCTCGATAAAGCAAAAGCAGATATTTTGCAATGCGAGACGTGGTTGAATAAATACTTTAATGACGACACTATTAACTATAACTCTGGCGCTCAGCTTGTTCAAGTCATTCAAGCTAAAGGTTGCTATAACAAGGACAAAAAATGGCCAACGAGTGATAAAGGTACGCCTCTGTCAGATAAAGATACACTTGCAGATCTAGTCACTGATACTGAACTATCTTCAGTTCTACGTCATCGTGATGTGCTATCTAAATTAACAGGGACTTACATAGAGCCATGGCTAGAGCAATCACGATTATCAGGCCGTATATATACTGAGTGGAATACAGTAAGAGGTGAGGCGGGAGGTACACGAACAGGACGTTTATCATCAAAGCCTACATTGCAAACTATGCCTACACGAGGGCCAAAGACACCACTACCCTCAGAAATTCATGATCTCATTATACCTAAAGTCCGACAATACATTCTACCTGATGAAGGGCATAGTATGATTGCTGCTGACTTTAATGCTCAGGAACTTAGATTATTTGCGCATTTTGAGGATGGAAAACTTAAAGAGCAATATTTAAAAGACCCTAAGGCCGATCTTCACACATTTAGTAAGAACATGATGAGTGAAAAGGTAGGTCGTGATATTCCAAGAGATTACGTGAAAACACTCTCATTCGGAATCTTATATGGCGCAGGGCCTAAGAAGTTGAGTGAAATGTTACGAATTCCCTATGATGAAGCTAGAGAGCTTGTTGATCTGTATAAAACAGAGGTGGCAACAGGCTTACCTAAAATCAATGACGACTTAATGACTCGATATAGAATGAAGATGCCATTTAAAACCATTGGTGGTCGACTAATTAAAGGTGAACCGCCTAAGATTATTCACGGTAGAATGATGGAGTTTGGGTTTAAGTCTTTAAATACGCTTATTCAAGGCAGTGGTGCTGATATGACAAAGAAAGCAATGATTGATTTTGCTAAAATAGCAGACAGATCAAGGCTTTTATTGTCCTTGCATGATGAGATAGTGATTTCATGCGAAAAAGGCTATGAAGAACGTGAAGCAAAGAAGTTAGAAGATTGTATGATGTATGCATTTAAACTTGATGTACCTTTTATTGCAGAAGCAGTAATCGGAAATAACTTTAGCGAGGTGAAATAATGGTTAAAAAAGTACCAAACAGTGAAATAGAAGCATACATAGGGCATCGTGATGTTGAAGCAAATCAACTCAATAAAGAAATTGCTAAAGTAAGAGAAGGTGCTGATGCGCCGCTTACTGAGCAAATTTACGGAGAAACAAAGTCTTATATGGGCGATGCTAAACAAGCATTGTTTGTATCGAACGGTGAAATACGCCCTGATGATGACCCATTGATTGAGTTTATTGAAGCATATCAACCTGCTGTAATGGTGGATAGGCAGAAGTTTTATAAAAAACTACTTGATGTATTGGAGGGTTGGAAATGATTAAGCACCCTATAAAACAAAGGCTTGAGGAATTGGCAAATGGCGAGGTATTTAGAGTTGTCCCTCTTGCTATGGTTTACGAATGTGAAAAAGATAAAGCAGATGAAATTTTACATTTTGCTAAATGGTTTGTGGATTGCATACAACAAATGTGTGACGTATATGAAAGAGTTCCTTTTGAAATTATGCCTCATGATGAGGATGTAAAAATGGTAAAAATTAGGGGGCGTTATGCTTTTAGTGATACCACGGTTATTGAAAAGCCTAAAAGAATTCCGATAGATATGGCATATTATGAAATTGCTTATGGTGGTAAAGCCACACAACTTAATGGCATTTATACATTAATTGAACTAGAAAGCATTGTTGAAAAACTTAAAATGGAAGATAAAAATGACTGAAATGAGCGATTTTCAAAAACAGTTTATGGCTAAGGGTGTAGGCAATACTCTGTTCACTCAAAAAGAGTTTGACGATGCTTTGGCTTTAGCGCAAGCTGAAATCATGGCAATGGCAATTGAAGCATCTAAAACTGCGGTGATGATTGAGCGTGAGGCTTGTGCAAAGATTGTAGATGAATCTTATGCAACAACTAAGCCAAATGAACCTATTTCTGCTGATTGGTTGTTAACTTTATCTGAAGCAATTCGTAACCGTATACCAAGTCAGAGGAACTAAATGATCTATTCTTATTCCTCTGTCAAAATGTATGAGCAATGTCCTCGTAAGTTTAAATTTAGCAAAATAGATAAGCTACCTGATTCGTCAGGTGAAGCTGCTAATCGAGGCAAAATCATACATGCTGAGATTGAAGCATTGTTAAACGGAGGACTTCCTGTCTTTTCTGATGAAGTATTCTATTTAGAAGATAAACTCTCAAAATGGATAAACCTTAAAGCAGCATCTGAAATGTCAATTGCAGTTGATGATAATTTCAATGCTGTTATGTATTCTGACCCTACTGCAAAGTTTCGTGGTGTAATTGATTTGTATTATGAACAAGGTCCTGAAGCCACTATTATTGACTTTAAGACAGGTAAACATCGTGATTATTCAGACCAAGTTACTGTATATGCAGCAATGGTCATGTCATGTAAACCGCATATTGATTATGTTAAAACAGCAATCGAGTTTATTGATCTTGCAAAAACAGATGAGTATAAACTAATTACTCGTTCCGATCTTCCTATGCTTCAATTGCAACTTAAAAATCGATTAAAAGCTGTAGAAAAAGATAAAATCTATGCGCCTAATCCTTCATACTTATGCAACTATTGTCATTATAGAAAGAATAACGGTGGGCCATGTCGCTGGTAAAACCTGTTTTAGAACGCGACCTTGAAAGATTCTTTACTAAAGAATGTAAACGTCTTAAGATAACATCGATTAAATTGCATCTTAGATTCAGTACAGGGTACCCTGATCGATTAGTAATACTACCTTTTAATAAAGTGCTATGGGTAGAGCTTAAAACGTTAACAGGTAAATTATCAGAAAGACAAAAACAAGTTCATTTTCAATTACAGCTGCACCATCATTGTGTCCTTGTACTAAGAACAAAAGAGGAGATTACATATGCTTTGGAAACCGCATCAATACCAGCATAATGCAGTACAATTTATGCTTGAAAATGGCTCAGGTCAGTTATGGTTAGAACCTGGTCTAGGAAAGACTAGTATTACGCTTGAAGCAATTCGCCAATTAAAAGACTCAGGCGCAATTAAAAAAGTATTGATTGTTGCCCCATTAAGACCTTGTTATGCAGTCTGGCCTGATGAAGTCACTAAGTGGGATAACTTTAATGAACTTACAATTAGTGTTCTTCATGGGCCAAATAAAGATAAAACGCTACATGATAAATCATTAATCCACGTCATTAATTTCGAAGGGCTACAATGGTTATCGGCAACATTGAGAAAGATGAACGTTAAACTTCCTTATGACATGTTGGTGGTTGATGAAATAAGTTATTTAAAGAACACCAGGACCCAAAGATTCAAGTCCTTAAATCCATTACTTGATCAGTTTAAAAGACGCTTTGGTTTAACAGGCTCACCAGCACCGAATGGATTAATGGACATATTTGGTCCGCAATTAGTGATTGATCGTGGCGCTACATTTGGCAAGTACATTACGCACTTTAGATCAAATTATTTTTACCCAACAGGCTATGGAGGCTATACTTGGGCATTACAATCAGATGCAGAAGAAAAGATTTATGAAGCACTTGCAGGTAAAGTTCTTAGAATGGCTGCAAAAGATTATTTAGATCTTCCTGAGCTAATCACAAATAAAGTGTACGTCGACCTGCCACCTGATGCAAGAAAGATGTACAAAGAGCTTGAAGATAAGCTACTTACAGACATAGATAGCGGTCAAGTAACGGCAGCAACGGCTGCAGTAGCTGTCGGCAAATGCCAACAAATGGCAAATGGAAGTGTTTACTTGGACGGAGAAGAGCGTGAAGTGAGAGAGCTACATACCGAAAAGATAGACGCAGTTCGTGATATCGTAGAAGAATTATCAGGTCAACCCTGTTTGATTGGTTATTACTTTAAACATGATCTTGTTGCACTTCAAAAAATATTCCCTAATGCGCCTGTGATTGGATCAGGTGTTTCAGGAGATAAGCTAACTAAGATTATTAATGTGTGGAATTCAGGAAAAACCCCTGTACTTCTTGCACACCCACAGTCGGCAGGACATGGTCTTAATTTGCAAGGTGCAGGTCATGCTGTGATCTGGTTTAGTAATACATGGTCATTAGAAATTTATGAACAATTTGTAAGACGTTTATGGAGACAAGGGCAGCGTAATAACATTATTGTGCATCAGATTATTGCACGTAAAACGATCGATGAAGCAATTGTCGCTGCAATCGAGTCTAAAGACAAGACACAACAAAGTTTAATGAACGCGATTAAAAATTATGCAGCTATTTCACATGATGAAAGTAAAGTGTTTACTTTAATTAAAAAATGTGGTACTATGTTTATGTAGTACAAAGTAGTATATTTCTTAATTCTTAAATAAGGATAAACATGAAAGACCCTTACATCTATATTGCCGGTCCGTTCTTTAATCAGTACGAGACAGGCATTATTAATCGTATTAAATACATACTTGATACTTATAGGTATGAGTACTTTAGCCCGAAAGACATGCTAATGTTTAAGCCAGGCGTTACGACCCCTGAAGATATTCTTAGAGCTAATGTAAATGGGCTAATGAAAGCAGACTTATTGGTTTGTGTTACCGACGGTAAAGACCCTGGGACAATGTTCGAGGCAGGCTGGGCATTTGCTAAAGGCTTACCTATTATCTATATATGGCTCACAGGAACAAAGGGACAGAAGTTCAACGTGATGTTAGCAGCAACAGGTTCAGTGGTTAGATCACTTGACCAATTATGTAAAGCGCTTGATGATATTAGAGACACAGCACAGTTTAGTCATAAAAACTGGAGTGATGAGGAAATTCAGTATGAATGAACAAGATCAAGACTTCTTTATTCGCAGTTATTCTCTAGAATACACAAAACGTTATTCAATGAAACCTGTTGTTCATCAAGAATCTGTAGCTACTCACAGTTATTTCGTAGCTCTTGGTGTGTTAATGATGTCAAAAGATTATGAATTTGATGTCGGATTAGCAGTAAAGATTGCATTGTGTCATGATCTTGCAGAGATGGAGATCTCTGATGTCAATCATTTGGTCAAAAAGAACTTCCCAGGTGTGGCAATTGCTTTAAAACTAGCAGAAGATGACATCGTAATGAACTTCCCTGACCAAGTAAAAGAGTATTGCCATCTATACCATGGGGATACACCAGAAGCATTGGTGGTTCATTACTGTGATGCTTTACAATGTTACCAGTATGCAATGACAGAAATCAATATGGGTAATCGTGGTTATATGGTTGATGTCAAAGACAATAGCTTAACACGAATGGCAAAATTAGCAACTAAACTGGAAGCATATAAAGTATGACAACAACTGATGATATTCTTGAAGAACGTGGAAATATCTATGGCGATTTCAATGAAGGTATTATGCTTGAAACGATTATTCTTGAGTCAATTAAGTATCGATATCAAGAACACCATGGTAAGCAAATGCCCCCTGAGTTCATTGTGTACATCTCTAAAATTGCAATGAAATTATCAAGATTGTCAATTACCCCTCATCACATAGATAGCTGGACCGATATTGCCGGATATGCAAGACTTGTTGAATTACACTTAAAGAAAGAAGAAAATGCCAAAAGTAACTAAAGATCAAATGCCACACTTACAAAAGATGCATACCGAGTTAAAGTTCGGTAAAAACCCTGGCCCATTAGAGTTTGTCAACCAATTAGAAGCAATTGATGTCAAGATTGTACATGCGCCTACAATTCCTGAGTTTCGTAAGACAATCTCTGTGTTTCTAATGAACACATGGAACGATAAGATTCAATGGAATTTTCCTGACCCAGACATAGATCAGACCATTGACGAGTTGTTTCGTTATGAGTTACTACCCACCGCGATGGAAACGATCAATCTGACGTGGTCCGTAAATGGTATGGATATGATCGACACTACACATCTGATACGTCACAGACTATTTAGCTTTGCTGCACAAGTGCATGGTGATAGAGATATGCGAGATGATCGTGTCATGGTAAAACCCTCGATCATGGCTAACCCTGAATTTTTTGAACGCTATAGAAAGATTACACAAGATGCTAGACAACTTTATATCGATATGCTTGATAGTGGCGCTGTGCACGGTCTCGATACCCGTACTATTATGCCTCGTAACTTTGAGCATTTTTACATGGTTCGCTGTACTATTAAGGACCTTATTGGTTATTGTGTTATGCGCGGTGATGAGCAAATTCAAACCACGGTAGACAATGTCATTGCGATGAAGCTATGGTTGGAAGTATTAAAGATATATCCATTCCTTAAGGGGTTGGTTGACTTTAGAAAGCCTGATACTTTCTATCAACGGCAATCTGCCAAAGGTAAAACCAACATCTTTCCGCCTAATGCAAAGAATGACAATTTTGACTGGTGCGAAGAGCAGTTTTATCATACAACATGCAGAGATGATTACCCAGGCGGCGATGTCTACTTAAAAATTAGAGAAGACTTGTTAAAACAAATGGATGCAATAGAAAAAAGGCATGTACATGAATGATCGATGGTCAGTATGTCATCATGAGCTAAGTAAAAAGTCTCATCATCAACGACGTGAGTTGTATCTTGATTTCTGTAAGCTGCACCCTAAGCTTACAGAAAGAGTGAAGAATGCTTTGTATATTGTAGTAGTGAATTTAGAAACACAAAGCTTAACTGCAGAGATGTCAGGTCTTCCTAAACAAGTTATTAATCGAGCAGTTCGTAAGTTTAGAAACTATTACTTTAATTACTTGTATTTTTCCTGATATTACTTTAGCTTATCTTTAAGATATTCATATCCTTCATAGCCAAGATATGGGACTTGAGATGCAAGACCTACCCCTCTTGCAATAGGGTGAGGTATTGTTCCAACCATACCGCCTAGACCACTTAGCATTTCAAGTCCGCCTTTTAGTTTTTTGCCTTTGTTCCAATGTTCGAGACCTTCTAGTGTTTGCATACTGCTTAATGCACCGCCTGCAGCAGGTAGAAGATGTTTTACTACTGGCGTACGATTTACCCATTGGTTTGCAGCATTTAGTGCGCCTAAGGTAGGCTCTACTCCTGGGATTCTGTTCAGTGCTTGCCCAATTCTACCAGGGCTAGGCGTTAAGTCTTTTAGTTTTCCTTGTGCTTTTAGATATTCTATTTCAACATTTGAAAGTGCTTTAGTAGCCTCTCTATACCCTTCAGGGTTTGATTTTTTTAGTTTTTCAAGCTGATCTGCAAGAGATTTTGTAGTTAGCATTTGTGCATCGTATTCTGCTTTTGCAAGATCAAATGCTTTTTTAGCTAATCGCTGTTCGCCTGGTGTGATGCCTTTTTGGGGCGGTACGAACAATTGATTTTCGAGATTTCCTTTAAGTCTATAGTCGCCATAGCCTAGACCTTTTGTTTTTTCTGCTAAAAGTCTATTTCTCTCTGCCACATCACCTGCGCCTGTGCCGTGCTTACCTGTTGTCATGTCAGTAGCTTCTAATACCATTTTATGCGGTATTTCATCACCTGGCATCACAGCAGTGTAGTTATATGTGCCTGATGCGCCTGGGACTTTACGCTCTCCAAAATCTAATGCATCAAGCATCTCTGCTCTATGTCTAGCTTCATTTAGTTTTTGCTCTAAAGTTTTTAGCTCACTTAAACGATCTGCGTAAGTTGCTTCTAATTGACCTACACTACTTGCATGCGTAGCATTAATAGTATCTAGATTCGACTGAATAGCATTCTTATCTATGCCTACGTCAGTAAATGCCGACTGTGCTGCTTTAAACTCAGGCGTTAGCTCATAAGGCTTTGTGCCGTATTTAGAAAGAGCAGTGCCCATTCCAGCGCCTACAGCTGCAGGCGCTATTTGGTTAATGATAGCAGGTCCGATCTCTACAGAGGCTTTAGGCTCATTTTTTTCTGTAGTGCCTAGATCTATATTAGCATAAGGTGAACTTGATGACTCAGACCCTGCAGATTGATCAGTTGGCAGATTATTAAGGATCCCTTCATAAGCAGTACCACTGAACTGTGTGTTTTGATCTTCTTTTGCCATATTTATTCCTTATTTAAACGCTTCTTGAACTCTTCTCAGTGCTGATGCATGTCTTCCTGGAAGATCTTTTAGGTATGTGTCGCTAAGCAAAAAGTCTTTCGGGTCTAAAATTTTGTTTTGCTTATGCGCTTCTCTTTGATACTTAATCCATTCATCCTGAGTATCAAGAAGTGATGCATTATCTACCTGTCGTCTTAGTGCCCAACCACCAATATATTTTGGCAGGTCGTTCATATTTGCATTCATTGCGCTTAACTGCTGATCTTGATAGTTCGTTACACGTGATCCGCCAAACGCAGCAGTCTTGTTTGCAATAATGTTATTAATCACTTGCTGTGAAATAATATTCCTTGCTCTCTCTGCTACTACTTTTTGGTCGCCTGTTAAGTTAAGATTTTGATACACTTTTTCAAATGGAACACCAATATGCGCATTTAAGTTTTGTACACTTAAATTAATCCCTCTATTTAGCATATCGCCTGCTACTTTAGTTGCGGCTTCTGCATAACTTTCGCCGCCTTGAAGCTGTAAAGGTGCAAAGATCTTGTTAGCATCAGGTCTTTTTGAAATATCTCTTAACTCATTAAGATCAGTATTCGACACAACTAATGAGTCTCTATTAATTTTATTCAGACCTGAAGCAACTTCAGCAATGTCTTTTATGCCAGGCTCTTCTATCTTTTTCTTTCTTTCTGCAAAGTCTTTAGGCGTTTCATCTAATCGTTGTCTAATGCCAGATGATGGTGCATATTTCTGTTGAGTAGTTGTTTGTTCTGTTGCAGGCACATTCACGCCTAATGTTCTTAAGAACGGTGCTTGTTTTTCAGGGCTTGTTTCTGCCTTTACTTGCCCAATTGCAAGTGCTTTTCTTGCTTCAGGAGTATTAGGTATTGTTCCGTCTTTGTTAAGTGTAACACCTGCATTACTTAGTTCAGACTTTAGCATGCCAACATACCCTGATAATTCTTTAGTTGCCCCTTTCAACGGGTCACCCGTTACCCAACGGCCTACATAGTTCTCAACTGTAGGTTTTACATCTTTACCTAGTGCTTCGCCTGTTAAATACCGATTTGCTAAATCATCATGAGCTTTTGCCCATTGCTGAGGACTGTCATACTGAGTATACGTCTTACCGTTCCAACCAATACCTGTACCATTGTTTAAATCTGCAGCAACAACACCTGTCGTTGGTTGCTTAACAGCACCTTGAGTTCCAGGTAGAGTAAACCCTAGCTTTGATGCCCAACTGCCCATATTTGACATGAAGTCTGCTTTTTGGTCAGGGCTTAGATTCTCAGTTGCTTTTGTGATATCAATGCCTGAAGCTAACAGCTTAAGAGAATTTTCTACGTCTTTTTGTTGTAGCTCAATTCCTGCTTTTAGTGCTTCGCCATAAGGCTTATAAGTCGCCATTAACCCAACTACCTGTCTAGGATCTGCCATACGCCCTAAACTTGCAGGCAACTCTCCTGTTTCTAGCATACTCACTGCTTCTTTTGGGCCAGTGCCCATAATCTTGCCTAGCATACCCATGCCTTGCTGTTGAAGACCTAATTGATATTCTTGATTTAAGAGCTGTGCTTTTAACATGGCAATACTTGGTGCTTGTTGGTCTCGTGCTTCTTGTTGTCTACCAACTTCTGATGCTGCTCTACCTAATGCCTCACCTGCATTACCTGTTCTGCCTGGGTCTAATAACTGACCTGCTATTGAAAAGTAGTTTGAATTTCTTTGCCCTAGTGATGAGATTAACTTCTCTAATGCACCAGTTTGTCTTGAAATTAAATCAGTTTTAGACAACTCAGGTGAAGACGATGTATTGTCATCACCAGGCTCAATAGCAAATAGACTTAATGGGTTAGTTGCCATAGCTTATTCCTTAATAGTCATTCAAATAACTTACATCAGTTGGGTTGTTGTTAAAATAATCTAAATTAGTAGATTCATTACCTGTTAAACCTGTGTCATATGACGGACCAAACACATTAGAATACGCATCTTTAGTCCCCGTTATTAGTGAGCCTAGACCTTTACCTAAGAGGCCTGATGCACCTTTAATAACTGCACCTGTTTTAGGGTCTGTTGTGTCTGCAGTACCGAATAACGTTTTGCCTAACTCAGTATTACTAATACCTGCGCCAAGTGCGCCTAGTCCTGCAATCTGCTGTAAAGGTGATGCAGAGTATGCACCAGGGATTGGACCTGTATAAGAAGATGATGTGCTAGTTGGCATGGTATAGCCACGAAGAAGTGCAGACTGATTGGTTAATTGCTGCATAGGGTAGTTCTGTTCATTCTGTGCAATCGTCTGTTGTTGACCACCCATTGTAGCCAATGCGTTTACATCTCCAAGACCAAGTGCTTGTGTTTGACCTGCAAGGTTGCCTAATGCATTGGAAGCATTTAATCTATTTGCATAATCTTGTTGTAACGCAGCTTGTTGTTGAGCTGTTATTCCTAATTCAGCATTGGCAATTGTATCTCCAAGAGCAGATGCCCCACGACTAGAACCAAACTGACCACTCCCAACTAAACCAGCCGTTGTTTGTGGGGCTAAGTTTCTACGAATATTAGCTTCTCCAAGGTCACCTACAGCTTGGTATAAATTAGAATTTCCAACACTTCCTGCTAAGTTAATTGCACTCTGAAGTGCTGGTTGATAGTTACCTACGTTTTGGCCGACTTGACTAAATGCTTGGTTTTGTAAATCAGTAGCGCCCACATACTGAGCATTTTGTGCGGCTTGTGCACCTTGCTGAGCTATTTGATTTAAATAGTCGGTGTAGAACTGAGGAGCAGCAGTTGCCTGCGACTGCGTGGTCGTAATGTTTGGAAGTGCAGAGCCTTGAGTAAAAGAACCACTTGAAGGTGAACCTGCAACAGCTCCTGTACTTGGAATGGCAGGTGAGTTAGCCACTGATGTTACGCCATACTGACTTAATGGGTTAGTTGCCATATTTGTAGGCGCTGTGTTTGTCATATCAAATGCGTCAGCCATGTTTATCCTTTACTATGCCGTCTAAGGGCTTCTTTCATGTATGCCAACGGTGATGCAGCTGGCGGTATTTTATCACTTGGTGCACTTCTTTTATGCTCTCTTAATGATTCTCTAAAGTGGTCAAGAAGCTTTGCTCCAGCATCGCTACTACCATTTCCGAGTTGAGCCACGGTGTCAGCATCAAATACATACTCACCATCGGCCAACATCGCAGGAATATCATCTGATTGCCCATCGCCTTTTCCTTTCACATAATGACCAGTTGCGCCTGTAATGAACTCAGGGATATGATCATCTTGTTCGTGATGTTGAATACTACCACCTTTTTTATACCCAGGTACATTCCCATTTAATGCCGACAAACCTGATGACATCAATGTACGCGACAAACCAGATGAAGGATTAGAACCACTTTTATCTGAAAGCATTGTTTGCATTAATGATGCGTAAGGGTCGGATTGCTGAGGACTAGATTGCTGAGGACTAGATTGCTGAGGAGATGCTAATGCGGACAAACCGCTCTGAGTTAAGTTTGTATTAGCAAGATGTGGGGCTATTTTAGAAAGTAACTTAGGGTCTAGTTGTTGTAATTGCCGTAAAATTTGAGTATTCGTATTGTACACTGGGGCACCTGCTAATGTTTGACCTGAAATAGGCGTTGGGATATTGCCTGAACCTGTCTGACTCTGTGCTTGACTATTTGAAAGTGCACTCGATTGAATTTGAGCATTTGAAGCATCTGTTGATTGCTTTAATAAAGAAGATTGCACACTATTAATTGCTGCAGTTAAACTAACCCCCATTGCCACTTGTGATGCAACTTGAGCTTTTTGAGCGTCACTTAAATTATTAAGTTTTTCTTCGGTTTGTGCTTGATTTTCAGCAATTGTTTTGTTGGTTGTGTCTAATGTTTGACCTAAACCACCTACTGTACCAGTTAGGTTTGTTAAATCTGTACCTATTCCACCGACAGTTCCTGTAAGATTTGTTAAATCTGTACCTATTCCATTAACAGTCCTACCCAACCCACTCACTGTTCCTGTAAGATTTGTTAAACCCGTGTTTAAGCCATCTATTTGATTATTAATTGGAGTTAAATCAATAGGTGTTGGATTACTTATAGGCTGTTCTACAGGTGTATTATCAGCAACTATATATTCTGGATCTATTGGAGTATTATCAGCAACTTGTGCTGGTGTTGCAGGACCTGTTCCTTGAATCAAGCGAGACAATCCACCACCATCACCTGATGTATTTGGAGGTGGCAACTCAGCCCCTGTTATGTTGTTTATTTGTTCTTCTATAGGCGGATTATATGCAAGTGACTCTTCAGGCTGTTCTACAGGTGTATAATCAGCTATGGAAGACGCTTCTTCAGGGGAAACGCCCACCTCTAACAAGTTCTCGTACTGTTGCTTTGGTGTTAATTCTGAAGGGTTTATTTCTTTACCAATTGAGTCATTAGATGGCTCACCAACTGAAGGATTATATAAACCAATGCCACCAGTTTGGTATCCGCTATCATCAATTGATGGCAACCCCGCTATGGTTGGTACATTTGCACTTGCCAATGGGTAAGATGTTGGATTATTACTAGTATCCGTAGGATTTTGAAAAGCATTAACCAATGCATCAAACATTGCAGTATCAGCTTTTTGTGTAGGCTGTTCTGATGCTAATTGTTTAGCGTCTGACAAACTAGGTAAAGTGTTATATGCTGAGGTTAAGCCTGCACTTGTTAGTGCCCCACCTACTAAATTTTCAGCTAAGTTATTTGTATTGCCTGTTAACGCAGCATTAGTTAAGCCACTTTGAACACTCTTACCTGCAGCTACTAGTGAAGGGTCTAGACCTTGGTATAAATCATTTGTAGCCCCAGATAAACCACCTGTTAAAGCCCCTGTTAATGCACTTTTACTTACATCACCGTTGTTGATTAAAGCACCTGTAGCGCCACCTGCACCACCTCCTGCAAT
>JGI24890J29729_1000802_pt1 | contig 16980 bp, 25 predicted proteins | sample FreactcultureFD7_FD_29729 | JGI IMG/M metagenome (IMG submission 29729)
ATTATTGTAATGATCCAACATATGGAGGAACTTTGTAAACGTGTTCTGTTTATAAGTGCTAAACAACCATTTTGGTAGATCATGCTCGCTAAAATCGCTAANCGTGATTTGNTCCCACTCAGGNTTTTTATATTTTGTCATTTTCTTTATCCCACGAGAATTTCGGTAATGTTACTTTTGGCCGTTCGCCAGATAATGCAGAGCTAATTTGTTTGTTTTTCCGTTCCTGCCTCAATGTCCTGAGTTTAACTTTATATCCCGGATCATACATATTTGTAGCATTTCCGGGTGCCTTTCCCTTACCCATTGCATCATTCTCCAATATTTAATCTTTTATCAATCATTTCAACAATTGCCTGATCAGTCGGCAACAAGTTTGAACCAATCGCAATGGCTCTTAAATCATATAGGAAACTGCGAGAATTGGAAAACATATCTTCATATTTATCAATTTCCTTTCGATACTCTGAACAAACCGATGACAGTCGGCGAACTTCACGGTTTAAAAACACAATTTCATCTGCCACATCCATACCATTCGTCTCCTCTAACAGTTCTGGCTTTGAGCCGCCCCATAATTTATTAGTCGCCATCTGCTTCTTTTCCTTTGGTGTTACACTAGACCTAACGCACATTATTTTTCCCCTTCGACGTGCTTTAAAATCCGTTTAAGCATCTCATGATCCTGCTTTGAACGCCGATCGTTATCTCTTCCCTCAAGTTTCTGGCCAACCATAATCAATGGCAGCGCCACGAGCTGGATAACACCACCCGACACATAAAATACTATCTGTTCCCACCCCTTATCGATTGATGGCAATAGTGACCACAGCATGAACAAATATACGCAAAACATTGATGACATTGCCGCAACTGTATGCCTAGCCAACCAATCATTAAAATCATGAAAATGTTTCATCATTTTAAAACTTTCTCTGCCTTGGCCATAAACTCGACCACGAGGCCTCGCACGTCTTCAAGCTCAGACTGTGACGATTGCGCCCATTGGGCGTTCTCACCCTCAACGTGCTCCCACGCGGAATCAACCACGGCTGACCAACACTTTTTAACAGCTATAGATTGCTCTTCCCAAGGACGCATTACCATGTCCATATCCTTCGCCTGCAAACGATAGGCCTCATACAGTGTTTTGGTTAGTTCTTCATGCGTCAGCAATTTCAATCTCCACATCTAACGTTTTGGAAGCGTTCCGCATTATGATTTCCACGCATTACTCATCTTCCTTCATTCTTCCGCGCCCTTATTTCTTTTTCCACCTTTATTAGGGTTTTTTGCTCTTCCGCCAATCTTTCCAGCGGCTGACGCTGTTTCAGATGTGAACTTGTTGCGATCACCTGTTTTTCCACCAAGAGAAGCTACCTTTTTCCGATCTTCAGGCGATAGTCTGGCAAACCCTGTTACGCTCTTCGATACCATGTTTCATGTAACCTTTATCAATTTGGATGATGGATAGAACTGGACTGTTGGCCAGCATAAATACGTTGCTTGTTATCATCCAAGATTGGACACGGGGACCAGTAGCCCCCGTTTTCCGTTTTGTCTTGAACAATGGGATTATCATTGCACGTTGATCTTGAACGTCAGGGATGGTTTTGGAGTGGAAACCTTGCAATTCTTCATCCACCAATCTTCACCCATTTCTTTCTTGACCTTATCCGTATCAAGGTTCCAGCGAACTGAACCCTCTGAGAATACAGCCTTAAAGATGTTTCCCGAAACTTCCTTGCCAGTAGCCCGCTCGCGAATAACTTCTTCCGCTGCATTGAACTGAGCAGTCAGCTCCTTGATCTGAGCTTTGAGGTAAGCCGCTGCGTCGATGACTTCTGCGGTGTTCATTGCGGTGTAGTCAGTTGCGTTGCTCATTGTAGTCTCCTTAAGTTGGGCCTCAGCCCCGTTGTTGATGTCTCTTGTGTAAACGCATCCACTGAATGCGTCAATACCCCCTATCCATAATTTCTGATTCAACGTAGCGCTCAATCTTTTTGGTGGATTCAACCATAATGCTCGTCAAAGCAATCTCATCCTCAGCCGAAAGGTTAATCTCATTCTCGCCATCGTAAACGCTGTTAATGATGACCCACTCAATTTCCCAATCAGCATCCTCCCAACAAGTGCCGCCATAAAGGATGTGGAACTTAGCATCAACCCAAAGTTTCTTGCCGTTAAATTCATATTCAGGGTCAAGGCTAAGGTCGAACTCTTCATCGATTGCCAGAGGATGCATTGTCGTCTCCGTTGGTTGCCCGTAGGCCGTTGTTGATGAGCTTGTTATAAACGCATCCACAGAATGTGTCAATAGCCTATTTCGTCGGAACATAAATTCATTATTTCCATCATATCTGCCAAATGATGAATACGCTTATCTGATAGCATTAACNCCCGCCACAAATTATAAACCGGGGACCACTGGCACCAAGCTATTTCTTTTTCATCGTGCAAAACGGTAAACATTGTTTCGCTTTGATATTTCACATTAAATTCGTTGATCATTTCGCTTTTCCCTTAAAATATCATTCCAATCACCCACTTTTGGCGGGATACGAACTTCAATCCTCATTTCCGGATTAGTCATCTTCAAACGTCTGGCTAACTCATATGAAGCTGATTGCCCCGTGAAATTAATATCGTTATCCGCGAAAATCGTTAAGAATTTGCAAATTTTTGGAGGTTGAAACTGTTTTAATATAGGGGCGCTGATTGCAGACCATGTTGGTATGCCGGTCAAAATATTGGCCGACATTGCTGTTTCAATGCCCTCAGCGATGCCCATTGATTCGGCTGGATCCGTTAATCGAATGGCTGACCCCGCTGGTATAGTCCCGGCAGTTATGAGTTTATTGCGCGAAAAACCCGCAGGCTCACCGTTTGTGAGTAAGTACGTCTTATGTACGGACACGCCACGGCCATTCACATCACTTATCTTTGCCGCCATTACGAAATACGACCGATAATCACCCTCTGGATGTGTTGTATGCCCCTCACGGATGGCTGGGGAGGCGTAGAAGCCGCCAAGCCTGTTAGTTAAGTAGTTCCATACCGGAGAACCCTCCATGACCGCTACTGTGCTCTTCCAGAACCGTTCGGCTTGGACTTTTCCGTCAAACGCTGGCTTATTAACATGCGCTTTAATTTGAGCTGATGGTATTAAAGGTTCTATTAATTTGAGCGTTTCACTGGCTGATGTATTCTTCACTTTGGAAATAAGGGAAAAGCCATTACCAGCGCCGCAGTTAGAGCATATCCAGCCGCCATTGCCTTGCTTGTCATCAAAGCGAAAACGATCCGTCCCACCACAAATAGGGCATGGGCAGTGTTTGCCAGTAAGATATTTCCCATCGACCCCTACATGTTGAAGGATACTATGCCACTTTCCGTTGGTCAGTCGTGTCGCTGTTTCGTAATTCATTTTTCTCTCTCTGTTTAGCCTTGGCGATGTTGAGATGACGTATCCAAGATGATGTTGCGGCTGATGGCATCATAGGCGATGGCTTACTCGCCGGGCCAACTCCAAACCGCTGCCGGTAAGCATGATAAGCCCAACCATCTTTATATCCCCTGATTTGAGCGTGACCAAGAAGTTCCGCATAAAAAATTCGTTTTGCATCTGCTGGCCAATCTTTAGCAATCTGCTTCTTGTTTGGCGCCATCTCTAACAGTTCACCGGCTTCTGTCTCTATCTTTGAAACATACTCAGCTTTAAAGCCACACGCCGGGCATTCCTGTGTTTTTGGCGGGCGAACAAAAGTACACTTTGGACAGGGTTTCGGTAACGGCGCTTCTTTTTCATATTTGCTGGCGATTTTTTTATCGCCAGAATCCAGTGTCTCGTGATGAATATCTGTCACAAAACCAAGCCGAATCGTTGTGTCGCTGTGATCCAGTATCAGGCAATTATCTTTGCCCTCAGCCGTTCTAAGCCCCCGACCAATGATCTGTGTATACAAAATCTCAGACCGTGTAGGCCGCGCCAAAATGATGCAACGAACATCCCAGTCAATGCCAGTGGTTAGGACACCTACATTACAAACAACCTTTAAATTGCCATCTGCGAATTGTTTGGCAATTTCTTTACGCTCTTCAAGTTCTGTAAAGGCATCCATATACCCAGTTGGAACGCCCGATTCTAAAAACTGCTGCTGTATTTTCTTGGCATGAGCACGATCGACACCAAAGCACAATGTTGGCCGATCCTCACCCTTCTCTAGCCACGTTGAGACAATATCGGCCACAAGAGTACCTTCCTGCATGGCCGCAGATAATCCTTTAGTCTCATAGTCACCCTTGACGATCTTAACATCAGTCAGGTCTGGGTGGGCCGGAGCGAAGACACGAAACTTAGATAGGTATCCCGAATCAATTAACCGCTCTGTGGTCGTTCCTATGATTAGGTCATCATACAGCTTACCCATGCCTCTGGCCCACGGAGTGGCCGTTAATCCAATAACTGGTATTCGATCTGCGGCCAGTTTCTCAAACCACTTTTCGTAAAACTTAAACAGGACATGGGCCTCATCAATGATGACCAAGCCACAATCTGGCACATTGCGACGCATCAGTGTCTGGATCGAAGCCACCTGAACCTGAGCCGTGTGATCGGTACGTTCATGATACGCTTGCATGACACCAATATCAAAGATGCCATCTCGTTCGAATGATTTAACAGTCTGGTCAACAAGGCTAATAGCCGGGACGCAGAATATAACTCTCCGCCCCTTTTCCAGCGCCATATTGATGATATTTCCAGCAATGGCAGTCTTTCCGCCACCCGTTGGAACCTGTAGCACTGGTCTCTGTTTTCCAGATTTAAGTGACTGGCGAAGGGATACGATTGCATCTTCCTGATAATCACGCAGTTTGTGTTGCATTGTCGCGCTCATAACAATTGAAATCATGAAGGATTGATTTGTGGTCACGTTGTAGCCAGCGAGCAACCCTATTCGCTGAATAGTTCAAATCCTTAATCGCAAAATAGACAACCTCTCGCCTAATTTTAACAATTTGCGGCCTTCTATCAGGATAAATCAGAGAGTTTGGCTCAACATTGTGTTTTTGTGCGATTTTGATCAACAACTTTGAAAAGTTGTTTTTAGGTATGCTGTCCACTTTGAAAATAATTTCAGGTTTTTTCTCAATCTGAACCGATGTGATTTTAGGTTCTTCAAGCGATTGAATCGGGACAAGACCGGCAGACNTACCCAGTCCTCCCAATCGTTTCCTGACCGCTAAATAATGCGCTCGAAGTTCACTGTAGCTTCTGAAGTTTTGTGTCATCTGGTTCGCCTATTTTATAAATTGTTACAACCATTGGCTCCGATGATTCTTTGGCCCATTCCGCAGCCAGAGCCATGCACTGCGAATCGTCTTCTACGATGTGAAGGTTAACGAGTAGGTCACTGGTGGCCTTCAAAATGTTATCCAAGTCACGGCGTTTGTTAGTTTTTCTAGCCCTAATGTGAAGGGCATATTCACCATCAATCGTTTGTTTGGTCTGCTGTTTTACCATCCAACCGGCTTCCTCAAGCCAATCTTTGTAAACTTTAGTCTTATACATTCTGGAGCCAGTTATACGCCAAAGAGCATTAACCGACGGGGCCAGAGGAAGCGTTAATTGTATCATGCTTTTGTTCCAAAAAAATCTTCTGGTTTAAGATAACCCTTTGATGCTTCAATGATTTTCTTTGCTGCACTAATCAATGGGTATTGTTTATATCGTTCAATTCTGGACAGGGATGCCATCGAAATTCCCGTTTGAAAAGACAAATCATCAAGCGTGATAAAATGTTTTTTGCGAAAGGCTTTCATGGGGTGGGGAGGCGTATGTCTGACGTCCCCGACCGGTTTGCCGTCGTGTTTGGTTGTATCCGAATCAGGGGGNTTTCCCATGTCCAACATTCTCCCGTTTCATCTTGAAAACAAATCCACATCAAATGGTGCTCAAAACCATAATCCATAAGGAAATGCGCCATTGCACTGCCCTTGGGGGTAATCACAGGTAGTGGGGGATCGAGCCGTTCAATCATTTGACAATCCTTGCGTTGAGTGCAATTAGTATCACACCGAAAACGAACAAACAAGGGTGTTAGCCAATGAAAAAACCTACCCATCACGCGCAGGATAATAATATAAACTTATATAATATTAAATTAACACTACCTGTAATAGAACATGAAATAACTAACTTACTGGCTAACATATATATTAATAATCCTGAATTAAAAGATGATGATACTTTTAAATCAGATATATTAGAAGGTTCTACTGATTATATAGATATTATTAATAAGTGTTTATTAGAACTATCTATAACAGAAGGATATATAGAAGGTATTAAAATATCGCGCGCGCGTATGGACGACCGGATTGAACGCCATTCGGCAAAGGTTGATTTGATCCGCGCCCTGCTTCGCCGTATGTTGGAAATTGCGGATATGAAAACGGTTAAGGCTGCCAATGGTACTGTTTCATTGAAACAAAAACCACTATCGGTACAAATTGTGGATGAGGGCTTGATCCCCAATGAATTTATGCGTATCAAGTTCGAACCGAACAAGACGTTGATTGGTGAAAAGCTAAAGGCTGGCGAAGACGTTCCCGGCGCAACGCTGTCAAATGGCGGCGAAACACTAACGGTAAGGTAACGAGATGAAAAACATCATCAAGGCACTAAACGAGGTTATGAAGGACGTTTCATACGTTCAAAAAAGCAGTGAAAACAAATTTCACAACTACAAATATGCCAGCGAATCATCGCTACTTGAATCACTTCGTCCATCCATGATTGCCAACGGTTTAGTTCTTATTCCAAGCATTGGAAATGTTAGTTCAATCGATAACCACGGCAACACAACGGTCACTGTGGAATACACACTGGCCCACACATCTGGTGAGATTTGGCCCGACAAAATCATTGCTGTTGGTTGTGGCAACGATAAGTCAAAGTCAGGCAGTGTTGGCGATAAGGGTATTTATAAGGCTCTTACGGGAGCCAACAAATATCTCTTGTTTAAACTGTTCCAGATTGAGACGGGAGACGATCCTGAAAAGGATGAGGGCGATAAGGCGGCAACAAGTAAGGAGCCTGAAAAGGCACCAGCGAATAAAGAGCCTGAGAAGCCAGCCGAAAAGAAAGAATCTGCCAAAAAGATTATTCTTCCAAAAGGTTCGCTGGCGGCAAAAGACGTTACTAACTACGTTAAGCTCTTTATCTCAACGCTTGAAATGTGCCGGGATGAAAAGGAAGTTCGGGCTTTTTGGTCTAGCGAGAATGAAAATCGCACTACATTAGCAATCTTACCAAACAATGTTGAATACGCCGAAATGTCGAAGGCTTGCTCAACTAAAATCGCTGCAATTAAGGAGGTTAAAAATGTCTAATTATGAAGTTAAAGATATGAGCGGATCGGCGTTCAAAAACAAATATAAAACTCAAGATAAGCATCCAAGTTATACTGGATCCGTTAAAGTAGATGGCGAAGATTACAAATTGGCAGTGTGGATTAAGGTAGATCGTAATGGTGAAAAGTTTCTCTCATGCAGTTTCCAAAAAGCCGATCAGAACAATCGACTTGACGGTGGACAACGACAAGTCAGCGCGGCAGTTGATATCGACGATCACATCCCGTTCTGATCCAACCTTTAGGTTTGATTGGAAAGCTGTCTCTTATCGTCCTGACCCGATTACGAATGAGCCCCGTGGCATCGTAATTGGGAAGGGGGCTAGCACTAGGCGAGACACTATTAATATCTTGCTTGAAGCACTTCCCCTGCCTGATACAGACAATTTCTGTAGGGTGATTCTTCGCCCGTTAGAATATATGGAAATTGATGATAATTGGCCTGAAAAGTGGACTGTTCTATCTTATAAAACCGATCGAAATGGATCAACTAAAAAGACAATCATTGGAACTGGCTGGCTTGAGGATAACGAAATTCTTGTCGTTCTTGATGCCCTTCCAACACCGAATCAAAACGTAGAGTGCTGGATGGCGCTCAAACCAAGGATTGAACGTCACTATGAAAACAACGTCGAAACTGATTGAAGACGTATGGGTTGAAGATGCCCTTCAGTATTTGGCAACATCTACTGACCAAACTGCTTCTGCTCGCGCCAATAGGGTGCGAGCAGAATTCACACGGAAGCGCACCAAGGCTAACTTAATTCTTCGTTCCCCAGAATCATCTGTAGCAATGCGTGATGCTTGGGCTGAGGCGCACGGTGATTATAAAGAGGCTTGTGACCAAGAGGTTGCCGCTATTGAGGCAGATGAATGGCATAGGGCTCAACGTAACAAGTGCGATACAATCATTGAAGCGTGGAGGAGCGAGCAAGCTAATCAACGCGCTGGAAATAAGTTCCAGTAATGTTGTCGCCATTCATTCCATATCAAACACCATACGATTTAGATCGAGAACATCAAATCATTGAGTTCTTGAGTGATAAGTGGAAGTTTGAATATGAAAAAATTGGTGATTACAGCATTTTCGACTTTAGGTGTCGTCGTCATGGTGAAATTATTGGTTTTATTGAAGTTAAAACCAAGAGCAAGCCATATAAAGACTTCGACACCTATATTTGTACAAAGTCTGACATAGACCACGGCCTGAAACTATCGGAAGAAACGAATTTGCCAGCTTTGTTGGTTGTGAAATGGCCGGATTATTTTGGCTATCTTGATATTCTTCACAATCAATACAAGTCACGCAAATCTGGTCAACGGAATAGAAATGATCCACGGGATTACGATGCGATTTGCTACTTAATACCAAGGGAAAATTTCAAGGAAATAAAAGGGTTTTCCTTCAATGAATGAGATAATAGATGTTGGAACGACGAGCAGGGGCAGTCTTTCTCCCAGAAGGAAATTAGCAATATGGGAAAGAGAACATGGCAAATGCATGATCTGCTCAGTCAAGTTGAGGGCCGGTCATTTTATCTTCGAACACGTCCGGGCGCTGGCACTTGCAGGATCGGATACGGACGAGAATATACGTCTTACGTGCAAAGCCTGCGCAACAGTAAAGACCAAGGAGGATATGAAACAAATAACGAAAGCGAAACGAACGAAATCATCAACTTTAGGTTTGAAGCAATCAAAAACTCCACTCCCATACGGAAAGAACTCAAAATGGAAACGAAAGCTAGATGGAACGATAGTACCCCGCTGAACTGGCGTCAGTTTATTGAGGGCTCACAGAAGGCCGCTGAGGCCAATGCCGCCAAAAATGGTGACTTAGTACCAGCCATTACCAAAGCATCCCTAATGGCCTCTGTAATGCTTGAGAAAGAGGTAACGGCGCATGACATTTCGATCATGCTTATGTGCATGTCGTTAGCCAAAGTTAGCGAGGACCGCCTTAACCCTGAACTGTATCGTGATGTGATCACAACGTCAGCACATTCAGCCCAGTTTTCAAGGCCGGTTGACGGTAATTTCGCAGACATTCGGATCATGTCCGACATAGCAAATCAAATAGCTAAAGTGGACTTAGCTTAACGCTTAGCCGCATCCAATGCTTGAACAACTGCGTCGTCGGGTAATGAAAGCATATGCTCAGTTTTGCTTGCCAACATAACCTGACGACGCTTCAAATCACGCAATAGTGATTCTGCCGTAAAACCACCAACTTTACCGCCAGCCTTATGACCCTGACGTTCAGATTCATATGGTGGATTAACGCGAGAGTTAAGAAGCAGTGCCTTTTGCGACAAATCGCCAATCTTATCCAACATTGATGATACAGCGTAATCCTTCTGCGCCATTCCCGCTAACTTTTCTAACTTAATTGGATCATTTGAAGCCATAAGTTTTACGACACTGTTGGCGACACGATTTTGGGCAAAGTTTAAAGTTCCCTTCGCCGCAGCCGACGCTATAGCACCCCCAACAAATGCGGCTATTTGACCAGCAGATGGCGCTTGACCTTGAAGAACGGTAGCCCCAGCACCTTGAGCTAAGGCACCAGCAGCTCCGCCAACACCCTCCCAAAGGCCCAAGCCGCCCTTAGCATCTTGTGAAGCAACTTGACCTACTTTTGCTAGAGTATTTTGAACACGAGCATTTCCAACAAGTTTATCAAACCTATCATCACCTAAAATAATTTTAGCTCGACTAGCAATTGACGGCTTATCAACAAGCTGCAAAAATTTATCTAAACCATTATTATCAATATACTCTTTCATAGCACTGGCAGCACCAGTAGCCATAAGTTCTTGCTGTTCTGAATTTAAACTTTTTCGTAAATCAAAAAAATCAGATGCTTTAAAAGCATTCATATTTTTGATTGAATTATAACCAGATTCAATAGCGTTTGATGACCCAAATGCTTCTGATGCTGCATTTCTCGCGTTAGCGTATTCAGGAACAATTGAATCAAGCTCCCCAACCAATCGTCCCTTCAAGCCTAACAAACGACGTGCCTCATCCTTAGAACCGCCACGCATGGCAGTTGATATTTGATCATCTAAACTGCGTTTTACTTGATCCCAATACATCAAGTTAGGGGGGGAATCAGTTCCAACCTTAATTCCTAATGCGGGGTCCGATGCAACAGAATCAGCAACTTTCATTGCTTTTTTAAAGTCATCAACTTTCATTAAATCCCTTAATTTAGGGGAAAATACATTTTGAGCATTCATTGATGAATTAGCTAAATCATAGATTTTGCCAGTTTGAACTTTATTTTCTGCGTCTATCTTTGATTGCAAAGCAGGAGCATCTAATTCCGTGCCCATTATTTTATCTTCAAGATACGATGAAACATTACCCGCAGCCGCATCTCCACGAGCAATCATTTCTTCATTTAATTTTCTAACTGCCGCCTTTGATTCAGGCGTTTTAAACCCCATTTTTTTAAGAAGCTCTTCACCACGGGGGCCAACGACATCCCAAGGAGTTGGCTTATAGCCATTATCAATCATTTTTTGTAGATCATCTGGACTGATCTTTGATTGTCCAGTTGCAAAATCCTCACCCATAGCTTTCACAAGTTTTGCTTGACCTTCAACATCTGGCAAAAGATACCTAACGCCACGCGACATTAAATGACCGCCAGCTAAACCAATCGTGCCACCCAAAAATCTGGCATATGGATCAACTTGATCAAATCCAGTTTGTTCAGCAACCTGACCAGCTAATTCAGATGCGGCTCCGCTAACGGCTCCAATAGCGCCTTCTTTTACTGCCGTCTTACCCGTAGTACCCAATAACTCTTTCACTGCTGATGGAACGGACGTAGCGGCCTCAATTACTTCAGGAGCCTTTGTTAATGCACCCAATCCACTTGTAAGGGCCATTCCGCCGCCAACTCGAGTAGCTGACCCCGCTAGTTTACCAGTAGTGGTTTGTGGTTCATATTCCAAAGACGACGGAGTAACAGCGCGTGTTGCCTCTTCCATTCCATAAGGAGTTGGAAATGGAACTCCCAAAATAGAATTAGTAACAGCACCTTGCTGTGGAGCCATTTCCTTTTCAATCGCTTCTGAAGTACCCGGTTTAGCATAGCCAAGATATTCAGCCGGATACCCAATTAAATACTTTGCAGCCTTCGCCTTAGCCACGTCCATCAATTCGCCAGCACCGCCAACAATGGAAGCAATATCTCCCGGAATGTATTTGGCTTGGCTTGCCATTGATTTTCTAACATCCTCACTAATAGATGGAGGAACATTGTATAGATATTCAGTGCCAACACCGGCTGATGGGGCGGCTTCATTTGAAGGAATATCAGATGACCAACGACGAGTTGGCTTCACATCTGGTTCTGTCCAATTGTATTCCGTTTCAGAAACATCAGTCATGTATCACCTATTCAACATCAGCAAATATTGGATTACCCTTTGCGGAAAACTTAATAAACCTCTTCTTATGAGGCTTAACTGGCTCACCATTTGGACCCTGATCTAAAATATATGTTTTACCCGGAACAAAACTTGCTTTGTTGGTTGGAGCGGCACCATAAACGGCTATGTCTTTCAAGGCATCATCAGTATATTTTGTCAGGTTATTCTTTTTATTGAACTCACCCTCAAAGTCTGCCTGATCAAATGCCCCCTTGTTTTTATCGCGGAAATCAAGGGCATCATAAAAATGCTTGTCAGCAAAATTCAATGAACCTTGAAGCTGAGACATAATATTTTCAACAGTTCCGGGCTGAAGAGTTGCACTTGGAGCTTGCTTTTCAAGCCCAGCCAATTCAGCAACCTTTACACCGCCAGAATACTGCTTAACGTCGCTATAAATTTGACGTAATGTATCTTTCAAGAAAGATTGAAATGCCACTGCATTTACTTTAGCCGAATCTGGAACAGGAATACCAATCGCATCCAACGAAGACTGAATGTTGGCAAACTGTTCTGCAAAAGCATTTGGCTTAAAATTTTCCACAATTTTGGAAATTGAAGCCAATTGCTGCCTAGAATTTTGACGTGAAAGTGCATCGCTGGCTTGTTTATTAAACCATTCCGAATTGCTCTTTACGTTTTCCTGCATAGATTTCCATTGATCCCAACCCGGAACCTTAATCAGTTCGCCATTGGGGCCAACGCCAACGCCCTTTTCAAGCATAGTGTCTTGGGCCTTAGTTGCTTGCTCACGCAGTTTCTCAGCAGCCTTAGGATCATCTCCAGAAATCAATGCGGCACGATCACGCAAAGTTTTTGGATTATTGTTAGGATCAAGTGAGGTCAAAAAGGATGGATCATTAATTCTAGGTAATCCATATTTTGGAGGCTCCTCTGGAACTGCTACCCTTGACTCAGCTTTAACTTCTGGAGCAACAGCAGATGGAACCTCCGCTGGCTTTGATGAGGATACCGCTGGAGCTGGCGTTACACTAACTGATGAAGCTGGGGCAGTAATTGGAAGCATTTCCTTCGGATTTGGTGCAGCAACCGCTGCGCCAGCAACTGCGGCTGGGGCATATATCGAGGAAACAGGAGTTCCACCAGCCCCGCTAACGCCGAACGTAGCAAGTGATGAGGCCAAATTATCAATTCCGCTTTGAATATTTTCAGGAACAGGTTGGCCATTCTCAATATAAGATGCTTTTTGCATTCTCAATTGCTGAAGGGCGGTCATGCGATTTGTAATAATCGCATTTTGAACTTCCTGTCCCTTATAGACATTACCTTGCTCTTGAACGCCAATCTCACGGCCCTTCAAAGCCTGTTCAGCCAAAGCCTTCTGCGTTTCATAGTTGATCTGCTTTTGCTTGGCATAGGTATTCATGCCAGTCAGTCCGCCCTGACCAATGGCCTGAGCAAGGAATGGAGATGGACTTGCCATCATGCCAAAGCCAGCCGCCATAATAGCCTGACGTGCATCATCCGACAAAGGTTGACCTTTGTTAAATACATTAGAAACCAAGCTAGGCTGAGTATCTGAACCAAATACACTACCCAATCCCTTAGATATAGATGATCCTAATCCCCCCAAAAATCCTTGATCTGCGGGAACAGTTTTTTCTGGATCAGCAGAACTGCCATCAGCATGTGGAATGCGAGGAACAAGACCGCCAGTGGCATACATGGCTTGGCCTAAAGCACCACCAATACCGCTATCTCCGTTAATATAAATTGGCAAAACCGATGAGGGAGAGGTAGCCGCGCTATACTTCTTATAAGCCTTACCAAAACCTTCAATGCCAGATGTATCCATTGGCTTATCTTCATACCGACCGGGATAATCAGGGATACCAATGCCACCGGCTTTAATTTCTTTCATTTGAGGAATATATGAACCAAGCGTAATCTTAGCTAACGCTGCCATTTCTTCCGATAATGGATCATCAGCATATGGAATTTGACTATAACCGCCTTGAGCATATGGGTGACGTTCCATGCTTTCTGGAACAAGTCCACCCATTGACGAACCACCAGATGCAAAATGACCGCGATCAGCCGAATGGCTTGTTGCGTCATTGTAATCGACCATACGAATGCCTTCGTCGGTTTTATGAACAGCAGAAGGATGATGTTTTTCAACTTCTTGAGCACTTAAACCAATTTGAGTTTTTGGGTCGCCTTTATAATTGTACTTATAAAGGTTCTGACCATCAAATGTCTTACCAATAGGCTCCATGTTTTCTTTAAGGCGCTCATCCGATGGCGTCATAAATCCAAGCAATGAAGTACCAAGGCCCATGATTGAGTTCATGGTATTTGGACCCGGAGAAGTCGTGGAGCTTACGCCNCCCTGACCAGCGCCAAGGCCGGAAGCCATATTTGCAAGGCTACCTAATGTTTGCCAAGGATATGCCTGTTGTTGAGCAAACTGTTGATAGCCAGCCGCGTTCTGGGCCTGTTGAACAGCATACGGAATAGCCCCCGCCGATGACAACTGTTGCGCACCAGTCATGCCAGCCGTTTGAGCAAGATTGCCAATATTGCCATATTGAGCGCCCAATTGACCTTGAGCCGTTAATCCACCCATATAATTTTGAGCAGCGGATTGATAACCCTGATTGGCCATGTTTCCAAGTGTCTGGCCCATAGCTAGGTTCTGTTGGTTCATCAATGCGGCTTGAGCAATCTTGCCACGATCACCACCAAATGCGCCTTGGCTAATGCCTTGACCTAATAGCTGCTGTTGCTGTTGCTGATTGACGTTCTGCAATTGAGCCGCCGTCGCGCCCATGGCCTGCTGCATATAGGGGCTCATATATGCCGAAACGCCCTGACTGAAGTTCTGTGGATTATATCCAGCCGCAGCCTGCTGCGTCATCTGACCAGCCTGTTGAAGATAAGGTTGGGCCGCTTCAGAATACTGTTGAGCCTGATTAATACCAGCCTGCTGAGTCGCATTAATATCAGGGACCAGTTGTCCCTGATATTGCTGATAAGGTTGCTGCTGAAGGGTTTTGCCCTGTTCAGTTATGTATTTATACATATCCTGAACTGCCTGCGGAGGCGCACTCGTGGACGTAGTAGTGGCTGAACCCTTGGAACCCATCGTATAACCCTCAATCTACTTCTTCGTCAGTAGAACCTGTTTTCGCGCCCCATAGGAAAAACGCCCCAGCGGGTTCACCAAAGTTACGCTCATAGAGTGCTATCTTAGCACTTGTTCTTGTATTTGACAAAACCCCAATCATCAAAGGCAATTCAAGGTCTGTCGCAACTTTCTTAGCAAATTCAATCAGTTTCTGAACCCTTGATTCTTTGGCGTTCCGATAATCTGGATGCACAAAAACACACATTTCTTCAAGAAACTGTTTTTCTGAATACCAATAGTTAGCCACTCTTAGGACAACCAACCCCTCCAACTTATCCTTCTGCCCAATAACACCAATGATGCCATTGCTTTGTGTCAATTGTGGCCACAAGGCTTCAGCAACTTTAGCGTCGTTGAAGTCAAATAATCCATTCTCTTTATGAACAATTCGAGCCAAGTCCATAATGCCAAATAGATCGTCTTTGGTAGCAACCCTGACACGCGCAGGGGTAGTAATTAACTCAATTTTGCGGTTTTTCCGTGCGCTCTTTGACAGACGAACACGCTTTTTGGTCTCAACAATTTGCATTTATTAATCCTTCTTTGGGCCGGGTAGTTTACTCAGTGTCTTAATTAAATCCTTGCGAGCCAAAACGACAAAATCGTCCAGCAAATTATGGCCGTGATCAATATCGCCGCCGCCAATTGAAGTGACAACACTAGGAGGAATAACATATTCCCCTCCAGCAGCGACAATAGGCGCGAGAGCCCCATCATTACTATTTTTGTCACCTTCAGACCGCATATTTCGGCGATTTGAATTATGATCGCGACAAAGACTATCCAGAACATCAAGCCCTGCATCAGTATTTCCCTCACCCAATGCTGATACAATATCAGCCGGAATTACATATGATCCAGCCGGAACATGCATATTTAAATGATCGGTTCTACCAGCAACTGCCGCATGAATTGGACCAACGTGGGCACGCGAATCATGTGCAGCTCGATCTGGAACATCTGTATTAGTTAATGGATCAGGAATTTCGCCACCGGAAGCCTTCTTAGAACGAGCAACATTTAACGCAGCCGCTATGGCTTGGTCTTGAGGATGTCCTGAATTAACCATTTCAGAAATATTGTGGCTGATCGTCTTTTGTGATTTACCGTGAACTAATGGCATGACGACCTCAACTATATGAAACAGCGACAACCATGCCGGTTCCGGGAGTGATAACAATACCCTTATTGACGGGCATATTAATGGTGTAGATGCCAACCGTGTTAGGAATGATAGCCAAACGAACACCATTAACTGCTGTAGCTACAGAAGTAGCATCATAGATCATTCCGGTTGTTGACCCAGCTACGATGACACTTACCTTCGCAACCCAACCAATTGTTGTAGCAAAGTAAGTTGCAGCACTAATTTCATAGGTGTTTACCGTCCCCGCAATGTTTTGCGTGGTATGGTTTAGGGCGTTAATGCCCTGCACACCGTTCTTTTGGGTGGTTAACAGATCATCGAGGCTAGCCATTAGAATTTCCCATCAGTTTGAAAGCGGTAACGAATCGCACCAAGCCGCCAAAATGTACCAACATCATTAGATGACACGGCAATCGACATAAGACGCGCACGGATACGGACTGAAATATACTCAGTGGCCTGCGTCATGGTGTATGGACCATAAGCCGTTACCGCATCGCCGGGATAATTTGTTACATAAAATGTGATCTGAACCGTAGCATTTTGCGTACCGCTGTAAGTTCCCCACTTCATGTCTGGCCAAATTTGATCAATAAAGATCAGATTGTCAGCCTCATTTAGTTGGAAAAAGCCCGTTTGAAATGATGATTGCATAGGAGCGGTAGATGTTCCAGATGCCGCATCATTGCCTACTTCATGCTGATAAAGGTAATTATCAGACCCAGCACCAATGGGAGGCCCAAGAACAGATTGGTCAATCCAAGCAGTACGGCCAAGAGAACCATAGTCCCACTGCTGGAGCACTGTATTGTATTTGACATA
>JGI24890J29729_1000803_pt1 | contig 16938 bp, 44 predicted proteins | sample FreactcultureFD7_FD_29729 | JGI IMG/M metagenome (IMG submission 29729)
TTTAGGATTAAAAAAATCTAAAGATTCAAAATTAAAAACAAGTATATCATGCGGTAAAATTTTTAAGGTTTGGCATAAAAATGGACAATTAATTGAAGATAAACACATAAAGAACTTTTGTATCAAAAATAATTTGAATTATGGCAATTTTAAAAGGATGATTGATGGACAAAGGTTTGTTTATGGTGATTATTATCCTTACGATGGTGAAAAATCATTTGATGAAGTATTAACCAAATATCACAAAAAAATTAAAAAATCTATGCAAATAATGGGAGAAAAACACGCTAAATCTTGGAAAATAAAATGTCCTGATGAAAAGATAGTTCAAGTTTTCAATTTAAGTAAGTTTTGCAATTCCATTGGATTAAATCATAGGACTTTAAGAAATTTAAAAACACTTAAAGGTTATTCTTTAATATAACTTCACCACTCTCGGATTCGCTTTGTTTTGTGCCCAGCCATTGTATTTCCTGGAATAGTTTCTTGCATTCTTTGGATAACACCAGTTTCGAATGCCATGTGAGCTTGGCCAATGCCCGGAACACTCATTCTCATACCGTCACCTAAGCCAGCAAGACCTTCTGTGCTAAAGTATCTTTCCAAATGTGGATTATCTTCTTTAAATTTGTCATATTCAGACAAACGCATTATGTGTTCTTCAACTTCACCTGTATTTTTATTAAAAAATGGATATATCATGTTGTTTGGTACCAGATAGGTACTGGTCGAGAGTTAATCTTACCTGTCCATACGGACAAATGTCTTTTATTATTTATATAATAATTTCTGTATGATGCAATAGAATCACCGGCAATCTTTACTTCATTAGGCATTGCAGGTGTTGGTTCAGTAAAAGTAGGATGTTCTTGTTCTGCAATTTTTGCAGGAACATGCCATAAATGCCAAAGTAGACCATCACGCTCAACTTTATGCACTTTACCATAACGATATGTGTATTCTTTACACAAAGCTTTTAAAAGATCCCACAACCATGCATAATTGTCCCGAGATTGTCTTACCCAAATAGCTGATGGGTGATTGATATGAGTAGCAGAGTAAAGAGTGGCGTCACGGTCATCGGCAAGTACATATGCTTTTTGTTTACGACCAGAAGCACTGAGGCGCTCGATAATAGTCCCGTCAAGAACACGATGAGCAGTGGAGAGTAGTTGTGCATATTCGAGAACCATTTTTGTTACATGACGATCCACATGCATTTCTGCACACACTTTTGGATCATGGTCTAGGTAAAAGATATTCATAATACAATTATAACAGATTGTGATGTGTTTGTCAAGACTTATAATGGTATTCCATTACTTAATTTTACAGTAAATTTCCATTTTGGATGTTTTTTGGAAAGTTCCAAAGCACATTCTTCGGCTGCTTCTTTGGTTTTAAACATAGCATTACGTTTTTTGTTTAATTTGAATAACCATTCGTTATTCCCATCTTGTACAATAATCAAGTAAGGAATAATCCCATTAATTTTTTGTTTAAATATATTCATAGTTGTTGTTGGATTCTTGGAACTTCTTGCCAAGATCCGTGTAATTTAATATTTCCGTACTGGTCATGTGTGTGCATACAAACCTGTAAAGCGACTTTATCTATTTTTCCATCTTTCACATATTCTACTACTCGAAACTCGTAACTGATTGGGTCGGGCAGTGTGATAGTTGGTGATGGTGGTGGCGACGGTGCTGGAACATATGGAGGAATACCTACAAAGGTACTTGTACTTAATATCACAGTATCATCCTCAATAGTCCGATAAAGTCGATGGTGACCAACAGGCAATAATTAGCAAGCATACCAAAGGAACGCCGACTATAAGCGCACCCAGCGTAAATAAAACAACCTGTAATCCAGATTGGGTACATGATAAGAAGGGGAGGATTAGGCACGGTGAGGGCCATAGTGATAGAACAGCCAATAGATATAGCCCAAGCAAGGACCTCAAAACAAAAACGTACTCTATTACTTTTGTAATCATTACCAATCCATTTGAGTATATTACTCATCAAATAGTGTCGACCATTTTTTTAGTTTGTGAATCTTGTTTTCTTGCGCTTCAAGAACCTTAATAGGATCAATAATTTTCAAATCATAACAAATATAAACCATAGCCATCAGGTCACCTAGTTCTTCCTCTAGATGTTCACGATTAGTTTTAGTTGTGTTTGGCTTGATATTATCGAGACCAAACCTAAAACATTTACTAATCGCTTGTATTACCTCTGCACATTCTTCCTGTGCAATCAACAACACTTCACGGTTTTTTTCCATTATTCAAGACCAGCAGTAATAATGCCCATAGTTGATTTTGGTGGTCGACCTGGACCACGGCGTTCTTCTTGCGGTTGCATCTTTTGAATTCGAGCTGCAATATCTTCAGGTGATACGGTCTGTAGTGCAAATTGCTGGAACATTGCATAAGAATCTGTAACCTTCATGGAGTTTTTACCACCTACAGCCGCAGCATCAGGGAAAAACAGATTACAACCACCTTCACGCAGCGGTGCAATTTCTAGAATTGTGTCTAGGTTGATAATTACTTTGGTGTTTTTTTCAACAGAAAATACTTCGATAAATGTGCTCATAATATTCTTTCAGGTTAGTGGTTGGGTTGTATTTATTCGTCTTTATTCTTAGCATTCACACCCATCATATTTCGTTCGGATGTGTCTGCGGTGTACTGAGCTTGAATCATGTTTTTCTTGAAAGCATTTCGCTGTTCCTCAGTTTTGAAAGGCAACAGAGCAATCATAGTTTTATTTTTTTTCGACAGTTTAAAAGTGGAAGGGGTTTTCATATAATCCTAAAAAGTTATTAACAAAATACAGTATAACACAAAGACAGACGATTGTCAAGGTCTTATATCCTAGGGATACCATTTCATCACGGTAATAATCAACTTCTAATTCCAAGAAGTCTCTTTGTCCTAGAAGCATAGGTTGACATTCATCTTCACCACCCATCATTTCGATAGTTTTTTTGGCTTCACGCAACCTATTCTTGGCCTCAAAATAATTAAATATGGATTTCATCAGATAAAACCATCTTCGTTTTGAAGAGCAATAGATCCATCTTCAACTGTGTGGCGATATTCATAGATTGGTTTATCAGGCACAGTATATGGAAATGTCACAGGCACACGGGAATCACGGGCAGTATAATATGTTTTGAATGCTTGACCTGTTTCCGAATCTCTAAACCATTCCCAAAACACCTTGCCATCAATATCATAACAAGAACCGTCAGCATCTTTGAATACAGAACCATGTCGGTTATTTTGCCAGCGCGTATATGTGAGTCGCATATTAGTTCCATCTCCGTAAGATGATACATCAGTCCATTCAGAATCTTCACCAGTCAATGGTGTCAATGGTTTAAAGTCCATCAATTTGGTTAGAATTCTGATTGCATATGACGCAGAGAAACCGGAATGTCCCTCATCTGCAAATTCTTTGATAATGTGTAGAATATGTTTACGCATTGCAGATTCATATTCATCACCACCAGTCAGACCTAGAAGGTTCAATTCTCTTTCGGCGTGTTTAACTAAATTACTCATATATATTCATTCTCTTTTATATTTTTCAATGCAGGTTTACGGTGCAACATATGACCCAGTTTGTTCAACCAAGTCCATTGCCACATATGATGAAAACCAATAAACACCCTCAAATACGGCACAATAAAACCAATCGTAATACTATCTGGTGCAATGTTAATCTCAGCATTAAAACTAAAATGTTCTAGTGTCCAAATTTTAAAAATCAACCAATGTAATGACCAGTTATTGGCATTCCATTCATCACCTTTGCGATATTCAAATCTTGGCACCAACGGACACACATCATTGCACCATAGTTTATGATATGGATAATGTTCCCACCAATTGAGTTCCCTTAGACATTCACTCATAAATTTCCTTCATTAATAATCAAACCATTACTATGTTTGTTTGTATGTGCATCAACATTCTGAAACAGGCGTTTTTCTTGTTGTGTTGGTTCTTTAAATGTTTTGCGTGGATTACCGCACATAACACAATTTGGATTACCACAATTAAGTGCATGTTTCTTTGCAAACTTATGTGGTTCTTTGACATTCACACCAAATGCTTTGGCAATTTTTGCCTGTTTGTTTACAGCATTTTCATCTTTTAGTAGGCGTTTACTGTGTTTGAATTTGTCATCTTCATTGCTCATTTTGTAGTGCCTTTATATAACGATACAAATATATGTAGTAAGCAAACCTTCTAGGTTCATGCACATGGTTCGGCAAGTTATCACCGAACATTTCAATCAATTCACGACCAATGCTATCGTAGTCCATATATATGTTAATCCCAAAAAGTAAGATAAACTAAATAAGTGTATGATATACACAATTTATAAATCTGTCAATACAAGAAATGGTAAAGTTTACATAGGTTTTGATTCAAATTGGCCTAATCGTATGCGAATACACAAATCAACCAGTAAAAATCAAGACTGTAAATTTTACCGAGCCATCCGAAAATACGGATGGGATTCTTTTCAATGGTCACCTATCTATCAATCACACGACAAGGAACACACCCTAAAGGTCATGGAACAATTTTTCATAGAAGAACATGATTCGTTTTATAATGGTTACAATTCAACCTTAGGTGGTGATGGCACACTCGGTAGAAAAAGAACATTAGAAGAACGAATGAAACAATCCAAATCAACTAAAGGTAAACCTAGGCCACAAACACCAGAACATATCAAAAAAAGAGCTGATTCTTGCCGTGGTAAAAAAAGAAAACCATTAACAATTGAACATAAAAACAAATTATCACTTTCTTCTAAAGGTATATCCAAACCAATGACAGAGGAACATAAAAAAAATCTTAAATGTCATAACAATAACTCATCCAAAGCTTCATGTCCACATTGTGATAAAATTGGACAATTAACAAACATGAAGCGTTGGCATTTTGATAATTGTAAATTACGTCCAAAGATTCCTATAGTAACGACCAAATAGAAGCATAGCATTGTCAATACGATTCGAATGAGCCTTGTAACCTTCAACATCAAAATAACTGGTGTCTTTTTCTGTTTTCTTCATTTCAAACATATCATTGTCTAATTTAATCCATTCACGGTCATGTACACCTGTATGATATTGGGCTTCCCAATCACACTCAGGTTGCTCTTGTTCAAAACCCCAAATGATTTCATCTAGAACCCAATTCCAACGCTTGAAATGGTTTTCATCGGTGTCCCATTGATTTTCTTTAGGAGGTGCTTCAGTGGAACGCAGATTCATACCTTCCGGTACATCTTCATCACGGACATATGGTGCACCGTGTTGTTCATCTTTTAGTTGTTTCAACATTGGCAGAATAATCAAAGCCAATGTTCCGTCCATGTTCCATGTATCCCAACGGTCAATCTTTACCTCGACAGTTCGATTTCGTTTTGAATGAACCCAATGGCAAAACTTGGCCAAAAGTGAATCTTCACCTTTGCTGTTTTCACTCAATCGTTTACCAAACTGGTGTACCCAATCCGGTTTATCTTCATAACCATATTCATCTTTTACTGGTTTAACCCAAAAGCAAAGCATATCTGCAATTTGATAGGGGCCAATCCAATTGATATAAGGACCGATTTTTACTTTCATTACATACCTTTAATTTCAGGGTTATCTTCGACAAAAGCAATCAATGCATGAGTAAGGAACTTAACTTGTTCTTCATCCATTTTTAGATTGTATGCATCACTCAGGATATGCAATGTCTCATGCCACAGTGCAATCTTTTTAGTTTGTTCAGAAAAGTTGGCATTAATCCAAATCTCTTGGTCATTGAACCGTGCAAGCCCAATATTACCTTGCATTTCTTCTGGTGTCTTATACAACACCTCATAATTTAGGCCACAAATTTTCATATTTAATTCCAAGGTAAAGGGAGAACGGCAAGACTGTTTAAATTTTTCAATGCATTAATTTCGGATTCAATATTAGATTCAATAGCTTCTTTGTTTACAGGACCAGACCATAACCAACTTAACACTTCATCTTTTGTCAGTGTTGAATAATCGGTAAAAGTGCCGTCAACATATTCAATGTTTGCTGACCCGTGAATGGATGTCGATCCATTACCACTACAAGACCAATGAATAGTCTTAACAACATTAGTTAAGACATTAGGTTCTTCACCGTAGGTTGGTAAACAGTCCATTTGTATAATTGACCATGTATATTCTATTGTCATATTTCTCCCTTATTCTATTTTAGACCAGTTATTCTTACATTCTTCTTCTGAAGATTTCAAATAAACCATACAATCCATTATGTATTGTTTCGGTGTGGTTTCAATTACAACTTCAGCCACACGGTTGTCTACTTTTTCTACCTCTACATGCGGAACTACATCAACGACCTTTTCCTCTTTCTTAATAAGAGTTTCCGGTTGTACCGTTATCACAACATCTTTTTTAGTTTCCACACAGGCATTCAGGACAATGCAAATGATGACCAATCCTAGAATTTTATCAAACATTTTTAGTTAATGTAAGGTTCGCAGTTAACAGAAACAGGCACCAGAATCTTACCGGCTTCTGCACGGACAGAAACATAACTAATACGGGGTCGCAGTTTGGCTAAAACACATTCACGGGAATGCATTGCTAGTTCGTTAGAATCCATTGCTTCAGGACCTTTGTAGTTCTGCAATTTATACAATTGTGGTTCATTCAAAGCGGCCGCCTGTTGCATAGCAGCGGCTTGATTTTGTTGTGTGGAAGCACAACCAGTAACAAGGGTAACAGCAGCAATAACTACCAACAATTTGACTTTCATAATATACTCACTTTTCACAAAAAAAGACCAGTTTGGTCACTAACAAACTTTCTAACCATCTCATCATATGGTTTACCTAGATACATTGCTTCCCAAATCAAACGCAATGCTTCACCTGGTTCACTGTAAGATTTGGAAGAAATTACCGTATAACCTTTTTCTCCCAAATAGTCAACAATATCTTCGATATAGAAGTCATCTAAAGAAACATAAACTTCAGCATCTACATAAGGCATGATTATGCTCCGAATGAAATAGATTTAACGGAATCAATACTGAATGCACGCCAGCCTTTAATGTCTAAATCAAACACAGCAACCGATGTTTCAGATTTAACACGCTGAGTAGTTTCAGTGGATTCAGGCAGGTCTTTGACCGGCAACCATTCAGGCATCAGTGTGCAACGCATTGAGCGTTCAGTACCATCTTTCTTAGTGAAAGACACCGTTACAACCTGGTCAGTCAGCAATTCTTCAAACCATTTACGATTCATCATATATCCTCAATTTACAGTTTACTCTTAATACTATTGATTACTTCATTTGCCTGTGCAAAATCCGAGTCCTCTGGACCATCATACACTAAAATCTTAGCTTTGTCAAGCTCATCACTATAAGTTTTCAAAAGTTCAGCGGCATATTCCCGGTCCTGCATCGGCGCGGACAGATACCACGCAAGTAGTGTCATTTCATCCAAACTCAATAGGAACTGTAGGTTTCTGCGGTCTCTTTTTTTCATTTACGGAATCCAAAACTTCGTAGAAGATAGTTAGTAATCAAAAGGATAAAATTGATACCAGCAAACCAGTATTGACGCTTTGCGAGAGCATCCAGTGTTTCCATTAGTAAGATTCCTATTAGGAACCAAGTAATCTCTACATTGTTTTCTTTGTACCATTCTGTAATGCTTTGAGAATCTGGTCTAGGATTAGCAGGACAATCACGACCTTGATTGCAATCACCATGGCATGGTGGGCAGGTCAATTCTCCTTCAATTTTATCGGCAATCTGACGCTTTCTCCAACCACTCATACAGTCTCCAATTCTTCCGTTACAATTTCGGTTACGATAGTTTCTTTTTCAGTAACAGGTGTCACAGTAGTGGGCCGACCAATGTATCGTCCCTCTGCATTAAACTCGTTACAGTTCAACAGTTGATATGCGGTGACATTGCGACCCGTCTTGAATACTTTAATGACGCCTCCGTCACGACGGATATTGTATATATTAGTCGGCAACCGATACAGGACCGCCTCTTGGTCTGTACCCTTGAAACAAGCCTTAATATCATCCGGTGATACAGGTAGACCTGACAAGAGAACAACAGTGATTTTTTCGTGGCGATTTTGTTTGCCAGTGCGTACTTTAAGTTTTGTAGCCATAATACTGTCTTTCAATTAAAATGGAATTTCATCATCGATTCGCACAGGTTCTTTAACCGGTGTTGGTGTTGCAATAGGTTCAGGTGCATGGACTTTTGCATCGACTTTGCTGTACAGGTCAAGGAATGCAGTCTTAGTTTCTTCATCGAAACGATTAACACATAGTGTAATAGCCTTCATACGGTCTTTGAAAATCGTATATGCTCGTGCAATGTGAACCAAACGGCGAGTAGAAATGATTTCATCAGTACCACCTTCTTTGAAGGTTTTACGGACAGTATCCGCCCATGTAACCAAGCAGGTAACAAAATCTTCTTCCGGAATCAAGGGAGTAAGAATCTTTGTTTCAGTCTTAACATCAGGATAGTCCTGTTCGACTGTAATAGGGAATCGTTCAAGGAATGCATCATCAAGAATTTGTGACAGATACTTACCTTCATCTGAACCACGACCTTTGGTGTTCGCAGTAGCAATGATATTGAAACCGGTTTTAGGATGTACCAACTCACCAGATTTTTTGTTGTAGTAAGGTTTGCCTTCAAGAATACCCTGCAAGCACATTAGTTTGTTTGAACCACGGTCAACTTCATCGATTAGAAGGACTGCGCCACGCTTCATAGCGATAATGACAGGACCGTCACGGTTGACAACATTGCCGTTGACAAGAGTAGGACCACCCAGCAGGTCTGATTCATCAGTTTCAACAGAAATGTTAACACGGATGCACTCACGCTGGAGCTCAGCGCATACTTGTTCAACCATAAGTGTTTTGCCGTTGCCAGAATGACCAGTAACGAACACGGGATAAAACATAGAAGACTTAACAATATTGCGAAGGTCTTTAAAGAAACCGAAAGGAACATAATCAGGATACTTTACAGGAATAGAGGTGTCGGATTCATCAACCAGTTTAGGTTGGCGGAATGACAGAACTTGACCAGCTGCCATATCAACAGTAGCAAGCTCAGGTTCAGGTTCTTTTTCTTTCACAGGTACAAGACCTGCAATGTATGGAACAATATACTGACCACGGCCTGCACGGTGTTCAGTCTTAGTTACTAGCCAAAAGGGATAGGTGCAACCTGATTCTTCTACAACATCAGAAATTTGGTCACGGGAAATAATTGCACCGACACCATACTTTTGTGTAGCAGCTACAATAAACTCTTTTTGATTTTTATTCATCATTTTCTCCATCATTTGTCAGACCCAATGTAGCCTGCACATACTTAATATCAACTTCCAACATCAATGCAATGTCATCAGGTTCGTAACCATTATCAGCCATATCCTGAATACTTGCGTAAACATCTTTCATCCTTGCCATACATTCCTCAGTTAAAAATTACATTATACACTATATTTCGGTATATGTCAAGCACTTTTTTGGTTTCAGCCCTTGACAATATCAAAACTCAGTATAGGATGGCGGTGTCCCTGATTGAACATAGGTGCTCTAGTGGTTTCATTCCAAGTCCAGATTTCCTTAAAACCTTCCTCCAATTGAGGAGGTTCATATCCTTGGATCATATTATCAATAACATCCACAGGAATAACTTTGCCAGACCGTAGTTTAAGTCTTGCATCCAGTTCTTCACGGTCAGGTGTAGGAAATACCACAGCAATAGCGTAGTAATCAGGCAACATAGTAAGCTTTTTACTCCGGCTTCTCACAGTAGTGGAAGTTTGGTCCCAAATAATATCCTTCTTGTTTTCCCGAGCATAGATGACCTCAGCAGTCATCAACTCTACGGCTGCTGGCATGAAAGTAGAGAAAATCTCAGTATAATCTCGGCCTAGTTCTCCAGCCCAATTTTCAATGTGTTTGTCTGTGGAAATATGGCAACAATCTTTAGCCCACTTCTGACTATTAGCCCAAGAAGATTTACCTGAACCTGGAACACCAACTAACATATACAAATAATTCATATTCACCTCGTACAATTTGCTCTTACCAAATTAAATGTTGCGTCATTGTTTAACCGTATCAGACCACAATGAGCACAATAAACGAAACCCACAATTTTGCGAGTAAAACTATGTGGGTATTGTTTCTCACTCATTCTTCAACTCCGAAATGTTCTAATACATTCAACGCAGACTTTGGTCCGGTCTTTTTGTGAACAACCAGGGCACATTCCCGAACAATCAACCGGGCGAATCTTTGTTGGAAGTCTTCATCAAATACAACAATATTTCCAGTTTCTTCAACTAACTCATCGTAAGCCTGTTCAGCAAGTAGTTTAATTCGTTCGTTCATTCTTCAACTCCGAAATGTTTTAACAACATCATGTTCAACTTCAAAATGTTTAAGAATATCTGAATGAGAACCCCATTGACCTATTGCTCTTTTCAAATCACCTTCAAATGCTACTTGGGCACATTCCTTGTCAATCAACTCGGCGAACTTTTCCGCAAAGTCTTTAATATAAGGAATAGTCACAGGATATCCATCGGGACTTTGGTGTGAAGCCTGTTCAGCAAGTTCTTTAATTCGTTCGTTCATATCTTCACCTTTTTTACCTCTACAAAGGTCCTATTCTTAAAATTCATTATCAGGCCATTTTTGAAAAATGTTACCTCATCACTATCTTGACGGATATAACCTACAGCCTTCACGGTCTTACCTTTAGGTTTATCTTCAAACAAGTATAGATGATTGCAGGCCGAACCTGCCATCTTCCAATCAGTTGTCTCTTTTAGTATGTGATACATTTTCTAAAATTCCTTCAACGATAGCATTGTAAATAGCACGAACGGACATATAGTATTCGTAATCCACATCTGTATGACCTAGAATTTGAATCTTTTCAAATTGATTGTAATTTTGCAGATCCAAAATATCACAGGCTAAATCTATTGGTCTTTTATAAGCCGCAATGAAACCTTCACGGTCATTGTGCTTACTGAATCCATTTCTATTTGAAATAAAATCATACGACCTTTTAGTCATAAATTCAATATCAATAGTCGCACAGGTAATCAAATTACTTGCAATAAGTACCTGGTCTTCTTTTGATATAGGTTCTCTCATATTAGGTCCAATTGAATTTGATACGAATGCTCCTTCAATTCATGGTCGAATATTCGTATTGTGGTACCAACACCACCACATTTTTCATTGTTCATTATGTGCAGGACATTCATCAATGCTGTAGTTTGTGTGGTAAAAGGACCACACACAAGGTCTTGGATTGTTGTAATATAACCAACACCATTGACGATTGCACGAACCCGTTGTTTGTTTTTGAAACCGGGAACAAGTCTTTGAGTACGCATAAAAATCCTATCTACTGAATCAATAGTGGTATTATACACTATTCGGCAGAAATGTCAATGGTATGTGTTGTTTTTAGGCAACAGTTCTGGGGAAAGTCTGCATCCATTCTATCACAATATCACGAGCTTCATACCGTTTGAGTCCATATTGTTCTTGGATCAATCGGCCACCCTCAAACATATTGACGGCACCAGATTCTCGGACAGCGTCCAGGAAATTAAACATTTCATTTTTCATCGTATCATCCATTATTTTTCTCCTTGATTAAGCAGTATGGTATTGAACACGGTTGCCTTTGTTTCGGCCTTTTACTGTCCGTTGCATAGTGCAATGCAAAGCACCAGCTTTGTTTTCAACTTTTAGTGTTTTAGCACCATAACCAGCAAGGCTCATAGAACTCAATACCGTACGGTGAGCATGAGCCACGATTGTAGCCGTATCACCGAGATTTTTGAATTTATTACGAATCTGTTCTGCAACGGAACCATAATGCAGGTTATCTACAGTATCAGAAACATACTGGGGTTTATTTTTAGTCGGTTGATTCACGGATTGGAAAATTGGTGTACCATCTTCCTCAAATCCGGTGAATTGCATGGTACAAGGGTATTGAATATACTGACCATTGATATTGACTTTGTTCACGATAACATCCTATAAAGTATAAATTAACCGCAGATGGCGTATTCAGCCAGTTCTTTCCACTTACCGTTCGGATTAGATTTCCGAATCTTAATCACTTGCATAAGAGTACGCAAGGACAATTCTTTGATTTTCTCACACAGAGTGTCAATCAGCTCCATTGCATCCGACTTGTGAGTCATAGCAAAATCTTCCATGAAGTCCGGTTGAGTCAACAGGAAACGCATACGCTCGACCTTCTGCTTAGCAGTCATAGTCAAGTCAACAGCAAGCGACCGAGTGATGATTGCTTGGTCCATAGAACCTGAGGACAGGTTGGAGATAAACACTACACGACCTTTGAATTCAAAGACATTCGGCAGGTCTTCATCTTTAATATCTGCACGCCAAGAGATGATACGGCGAGAGTAAGAATCAAGAGCTGCTTTGAGCAAATTCAAGGACACAGGATCTTTGAGCACAGAGTCACAATCATCGAACACGATAACAGAGTTACGATTCTCATATAGGACACGATACAAACCTTTAGGTGTAGAGTAACCTTTGATAACACGATACGAATTCTTGGGGATATTGTCGCCAACATCGAGCTCATCGAGCACAGATACATCATTGAAACCGGCGTCACGCAGAGCAGCCGATACAGTATGGGATTTACCAAGGCCGCCAGGACCAGTAACAACAACGGACGCTTGGTCGCCGTTAGCGAGCATAGTGACCATATCTTTCACAAAACCGAAACGCTGGTTGATTGTGAATTTAGATTCAACGACCGGTTCTGCCGCATCGGTACGCTTGAGCATACGCTCTAGAGCACGGCGATTAGAACGCTTTACGGTTTTGCCGTCAATGATAGCTGCAAACTTGTCGCCGAGAGTGAAAATGTTTGACATAAAATCTCCAGTAGTCAATCAATTAAAATGGCAATTATACACGATTGGGACGGAAAGTCAAGGACTTTTTGGGACGGTGTTGTTTTTAGGCAACAGATTTTTCGGTGCAGAATTCTGTGAATTCGGCCCAAATGCCTTCAAAAATGACGGTATTTTGATAGTCTTTTACAACCACAGAATCATCATATATGTGGTATTCGTACTCTTGGCCAGCATCATCGGTATTGGTTGGATAGAGAGATATTCCACCAACATCAGTTTTGAATTGCACAATCATTTGAGCAGCCAAACAACCCATGCCATTGGCAGTTTTACGGTTTTCACCAACTCGAATACCATTGGTTAGGGCTTCAAATTGATTGAGAAATTGGGCCAATTCAAGACCGTGACCTGTAGGGTAACCATCATAATGGCGATACATACAAACCACAGGTTGCTCTTCCAGTGAATTATAAACGAAGGTCAGCGAACGAGTACCCATAAAAAACTCCTAATGAATGAATTAAGAGTCCATTATAACAGGAGTGGCAGAAATGTCAAGCGTACTGTTGTTTTTAGGCAACAGTTAGACTTGTCCTTTTAGGCCGTCCACTTTTGCATTTATACAGGTGCCTTCCAATGTCTCAATAGGAAATCCTATTTTCTCGGCATTCTGAATCATAATTTGCTTTTGATTATCAATGGATACTCTGCATTGTGCTTCACTTTTATAATGTGTTTGCGCCTGCATAAAATTGCAGGTGCCATTCAGACACATAAACAATACGGGGATAAAAATTTCAATCATTCTTCAACTTCCTCATTCCACATTCTTACAGGCATATAACCCATTGAGCTGTTTAACCAGTAATCAATTTCCGATTGGGGCATTCCTTCTGCGACCAACCATTTATAGAATTCATTTCCGACTAATGCTTCATCAGGCATTGCTTTTGGGAATCCCCATTTCCAGCCACTTGGTGGGTCACATATAGTTACTGTTTTTTTCATATATTATCCTTGTGCTGAGTAAATAAAGTCCCTATAGACACCATAGTGGCGTATCAAAATCGTAATTAGAACGCCTATGGTCAGTTCCAATGCGAACAAAACCGCTAATATGGTGCCTAAAAGTATCATTTTCTAGCTACTTTCACAGTCCAAGTTTTCCAATCACGGCGAGATATATTGGTTGTAGGTATACCGGCCGTCATACAAAAGCGATACGCTTCAAGAAAAAATCCAAACTCTTTCATGCTTCTTCTCCTTCAGGATCTTCATCATCCATATTTTCTTCTTCCCAATCACGCATATTACCAACGATATTGAACATTTCATCCAATTCCTCAGGAATGGTTGCTTCAACATCATCAGCATCACCTTCGAGAGCATATTCCTCATCCTGGCCATTATCATAGATGCCGGCAAAGCCCATACCAGATTCATAGTAATAAGCCTTGACATTGTAACCTTGCTCGGTCAAATGGCGGAAGAATTCAATAGGAGGTGCCCATGCCGAATCAAACTGCAAGGTAACCGATTCATCGGCACTTTCGGTCACATAAACATCCACATCCCATTTGGTGCCCCAATTAGCAACATTCCAATCATACCAGTTATCGCCAACATCGGCCGGTTGAGGACACAGGACATTCATAAAGTCAGATGAGGCCTTGGTTTGATTATTCACAGCGGCCTGACGGAATTCATCCAATTTAGATTTATCGGGATGAGAAACAGTAACAACATTTTGGCACCAATTAGGCATAATAATTCCTTAGATATATGTTAAGCAAAAAACTTGGACTCCATCTCTTGGACTTGTAACTCTTTAGTGGTGTGGTCAATAATCTCCCAAATACCACCTTTGACAGGCAAGGCCATCACAATATCATGCGAATAGACCGAATCTATTTCAGTAAAATAACCTTCTACCTCGACCATACGGGTCGTACCGCGTTGGTTATCCATCATAGTACCGTACCAGCCATTACGCATACGGACACGCATACCTTTTTTAATATCAGCAGTTTTCATTCTGTAACTCCGAAATGTTCTTTAATCTCATCTCTGACTTCTTTTAACGCTTCATATGTCCATTCACAAGCCATTTCACCTGCGGCACTATTGCCAACAGGAATATGGTATGTTTCAATCTTATCAATACATTCCCGAACAATCAACTCGGCGAACTTTTCAAATTTTTCAATATCTGGATTAGCATAGAATCCAGCTTCTCTAGCAAGTAGTTTAATTCGTTCGTTCATATCTACCTCTTACTTGTTATCAATCACAACAAACTCGGTGATACCATACTTTTTGGTCAAGAATGCTTTTGCAGCATCGACCGTAGGACGAGCCGCTTCTGATTTGGAACCGAACCAGGCCATATACTTTTGACGGTCTGCACGGAACACAATAGTACCATCTGCAAAGGTTTCTTTAGTAGATGCTTTTGCTACTTTGACTTTTGCTACCTTGACAGTCTTAGGTGCTTTTGGTGCTTTAGCAGGTTTTGCTACCTTGACAGGTTTGGTACCAGTGATATCCATACCTACAGAATCCATCAATTCCACAACGGACACTTCCTTGGTTGCTTTTGGTGTCAGCACCTTGACAGGACCACGCCACGGTAGGAAACCGAGAGCACCAGTCTTACCTTTGGCCTGCATAACATCTTCCATGAGATATTCGCAACGGGACCATTCCTGGGACTCGGCATCGAACCAGCGATACGGAGTACCGAGTTTCTCACCACGGTCGACCACATACAGGCCAGAGTGAACAGGATTAACACCAGAATTGAATACTTTTTCCATAATTACCTCTATCAACAAATTAGACTATATTATAACAGAATCCACAGGATATGTCAAGCACACTGTTGTTTTTATACAACATCAATATTCATATGCCGAGAAAGAAACAGCATTCTGCTTCAGGCAGGTAGTTTGCCGGTTACCGACAGCACGGACCATATCGGCAGGGGTATTACGGGGACCACGGTACCGTAGTTTGTAATATTTACCGGTAATTTTAGATATTTCCCGAAATACAGGTAAATATTTAATTGGAATATTAGAATATTCAGCCCGTGCCGAGTAATTAACGAAAGAATTAAAAGATATTTGCATAATAATTAAATAATTAAACCAATTTAAGCTTAAATACTTTGGCCATTTTCTTACCGTGTTGGGGATATGCGATTACATCGACCTCTTTAGAGTAGCAAGCACGGCAACCATTGCATTTACCATCATTCTCATAAGCACGGCAAACGGTCACATGGCCGTCAGCATCATCGGCCGAAGGGATAATAACCGAACCGTGGACGTTGGGAGTATATTCACCGGTGATAGAATCAGAGGAAAAGCGTACCTTGACATTAGGCAGAGCAGCCATTTTATCCAGAATATCTTTATATTTGGCGAATTTAGCCATGCGGGTAGGCAACCAGTGCTGAACCTGCGGGGTATTAACCATAATCTGGTAAATTTTCTCTGCCAATTGGACCGAATACAGGTCACCAGAATCGAACCAGCGGAAATACTTTTGCTTTTTCAGAGCAGCGATAAAATCACCGATAAAGCCGTCACGCTTCCAGTCCTGCTTATTGTCGACCCGGAGAGCTTTAGTACCACCAAAGTTATAGAAACCGGTAGTAGCATAGCAACCCGAGCAAGCGTCAACTAGCGTACCGTCTGCTTTAACTGAACCAGGACAAGTATCCAGAGCGGCCAGTGACCAGGACATGATATTGTCAAGCTTAGAGGTTTTTGAGAGCTTTAGCATAGTAGCCTTATCGTTTAACATGTGTGCCATTATACACGAATCCTAGGAATTGTCAAGCACTTTTTGGAATACTTGACCGGTTTGGTCAACTATTCTGGATCAATATCGTTAGCGGAAATGGACCA
>JGI24890J29729_1000804_pt1 | contig 16915 bp, 15 predicted proteins | sample FreactcultureFD7_FD_29729 | JGI IMG/M metagenome (IMG submission 29729)
ATGCCCAGCAAATCCTCCAAGCAAGCCCGTACAATGGCTGCGGCCGCACATAACCCAGTCTTCGCCAAGAAGGTTGGCATCCCGGCCAAGGTCGCTAAGGAATTCAACAAGGCCGATGCTGGTGGTAAGATGCTCAAGCGGAAAGGTAAGTAACCGTGACCGATGAGGAATTTCAGATACTCAAAAACATCGCTAGGGACATTGCCCAAATCCGATCGTCTTTGATCCAATCCAACAACGCCGAGGCCGATGCTGAGTCTGAGGTCCCCGAAAAGATTCGCCGATTCGCTATGTACATGCACGACATTCATGACATGCTTAACTTCTATCGCGAAGGTGGCCACGAATCTCCACCCCATGTCAAAGCAGAAGCTGAGCGATGTGATGACCGCCTTCGTCATCTATTGGAGGATCTTAACACCGACACCGGCGCCTTCGAACGAGTTCGTCAAGAAATGACCCAGCGTTCAGGCAATCGCTGGCCATTGAATCGGCAGTTGCCCAAGACCGGAGAATGAAATGAAACAGGGAACAGCAAATCAACACATCGTCGATGGGGCCAAGGCTGTCGCGCCAAAGTCCAAATCGGTCAGCCTCGCTGCTGTGTCCGACCTTGGTGCACATCAGGTACGAACCAAATCCGTTAAACTCTACGATGGCCGCGGCTATGAGGCCCCAGTAGCCAATCGCCAGAGCCACCCCCGAGGATCTCAAGGAAAACACTAAGAGAATTGCAATGGATATCAACGTACTACTCACTTTGCTCACGCTTTCCGAAAAACTCCAGGGCCATCCTCGGCTGTCTGGCATGAAGACTCTTGTTGATGAACAGATCAACAAGATGCAGATCGACTCTGATGAAGAAGTTAAGCGATTGTATGCTGATCGTAAGGCTTATCAAGACAAGATCGCTGCTGACCAGCCCAAGACTGACGCTGAGGCTCGGGTGTTGGCAGAGCAGAATGTTAATCCCGGCACTGGTCCTCGGGCCATTCCCGCCAGTCCCGCTATTGAACCAGTCTCGGCTCCGTATGTTCCTCAGACTGAGTCCCCACTTATAGACACTCCCGTCTCGCCCAGCACCACTACTAACGGCACTTCCACTGGCAGGAGAATCTAATGGCGAAAGATATTCTTTCTGAATATGGCCCCGAGTCCAAGTCCGGCGACAAGCGGGCTACCTCAGGTGGAGTCAAGGAAGTTAAGGAACTTCCCTACTCGCCGCCGGTCGGCCCGAAGAACAAAACGGACGTTGGCGCTAGCGGTACCAACCACGGTTGCTGTGGAACTCAGGGAAAGCACTAAGCTATGACGCTCGCTGATAAGTTGTCCAACATGCTTGTTGAAATCGAAACTGGCTGCTGGGAGTTTACCGGCGGGCGTACGGGTTCTGGGTATGGAGCTATTTACGTCGGTAACGGAAAATGCAGAAGCGCGCATGTTGTGTCTTATGAAATTACAAAGGGCAACATCCCGAAGGGCATGATAGTGTGCCATACTTGTGACAATAAGATATGCTGTAATCCTGATCATCTATTCCTAGGCACCCATCAAGATAATAAAGATGATGAGATCGCTAAAGGAAGACATATTCGAGGCGAGCGCCAGGGCAATCATAAACTGACGGAATCTAATGTTCATGTAGTTCGTGAAATGATTGAACGAGGTTATACATTAGCATCAATTGGGCGTAAGTTCAATGTCACCAGTGAAGCTATCCGTTTGATAAAGTCCGGCGCTAACTGGAGTTGGCTACAATGACGACTTTGACCGATATTGCTAATCGTGCACTACAAGTCCCCGGAACTAGGACTAATGTTACTGACGCTGAACTTGCTGGAAATCTAACAAACGAGGCTTTGCAGCTTAACCTCTGCATGACCAACATTCGCCGGCGCTTGCTGCGAATGGCACCGTGGAATTGTTCAGTTAAAGCAGCGAATCTAGTCTACATCACCTCATCGCCGGGGACCCCTGAGAATACCTCCGCACCAACAACTCTGTGGCAACCTGGGCAGCCAGTACCTCCGTGGGCCTATGAATACCAATACCCCGTCGACTGCGTTCGCCCTTGTTGGATGATCCCAGCAACCCAAACCGGATTCGCTGGCGGTGTACCGATCACCACCGCGGTTACTGGAGGAGCGTCCAGCTTCTGGCAAGGCCCCCCAGTCAAATACAAAGTTCAAACCGACACCTTCTACCCAGTGACCGCAGCGGCTGTTGCCAATGGCGGCACTGGCTACGCGACCGGCGATCTCATCACCCTCGCAGCTGGACCAACGACCAGTCCTCCCATCGGCGCCCCGGTTCAGTTGCTTGTAACGGCGGTGGCGGTGGGAGTTATTACCTCTGCCACCGTTGTAAATACGGTGTATACTGGGGACACCGCTGGATCGCAGGAGGTTATTGGCGGATCGTACTTTGCGCAGCAGAGCAACCCGGTTGCACAAGGATCAACCTCTGGGTCGGGAGTCGGGGCAACCTTCAATCTCACCTATGGCACTCAGGCCCCGCAGCGAGTCATCCTGACCAATCAAGAATACGCTACGCTAGTGTATTGCCAGGACGTAATTGATCCGAATATAATGGATGATCTATTCCAAGATGCGTACGTGAAGTTGGTTGGAGCGACCATTACCATACCTCTAACCGGCGACAAGAAGCTCGCTAACTTCGCGGTTCAGGAAGCTAATCAGACTATTATGCTAGCACGCCAAGCTGATGGCAACGAAGGACTTACTATTAATGACATCACCCCTGACTGGATACGAATCCGTGGGGTTGACTTTGCCGAACCCTACAGTGGGCCATTCACCGGCTTCGACTGGGGCGGTCTATATCCGACGTTTGGTTAGGGGCTGACCATGGGTGAGATCGTAGCACAGGCATCCTTCAATAGTGGCGAATGGAGCCCAAACCTATACGCACGTGTAGATCTCCAGAAATATCACTCTGGCGCGGCGTTGTTGGAGAATTTCTACATCGACTATCGGGGTGGTGCTAGCACTCGCCCGGGTACTAGATACATACTTCAAGCTTACAAATCTGCCACCGCAGTCAGACTAATCCCCTTCCAAGCCAGCTTCTCAGTCGGTTACGCCCTCGAGTTTGGCGATCATTACATCAGATTCTACTATCGAGGCTCGCCGATCGTCGAGACCGCGATTAACATCACCGCTGCCTCCAAGGCCAATCCCTGTGTTCTAACCATCCCCGGCCACGCCTATTCAGCCCACGACTGGATTTACGTATCTGGTATTGCGGGTATGACACAGCTTAATGGCCGATATTTTAATATACAGTCTGTTGCTGGTAACAACATTACTCTTGGCGATTTAAATGGCAACAACATCAATTCTTTAACATACACTGCCTATACCTCTGGTGGTACCTCCCAGCGCATCTACACCATCGCCTCTCCATACGCCGCAGCTGATCTGGCAATGATTAAATTCGCACAGTCAACCAATGAAATGGTTCTGTGCCACCCCAACTATGCCGCTAGGTTGTTAACCGTTGTTACCACAACAAACTGGACTATCACCACTATCACCTTTGGCTCTACTGCAACTGCACCGGCTGCCCCTAGCGTATCAACTACATTGGCCGCTGGCTCGGTGAATTATTCCTACGCTATAACTTCGATTGATTCTAATGGCCAAGAATCTAGTCTATCCACACCTGCATCTCTAACGGGCAAACAAGACATTCGCACAGTGGCCGGATCAAACAGCATCTCGTGGAGTGCTGTATCAACTGCGGTAGCATACAACGTCTATGAATCATCAGTTAGTTACTTCGGTGTTGTGCCGAGTGGTGTTAGCTACGGATTCATTGGTACCTGCAAAGGTACACAGTTTATCGACTCCAATATTGGTGCAGACTTCTCGCAGTCACCGCCAGTCGCTCAGAACCCATTTGTTGGTAGCGGACTCGGTTATCTAACCATCACGGTTTCAGGCACTTATACCACTGTTCCATCTATTTCGTTTTCCGGTGGCTCCCCTAGCATAGGCGCGACAGCTATAGCCAGTCTTGGTGCAATCTCAGTGCCGACCATAACTGGTGCTGGTACCGGATTTGTTGTTGGTGATACGGTTAACTTCGGCAATGGTTTAGTGCTAACTGTGCTTACTGTTAGTGGTGGCACAATCACTTCATGGACTATTGCTAATGCCGGATCTATTACCTCCGGCTCAACGCCTAGTAATCCAATAGCTCAAATCTCAACATCTGGGGCTGGCGCAGGAGCCACCGCTACTGTTACTTGGGGTGTGACACAGGGTATTGTGCTAACTCAAGGCGCTGGGTATAGTTCAGCGCCAACTCCGGTGTTCTCCGCTGGTGCAGCCGTAGCGACTGCCACGCTCACGGCGACTTCCAATGGCAACCCCACAGTTCCGAGCTTTTTTCAGCAGCGACTTGTGCTAGCTGCACCTCTTGGTGCCCCACAAACATTCTACATGTCTCAGCCTGGGTCGTACTTCAACTTCAACGTCACCGATCCGGTTGTTGCTAGCAATGCCATTACCGAGACGTTGGTGTCGGGGGTGTTGAACACAATCAAGTCTATTGTGTCTTCCACAGCTGGTATGCTGGTGCTAACTGATAAATCCACTTGGCTTATCAATGGCGGCTCGTCCGGATCTGCTGTGTCGCCCACTGCTATCGTCGCCAATGTGCAGTCCAATGTTGGCGCTAGCGATGTGCCGCCCATCGTAGCCAACTACGACGTGCTGTTTGTGCAGTCCAAGGGCTCGGCGGTTCGGGACTTGACCTACAATATCTACTTCAATGTCTTCACAGGTACCGACATCTCGGTCACAGCCTCTCATCTATTCTTCGGCTATACCATCACTGGTTGGGCCTGGGCCGAGTCGCCGTTCTATGTGGCTTGGGCCACGCGTAGTGATGGGTTGATGTTGACCTTGACGTTCTTGAAAGAGCAAGAATTTGTTGGGTGGTCGCACCAGGTCACACAAGGGACATACCAATCGGTCTGCACTGTAACCGAGTCCACCTCGGATGCCGGTAATGTTGACGCTGTGTACACCTGTGTACAGCGTGTGGTTAATGGCTATACAGTTCAATATATCGAACGTAACGACGACCGCGCCTTGGTCGGCGGTCTGGCCGGAGCTTGGTGCGTAGATGCCGGATTGCAATACAACGGCGCGGCAACCTTAAGCTTCCAAGGTGCTGAACAACTCAATGCTTGCACAGTCACCGGGCTGGCTACCGATAATCTTGGCAACATCACAATCATCACGCCGTTCGTGATGCCTATTGGCGGGCAGTTTACCTTGCCTGCGCCGACACCGGTTGGGGCAACTGGCTATACCCTGGTTACGATCGGCCTGAGCTACACCTGCAAACTCCAAACCCTAGCGATCGACACTAGCCGCACTCAAATCCAGGGCAAGCTCAAGAAAATCGACCCTGTGGTGGTCAGGGTGGCAAATACCCTTGGGCTCAAGGTTGGTAATGACTTCAATCATCTAACCATCATGAAAGATCTTGTGCAAGGTAATGTTAACTCAATGCTCACTGGACAGCAGTCGCAAGTTGTAAATGGATTGTACACCGGGGATGCACGTATTTATATGGACCCAACCTACACGGTTCCGGGGCAGTATTGTATTGAACAAGCTAATCCCTATCCCGCAACTATTCTTGGTGTGTTCCCAACTCTAATAACCGAGGATGATCCATGAACGCGCGGATGGAAGCGATTAGTTTAGCTAGATTACAAAGCTTGGTCCAGGGCTGGACTGGTGCAGCCGAATTGATCGGGGCCTCGAGGTTGGCCGATCCGTTACTTGAGGCTAGACTTGGCGATGAATTGCTTGGATTTATTGGGTTTGTCCCAACCTCAACTCTATCCGATTCAGCCTACGTTTGGGTCCACACCACCGAAGCAGCTAGCAATCATCGATTGGCGGTGGCTCGATTGGCTCGACGCTGGGTGGCAGCATTTCATTATCGATACCCCAAACTCTTTGGCCATTGTACGGGTCATCCCAGTAGCATGGCTTGGTTAAAATCGCTTGGCGCACAGTTCGGTCCAGTTGAACACGGTCTAATTAAATTCACCATTGAGGCACAACATGAGTAGTCCTGGCGCAATCGCTGGTACCGCTGAGGGCGCTACCGGTATCGGATCGCTGCTGTCCGCATTTGGATCGCTATCGTCTGGTAGTGCAAATCAATCAATGTACGACTATCAGTCTGGTATAGCAAAGCTTAATCAACAAATTGATCTGCAGAATGCTACATTTGCCACTCAGCAAGGCGAGCAACAGGCTCAGCAGGCTGGGTTCAAGCAAGCCACACAAATGGGGCAGATCAAGGTTGCCCAGGCCTCCAGCGGATTTGATGTAAACTCAGGGTCTAATAAACAGGTCCAAGACAGCCAACGACACCTAAATCAGCTCGATACCGATGTGATCAGATCTAATGCCGCCAGAACGGCCTATGGCTATACTGAACAAGCCACTGTTGCCGGGGCGCAGGCTCAATTATATTCCCAGGCCGGAGCCAATGCTATGTCTGCCGGTGAGATTGGGGCGGCGTCATCTATTCTTGGGGGCGTTGGTTCTGTGTCCAGCGAATGGCTTAAGTACAATCAGGTAGCAAGTTAATGGCCAGTCAAGTCCCCTACAGCGGTACCATGGATGTTGCTCCGCAGCTAAACCCGCTGCCGCAAGTTCATGTTGATACTCCCATCGCAGCCTTTGGTGGTGCTACGGCCGGGGCTATTACACACATGGGCGAGGTGGTGCAGGGCGCAGGTAAGGAGTTGTTCGACCGCGCCTACGCGATGCAGGAGATGAATGAACAGGTCAAGGCCGATGGTGCTTCGGCTGCTGCTATGGACAAGATGACTGATCGTTATCTACAATACGATCAGCTTCGCGGCCAGGAACGTATTGATGGTAGCAAGGCCTATCAGGACGACCTTGATAAGATTCGCAATGACGGCATGGCCGATCTAACCAGTCCATATGCCAAGATGGCATATCTGCGTGATACCCGGCGCACCCAATCCATGATGGTCTGGCATGGTGGGATGTTGGCTCGGCAAGGTATGGACGAGGCCGAGAAGCAGAGCAGCTTGGCTAAGATTGATTCGCTGGGAAATACTCTAGCGACGTTGAATGTTGCAGACGGACCGAACTTCGACTCGACCGTGTCGGCGATCAAGCAGGCTGCTGCGAATCATGTGCACGATCTGTCTGGATTCGCGCCCGGTACGCCAGACAATGACAATCTCAGTGCGCCATACCTATCTAAACAAATCGCCAAGGTAGCCATCTCCCGCAGCAATGCCGACCCGGCCGATGGCAAGGCGTTCTTCAAGAAGATGACTTCGGAAGGGTTGTTGCAGCCTGCCGATGCGGATATTATCCAAGGTCGCATCGACTCAGCAGTGTTGAATAAAACCGCCAGCACAATTGCACACACTGTCAATGTTGGCGCAGACACTGACACCAAACCTGCCGCTATCGCCGCTAAGGCTCGAGGTGCTGCGGCTAAGGCTGATCCCGGCAACGGTGAGCTTGCCGATAACGCTGAACAGCGCGCTGTTACTCTCTGGAACACCCGTCAACAGGTTGAGTTCAAATCTGAGCAAATGGCTCGCTCGTCGTTGCTACAGACCATCGACGGGACTAATAGCAAAGACGGCAAGGTCCCAGTCTCGATCGAGGACGCAGAGGCAGCGAATCCTGAGTTCAAGGGCCATTACCTTGAGCTATCCCCTGAATCGCAGGCTGTTGTGCTGCAACAGATTCGCAAGAACCAGTCTGTTGGTGGAGTGGTACATAATCAGCAAGGCGACTTGCAGTATTACAAGTTGATGCAGATTGGAATCAATCGAAATTCCGAATCAACTCCAGATGAGTTAAATGATCTCGCTAATGCCGATCTGCTAAGCCCCAACTTTAGTTCGTTGACTCGTGAACAGCGTCAGGGACTGTTGAAGGTTCAAGGCGAGGTCATCAACGGGCAGATACAAAACCCCAACATGACCCACGCGCTGACGCTGGGGTCGGTGCAGCAGATGCTGACGGATACTGGAATTGACAAGAAGTCTAACCCTGACGAATACAACAAGTTCCAAACTGCCTATCATGACGCTATTGTTGCCTACGGCCTTGGCGCTGAACGGTCGGTCAAGAACGACAAGGAGTTGACTGAGATTGCCCAGGGCTTAATTAATAAAAACGCTGGGGCCTGGCTTGGTGGGCTGCGTGGGATTAACACCAAACAGCCATTCGACTCACTGATCGAGTTCAGTCCGCAGGCCAAGAAGGCGGGCACAACGGCATTTAGACAGCAATACAACCGCGAGCCAGACTTCGGTAGCGAAACGGATAGTAAGCTGGTCAACGATCTAGCAATGCGGTTGATCTATATAAAATACGGCCAAGCCTCGCAGCCAGTCAAACCCAAGTCCACCGATAGAGTCGCGCAATGAAACAACCAACCCCGATGGATCCTGGGACTGAGTTTGATCCGACGATTGATCCGTATTATGTTGGGCCGGATGACGTTGCGCGGGGCTTGGCGAGTTTTCGCACAGAGACCGCCGATCAGATCAATCGGGGACTGGACGCAAATCCGGATGATGCCGCCGAGGCAACGGATCTGTCTAGTATCACAGGTGCTCCAGCGCCTTGGACCTTAAGCAATCTTGATCAGCAAAAGGATCAGATTAAGAAATTCGCTGCCCAGCAGTTGGTGTTGAACAATCCTGATTTAGTTACCTACCTGCAATCCCATCCGATGGCAGCGTCAGTGTCCAATGACGACTGGGCAAACCTTGATAAGTTCACTAAAGAATCCAGCGGCGGGATGTTGAAGTCACTGACTGCTCCAGTGGATCGGGTCGCTGAATCGGCTTGGTCCAGTGCCGTCGAGGGCTTTAAGGCTGGTTGGGGTGACGAGCCCTTGGGGCAGGAAGCCGGCGAGATTGCTAGCAGGGCCTTCAATCCGGAGACCCAGCGTCTTGGTTGGGCTACGTCATCCGCTGGGTGGTTAGTACTGGAGGCCGTGAGCCGGGCTGCCGCAGCTGGCATGGGCGGGGTGGCTGGCGCGGTGACTGGCGCGGCTAGACAAGCTGGCACTGAGGTTGCTGGCGAAGCTGGTGGTCGTGAAGCCGAGGCCATGGCTCAATGGGGAATGATGCGAGGGGATATGCCCTTGCATGCGCCGGAGGTTGGAGCTAAGCCACCGCCAGCGATTGAGGCCTTAGAGGCTGGAAAGCAATGGCTAGATCATGAGCTAGAACCACCGGCTGGAGTGCATCCGCTGATTGATCGGGCCAAGGCCGAGGTCAATGCCACGGCCGTGGATAAGCTGGAGCAAGATCTGGCGAATGCTATGGCCTCCACGACCCGCGAACGCAGCCCCGAGATGTTTGGGAAGCTGACCCAGCAGCTGTATGGGGATAGTACCATCGGCATTCACTCAGATGCAGTGCTGGGACTGTATGGAGATAAGACTCCATTGCCAGATGATGGGTTGCTTGGTTGGGTTCCTGGAATTGAATCCAAGCTGATGGCCGCTAGGGATATTGGCTCGGACATCGAGATTCCGGTTCGGGACTGGATCGCTCGGGTCGATCCGCAAGTAGCAAAAGGCCTTCATGATGACATTCGAATCTGGCCTGGTGGGATCACAGCGCGTGAAGCGGGCGAGGAAGTGCAGCCCAAAGCCATGGTGGATGCGCCTCTGGCCGCGGTGAGGGGCTCGTCGGGGCTTGAGCCGATGTTTAGCCTCGGCGATCGAAAGTTAAGTCTAATAAAAGGGGTCACCGAGGACAATCAGTTCACCGAGCAGTTCGGCGGCAAGCTTGAAACCTTGAACATGCTGGACGAGAACGGTAAGCATGTCGGGGATATTGAGATTGCACCCGGGGCGGACCGGACGCTGTACGTCAACATGATCAATGGCGTGGGTGGACTGTGGGCGAATTCGTTTGGCCCGGCGTTGATGATGGACCTTAAGCGGCAGATCAAGGCGCTGTATCCAGACTATGACTACATCACTGGGCATAGAGTGTCTGGCGCACGTGAAGGTGCGAATGACTTCGGCCCGATGCCATTGCCGAAGGTGAAGTTGGAAGTTCCTAAAGGTTGGGGTGAGGTAGAGGGCGATTATAGGAAGTCTCGAGATATTCTTGAGAACGGCTGGCATAGATACGGTAACACTTCACTATTAGCCAGGGATGCNGCCTCAGTCGGGTGGGCCCCTGAACAGGCCAAGTTCGGCGAAGCTGCGATGGATGAGCTCCAGCGAATTACCGGCAAGAAGGTTGGGATTGAGCCTACAGCCGGTCTGTATAGTGAAAAGGCTAACAGCTGGGCCGGTGGAGCATATGTGCCGAACAGGGGTGCACCGCCCACCATTTTGTTGGATCTGCTTCGGGATGATGTCGTAGGTACAGGCCGTCATGAAGCTGTCCATTTCCTTCGTGGTTATAACTTCTTCACCGACAAGGAATGGTCCATCCTCGAGTCCGCAGCCAAATCCGAAGGCTGGGCGAAGCGCTATGGGATCGACGAGCGATATGCTCATGTAACCGATGGCCAGCGAACCGAGGAATCCATTGCCGAGGCCTTCCGCGAATGGGCCGAGCAGGCACCGGAGGTTCGGCCGAAGACCGGTGTCGGGGCAGTGTTTCAGAAGATTATGGATTTGTTTGATTCGATTAAGGCCAAGCTTGGGTTTGGCCCAGAGGCAACCTGGGAAGATGTATTTGCAAAGGTACACTCCGGTGAGGTTGGCCAGCGCCCGGCTGGAGAGCCTAGGACAGCCGGGGCGTTTGATATTAGGGAGTCTATTGAAGGTCGTGACAATCTCCAGGCCCAATCCGTGGGTCTCGATCGAAAGACCTTCGATAAACTAATGGCGGGCCTAGACAAGCGCTATCAAGAAGATCTCGAGGCTGCCACCAAACGAGCCGCCAAGGAAGAAACCCATCGCCAGACCAAGGAATGGAAAGCAAACCGGGTCGAGATGGCGAAGGAAGTTGGAGCGGAGATTCGTCAGCGACCGGATGTGGCAGCGGATCAGTTCCTCGGGTCGGGCGAGTTGTTTGGTAAGAAGCTCCAGCAGCGCTATACACTTCGTGAGGAAGACCTAACCCCCGAACAAAAGGCCGCGCTTCCAGATCATTACTACTCTAAGAATGGTCTGCCGGTTGATCAAGTCGCCGGGATGTTTGGTTATGGATCCGGCGATGAGATGGTCCAGCGTCTTGGTGCCCTTGAGTCCATGAAGCACACTCCCGAGGGCGGCCGGATGCAGCCGATGGACTTCATGCACCAAATGGTGGGGGCCGAGACTGACCGACGAATGGAGATGCGGTACGGGAAGCTTGAAGACAACATTATGGACGAGGCTAAAGACACCGCCCTGTCCGAGACAAATATCAATTTGCTCCATGAACAGTTAATGGCAACAGCCATGAAGGCTGGGGTCACCATTGCTGATAAGGAAGTGATGAAGTCAGCCGCTAAGGATGTTATCAACTCCATGCGAGCGTATGGTATTAATACCTACAAGCTAATGCAGGACATGGGTAAATCGGCTAAGATCGCCGAGAAGGCGCTGGTTAATGGCGACTTCGCAACCGCGACCCAAGCACTCCAGCGGCAGACCCTGGGGGCTATGGTGGCTGCTGAGGGCCGAGCGGTTGAGAAGGAAGTCGCTAAGTTCGATAAGACCACAAAGCGATTGGCGAAGCGAGTTCAGCCCTCGATGGACCCGGAGTATACTAACTGGGTTCATTCGATTATGGCCCAGATCGGTAAGAAGGTTCAGCGAAGCAGCGATGATCTGCAACGTGAGATCGATGCGTCAACTAGTAAGACCCTGCAAGACTTCGTGCAGAACAAGACTCAATGGTTACAGGCTATGCCGGTTTGGGATCAGTTATATGATCCGAAGTGGGCGAAGAGCTATAAAGAACTCTCAGTTCCAGAGTTTCGTTCGGTGCGCGATTCGATCGAGACCATCGCCCATAATGGGCGCGAGGAACGAAAGCTGATCAAGGCCGGTGACGAAGCGGATCGCGAGGTAAAGAAAGCTGAGATGATTCAATCCATCGAGAGGTTCAAGGCTAGCGAAGCCAATCTCGAAGGCGGGTCGATTGTGTCCAAGGTTCCCCGAGCGATGTTAGCTAAGACCTTAGCGATGGAGAACATCCTTAACCGATGGGATAGGTTTGATGTTAATGGGCCGTGGAAGCAGTACGTTCTTCGTGATCTAGTCGATGGTGTGAATCAGTCCGATGCTTGGAAGAAAGAGTTCGGCAAGAAGCTTGGGGCGCTCAAGGACATTGACGATATGAATCGTAATGTGCCGAATGATTTGTTTAAATCACCTGAGCGATATGGTAACCATCTGCTGACTATGAACCGCGAGGCTCTCCACTCGATCATGCTTAACGTCGGTAATAAATCCAACCTCGCCAAGATGGCTAAGGGCTGGGGGTTGAAGCCGGATGCTATTATGGGCTGGGCACAGAAGAACGCCACTAAGGCCGATTGGGATCGGGTCCAGGCAATTTGGGATATCTTCGAAGAAGCCAAGGATCGATCAGACACGATGTATCGGTCGATCTCCGGGGTGCCTGCACAGCGGATCCAGGCGGTGCCGGTACAGACACCCCACGGTACCTATCGTGGCGGCTATTACCCAATGATCTACCATGATCTATTCGAGGGAACCAGCCGCAAGTTAATGGGCAGCGTTGGGCTGATGGGCGAGGGCTTCGAGGGATTTGATCGGGCGATGCCGGGGGCGGGGTATGAGAATGATCGAACGGGATACTCAGCACCGACAGCTTTGACCCTTAACCAAATGCCTAATCGACTCTCCCAGATGATCCACAACACTGCGGTTCGGCCGGCGGTGCTGAATGCGGTGAAGATCTTTAAAGACCCGGAGATCCGTGCGGCGATCCAAACCCATTATGGCAAGGAGTACGTCGATCAGCTAATCCCATATCTCCGCGGTGTGGCCAATGCCTCGAATGCAGCGATGCATGATGCAGGGGTGTTGGGTTCGTTTAGCGAGTTCATGCGACAGAACTTGATCACCGCATTGGTTGGTCTTAACCCGGGGACAGTACTAAAGCATGGCCCAACCGCCCTTGGGCTTAGTATTAAAGAAGTCGGTGCTATGCCTTTGCTCAAGGCTGTGCGCAGTATGTTCACAATCAACGAAGAAACCGGTGATAGCAACTACCGATTCGCTATGAACAATTCCCTAGAACTCCAGCGGCGTGCTAGAAACTGGCAGGAGAATTTGTACGGGGCGACCGGTGAGTTGCAAGCCGGATCGAAGTATGGTCAACTACGACAGACCATTATGGAGCTTGGCTCGAAACCGGTGGCGTTGTCAGATTTGATGTCGGCGGTACCGACATGGTTGGCCCGCTATGATCAGGCGCGTGGTGAAGATAAATCACATGGCGATGCGGTCTATGAGGCTGACTACTCAGTTCGTCGAGCGCATGGGTCTACGGCTATTACCAATCGCCCGCTAGTCACCCAGCAGATCAGTCCGTGGTTTACCTCGGTGTATAACTTCTTCAACGACATCTTCAATCGACAATTGGAAACGGTGTGGCGAGCAGGTGAAGCCCTTGATTTAGCTAAAGAAGGCAATCACAAATCCGCAATGGCAATGGGCGCAACCGTAGCGACTGGGGTGTTTGCCTATGCAATCTGGCCGGCGATTGTTGAGGAATACGTCTCGCCGCAACAGTCTAGTCCAGATGAAAGCTGGGGCAAGCGAGCGGCGAAGTCGATACTGTACACCGAAGGCGCTACGATGCCATTTGTGAGGGAGTTCACTAATGCCTTGCTACAGGGTAAAGAACCTGAGGTTGGATTGTTCTCAACCGAAGGCAAACAGCTGTTCGATGTCTGGAGGGATCTTGGTAAGAAACAAGCCTTTAATACTCAACACTCTGAGAAGATCATTCGCGATGCGTCGAACTTCGCAGGGGCCTTAACTGGGGTTCCCGATCAAATTGGTAAGGTCGGATCGGCTGCCTATGGAGTTTCTCAGGGCATTGAACGCCCTCGCGGTCCTTGGGGATGGTTGGTTCTTGGTCGATATGGCACCCTCAAGGGCCATTCCGCTACGCTTGGGGATTACATGGCAGGACGTTCCCTGTCGAATAGGTGAAAGGAGAATATCATGAATCAAGACCAATGGAATTCGCTAATCAGATCGGTTGTTATATTCATCGCCGGCGCACTAGCTACTAAGGGTTATATCTCAGCCGCCGATTCGGCTGTGCTAGCAACGGCGGTTATAGGCTTGGTCAGTGCTGCTATGGCGGCTGTGCCGACTATCTGGGGCATATGGACCCGCACGCATACAGCCATGATCCAATCGGTCAACGCGGCCGATAATGGTGTGAAGGTTGTCGCATCTACCTCAACAGCACTGCAGGTTGATGCGCCAATTGTGCCTGTGGTGCCGAAATGATCGTCCTAGCAATCGTCGGCTTAATTGGCGCAATCTTGATCCTTGCACGGTGGCTTAAATAAGGAGAACGAAATGAAAAAGCTTTTAGCTATTGGTGGATTGGCCTTGGCCCTGAGTGGATGCCAGTCGATCACCCAAGCGTGGGACGTTGCGACTTCCACCTCAGTCCCCGCACAGTATGCGTTGGCAGCTGCAAATAGCTTCGACGCTATCGAGGCGGTCGCTACAGGGTATTTGCAGCTGCCGCCCTGTGGTGGGACCGTAGTGGTGTGCCGGAACTCGGCGGCGGCCGCTAAAATCATCCCCGCAGTGCGATCGGGACGAGCAGCTAGGAATTCAATTGAAGGATTGCTGAATGCGAATGGGGGTGCCGCGATTCCGGTTGCGTCGTATAATACTCTGGAGGCATCTATCAGCACTCTCCAGAGCATCTACACTCAGTATAACGTTAGCTCGAAGTGAGGACTCGCTATGATCTCAACCGCAATTGAAACCCTCTTGGCCTTGATCGAGGCCTTGTTGCCGGAATTTGGGGTGGCATCCACGAATGTAATCAGCAAGATCGTTGAGGCACTGGTGACTATTGTGCCGATTGTTGCTGCGGATGCCTCAAATTTCCTGACGCCAATCAAGAACATAATCGCTGCGTTGCAGGCGTCGGGGAATGTTACGGATGCACAGATGAAGTCGCTGACTGATCTGGATGCTCAGTGCGACGCAGCGTTTGAGGCCGCCGCTAAAGATGCGGGGGTGTGATTAAAATGCAATCTAACTAGTCTAATTCAAGGACTGTGGTAATGGCTGACGGGGATAGTGCTGCAAAAGGATTTGTTACATGGCAAACAGTTGCTGTAGCGTTGGCCAGTTTGCTAAGTACCGGGTTTATGTTGTTGGAGAAGAACACCATCGACCATCTAGGTACTTTAGATCAAGCGATGAACACTCAAGCCACGGCGCTAAATCGCATGGCCGCGGCGATGGATGGGTTGACACAATCGAATGTAAGATTTGATCTAGCATTAGATAAGATCTATAACCGGATGCATTCGATTGAAGAAGCGCAGTCGACTAGTTTAGCATCGATCGTTACCAACGAGCATGACATTAGTCATCTGCGGGATGAAATGAATCGGCATATAGCCCAGGACATTAAGGGTTTTAAATCGCTGGGTGTGGAGCGATCGCCGCAATGACCAAACCACCCCGCGCCGTGGCGCATAGATCCGTGGTTTGGCGACGATAGCATCGGGGATGACCCGAACCGGTGCTTATGACTAGTGGGCTCGAAAGGGCCCACTATTTTTATTGCATGATCTTCAACGTCGGCTTCACCACAGGCGCATCAATGGGCGCCACTAGGGGCGATGCTGAGTAGTATCGGGCCTGGGTTTTCTTGTCTCGTCGGCGGACGAAGATTTGTCCGGAGCCTTCCATGATTTCGATGATGCGTAGGATGCTAGTGAGTGGCACACGTTCGCGCGCGAAGTGGACGATGCGTTGTTCAGAGACTCCCGTACCAAGATCGTTGATAATGACAAAATGCTGGATTTCGTCCATTGCAGCCGCGTCGGCATTGGTAGTCCCGGCTTTGAATATATCTTCCATAAACGTCTCAGCTTGTACTAGCCATTCTAGGGCCTGCAAGAAGTCGGCCTCAGTCAAGATCATCGCCGATGACTTAGTGATCGAGGCGATCATGGATAGTTTGTAGATATGAACTCGACGCCGAGTGGTGTAGTGAATCAGCTTCGGATGCCCCGGTACTGGCGGTTCGCCCTGTGCCCGCCAATACCCTACAGCCGCCTTATACTCTTCGGTGACGGTGAATTCCCCGTAGAGCCCGTTGATGATTTTAAGGTCATGCACCAGATCGGCGGTTCGGCTAGGGCCGAAATCACCAAAGTCGTCGACGATGATCCGTTCATCTGAAAAGACCATAATAACACGTGATGAAAATCCTTGACCCCACGCCTTATCCGGCATAAATCCCATAAGATTTTGTGGAGTGGACCCTGCAAGGATGTTGATCTGAGGAGAATTGATTTGAATGTCGATGTCGTTGGTGCGGCGGACTTGTTGGTAGGGAGTGGGGTCGTAGAAGTGTGATAGTCCATCGATCATCTCCGGTTCGTATTTGTGAATGAATGCGCCGAGTTCATCGGCCGCAACCCACATGGTGTTGTAGACTAGTTCGCCCTCGGGTTGGCGGACGATGGTGCGCTTGGATTTGCAAAGGGCATCTACGAGGGAGGCAAAGGTCATGGAAACCGGAGCGAGGTAGAAGTCCTCCAGTTCCATCGCGAGGCGTTTGCCCTCCATGATGGTTCGGGTTTTGCCCACACCTGGAGCGGCGATTAGGAACACGTAGATGTTTGGGTGCAGGGGCCGACTGGTGCGGAGC
>JGI24890J29729_1000805_pt1 | contig 16886 bp, 23 predicted proteins | sample FreactcultureFD7_FD_29729 | JGI IMG/M metagenome (IMG submission 29729)
ACGTTCAATGTGTCGCCAGACACAACAGAGCGATCACCGGGGGTTGTGAAATCGGACGCGGAATACAAAGTACCAGTCGTACCGCTCTTTGTACTGTTGCTGGTCAGGAATGCGCCGCCAACGGTTGCGGTGGCGTTAATACTATAAACAGCGGGTGAAGCTGAGTTTGTTGCAACAGAAGGGTTGGCTGTAGTTGGAGTTGCAAATGTACAAGCAGGGCGAGTAGATTGGCTGTAGGGCACAACCTCCGTCCAACCTGCGTGCGAAGACATGGTGTCAGATGCTGCTGGGTTGTTTGATGCACCGGCACCGTACAAACCGATGTACCAAGTGGCGGTGTATGCACTGCCAAGGAAATACTTGTTGTTCATGTCCTGCAATCCGCCATTGACGACCAGATTGGGGCACTCGGCTTCCCACTTCAGATTGCCGGCTTTGTCAAAGCACTGCATGTGATAAACGCCTTTGGCAGACGCTGTTTCACCAGCCTCCAAGGTTCGGGTGAGTGCGCTGCCGATAGTGTCGGCGGCTTGGGCTTTCTCAATTGCAGACATTTATTGCTCCTTACGCAATGCGAATGATCGCTGAAGTGTTGGTGACAGCGGGGAACTGTACCGTGAATGTTGTTGTCGAAGTCTTATCTGAGCCAAAGTCCAGTACACAAACAGCGCCAGCGGTTGTGTAAATCAATGCGCCACGGGCAGTCAATGCGGCATTCCAAACGGCGTTATTGAAAGAGACGTATGCCGTGTTGCCGGAGTTACCGACCGTGGGTGTTTGCGCAACCGTAAGAGCAAGGCCACCAGCCGTGTACCCTGTAGCCACAACTTCGCCCGTAGACGTGTAAGCCGTGGTAGTGGCATCAAGCGTGGCTGCATTGGTGTACAGGGCCATGTAAAACGTGTTGGACGTGAAGTTGAACGTACCGTTCATCAGTCCAGTTTTGAAGCTGTTGCATGCCCAGTTTCCAGTAAAGCTCATGTGACCGCCTGTCTGTATTGACCAGTGCGGTATGCATCGGTGCGTTCAAGTCCATCACCCAAACGTTTGGCTTGTGCAAGTGCTTCTTTGTACTTGTTTTCATAAGCCAGCAACATGTCAGCCTCACCCTTCATGTAGGTGTACGCTTCGACCAGTGTTCCATACAACAGAACGGAGTCGTAATTGTCACCCAACCATGTGTGGCCGGTACTGTTTGACACGGTGGCAACAGTCGCAGTAAAGCCTGAACCAGACCCACCCAAGCTGGAAGCTACCACGCTAATTGTGTCGCCAACCAGATAGTAAGCACCGCCGTTTGTCACAGTCACGGATGTAACCGACCCGCTTGAAACAACCACAGTCGCGGACGCAGAATTACCAACACCACCTGTAATGCTGACTCCATAATACGTACCGCTGACATACCCAGAGCCTGCGGTTGCAATTGTCACGCCGGTAATGGAGCCTTGGATGATGGTTGGTGGGTAGTAATAATAATGCAGCTCAACATCGTAAGCGGCATCAGGTGTTGGGCCAAGAATGAACGACAGCTCATTCGTGGCGGTTGGCGAACTTCCACTTGTGGTGGTCGGGCCAAACAAAGCGTAGAACTTGGGCAAGCCGGTTGACCTTGAACTCGGGTACGCTTCACGAATGAAGTTCACGTCCTTGTTTAAAAGGTATGTGTAGTTCTCATTCGCTGTGCCCATGTTTTCAATGACAGCAATCGAATACACAGACAAGAAGTCAGCCGGGCAAGACAAATACTTGTTGCCAGTTGACATCACACCAGTTTTATTTGCCCTCAATGAAGGAAACTGGATCGTGTTGTAAATGCGCTGCTCAGCCTGCTCGATGAACACATTCATGTCCACCGTAGGGACAGTGTTCTCCGTATAGTCCGTGACCGCAGTTACAAGCTCGGTGTAGTTCATGCCATCGAGCCTCGTGCCATCAGGCCTTTAGTAGCCGCTCCAGTACCACGGACTTTGATGCCGTCGGTCTTGGTTGGCTCATTGCCAGCCGATTTGCTGATATTGCCGATGCTCACATCATATTGGTCAAGTTGGCTGCGGTTAGCGCCAGAGCCGGGGTTGGATTCAATACCAACTTTCTTGCCAGCCATGTTGTGCGGCTCAGCGTAGGTGCTTGCGCTACCTACTTCTTTGCCGCCTTTTTTCATGCTGAATTTAGCCATTATTTTCCTCGCTGATTGTTGGCACGAGCCATGTTGCGACCAACAGCACGCATCTGCTGTCCAGTCGGGCCGCCTTTTTTAAGCTTTAAAGATGTGCCTTTGCCGCCTTTGTGTTCTTGAGCGTCATGTTGTTTAAACGCTTTTTTGATCATGGCTTTATCTTGAGCCATGTCGCTCTTCATGTCTTCTTTGCTATCACTCTTTGCCATGTTTAAACTCCTATGTTGCCACCACTGTGACTGTACCAATTTGCACAGTCATTGCCAAGACATTTGGCGTTAATCCTGCGTCCGAACCCTGCGATCCACCCACCGGATTCCATCCCCACTGAAATATCCGGCTACCACCCTCCGGAGTTCCTGAGCCATTGATGCCAGTACCATTTGGGCTGAGCTGCAATCCATTGGTTCCGGACACAACATAGCTTCGGTCTGGCCTTGGATTTCTCAAACCCTGCGGGTCATCTACGGGCCACATACCCAATTGAAGNTGGGGATGATCCGGATCCCAGCATTCTGGACAAACCAATAAGTCATACTTCTTGGTCTTGATGATTTCAGTCTTGAGAACGCTTAGCTTGAACCTTTGCCCGCATCGGTCACATTCTGAAATCGCATGTTTGCCTGAAGCAAAGCGATTACCCATCGTTACCTCCCAATGTAGGTTTGACGGGGAACAAGCCGCAAAGCGGCTTTCTCATGATCTTCGTATGCAGCCATCTCCCAAGCTTCGTCATATTGTTGCTTCAGCACAGGCAGACGCTCCATGCCAGTCGGAATCTTTCCGGCAATGTAGTACGACAAGCCAGCTGCCATGCATGGAATAAACCGAAATGGCACATCCATCACGTTTACACCATCGCCAGCATCTTGCGTGCGGCGTAGTCTCCAATAAGCCAATTGGTACTGCTGTGCGTTATCGGGCGTGGGCCAAACAGTCACGGCAGGCACTTGCTGCCAATACACGGCAGTTCCGGATGTATGAGATGCCGCCACTGTGTTTTGCTGGGCGCGGAAGCAGTTGTACAACACATTGCCGCTGATATAACTGTAATTGATGATCTCTGAGTCAACTTTAATAAAGCCTGCCGCTGGTAGGCCAATCACTGAACTCAATGTAATCTGATTGTCAGTTGCAGAAATACCTGAAGACAATGTCAGTCCGGTAGGGGTTGATTGGCCGTTGTACCGCTGAATCCAAATTTGAATTGGTCTGGCTTGCTGAATCTTGTTTGGGATCGTTGCATAGGTAGAAACACTAATGCGGGTGATCGTCAAGTCAGCCTGAGTTGCAACATTGTTTGCGCCGGTGCGGATGACATGCTCAAGCAAGTCAATTGTGTCGTTGGGTAGAGGATATGTATTCTGACCTTGGACAAAATCAATTGTGCCCGGCTCAATCGTCCATAGATTGATGCCACGGTTGGCCCAGTCAGCAAACATGATGTTTAAACTGCGGCGGGCAGTGCGCAAGTCATAACCGGTGCGCAGCTCTCCACCGGCGCGTTCAAACGCTTCCTCGACCAAATCGGTCAGGTCAAGGTTGAAACCAACTGCGCCGGAGGTAGTTGCCATTATTTTTGCTCTTGAGCTTCTACTGGAGTCTGAACAGCCACTTCAGGCTCCACAACAGCTGTGGCATGCGCATGACCTTCAATTTTTTCAATGATTTCATGCAGTTCTTGGGGAATGTGGCCCAATGCGGCTTCCATGCGATGCGCCTGCTGGCGCAATGCGTTGGCAATCATATTGGCTTCATCNTGGAGGATAGTGAGTAATGACATGAAATTTCCTTATTTTTTTGCCGTTTTGGCAGAGTTGATGAAAGCTTGCTTTGTTGGCGCACCTTTGNTTCCGGGTTTGCGCATTTTTTCGCCTGATCCGGCGGCGATACGCTTGCGTTTGGCATTGATATTGTCGTACAAGCCAACTTTGCCGCCCTCATCAAAGCTTTTGTTCAAAGCAATGGTAAACCGCTTTTCTCNCATCGGAGCATGGCTCAATGAGCCAGACAGCGATGTGTTTTTATCAATTTGATGCTTGTAATCAGCTTGTAACTGATCAATCATGGCTTTGGCTTTTTGACCCGAGGCGGCGCTCATAGAAGCGTTTGCATTGATCGATGCTGTGCCACGGCCTCCAACAGGAATATCGCCTGAAGAAAACTTTGCACCGGCGCTTTTGAAGTCCTTGTCAAGGATCAGATGCGTCGGTTGAATGCTTGGCCCACTTGTTTTTGATTGTGAGCTTGGCAAATTTAAACGGACATCATCTTGACTGGAAGCAGGGGCGGCTTCAGCCTCCCCGCCTTCATCCATGCGCTTGACTTTGCCACCACGTTTATACATGGCGACTTTATTCGGGTCATCCTTGCGGGTGACCACTTTCTTGCCGGGCATCTTTGATGGGTTTACGGCCCCCATGCCACGGGACGGCATCATTTACTTGCCCTTTGCGTAGCCGCCGCCACACATGGCTTGGACTTTTTCTTGCTCATACTTATGACCAGCAGCATAAGGCATNAACATTTTGCTGTGATGANCGTGACCAGCAGCATGCTCCTTCATGGAGTCATGCATCATCTTGTGAGATGGTGTTGGTTCTTTCATGTTTGGTACTTTGCGTTCCATTTTGGGACTCCTTAATAAAGCTTGCCACGGGTTTTGCCACGGGATGCAATGCCATCACCACGGCTGGATGCGGTAGATGGCTTGGATGTCAGTCCACCTTTTGCCATTTTCTTGACTGCGCCACCACGTTTCATTGCGGAGCCAAGGTATGGTATGTCTTCATCTTGTGATGTTTTGGCACGAGAAGGAGTAGCCGCAGGTTTGTTATTGGCTTCTTTAGCCAAGCGCGAGCGACGTTCTGCTGGTGTCTCAAAATTACCAAAGTAATCAGCAACACTAGAGCCAAAATTTTTCACCTTGTCATAAGCGGCTTGACGGTTTGCGGCTGCTTCTTCGCTCGTCGGTACATTACCGGGTTCAGGTGTTTTTGGGTACATCTTGCCATCTGAGCCACGGTAGTAATCTGTTTTTACAGCGGGCTTAACAGCAACGGGCTTAACAGCAGCAGGCTTAACAGCAGCAGGCTTAGTTTCAATTTTCTTCTGTTGATAAGGATTAACCAATGCTCCAAAATCTGTAGGGGTTGGATTGACATTCTGTTTAACTGGAGCAGCCTTGCTTGGAAGGTTTGTTCCTGAAATTGTTTTTCTGACAACCGGCGCAGAAATAACCTCATCTGTTGCTTGAGGAGCTTCAGATCCAGACTCACGAACAGGCGGAACACCTGAATCAGATGGTGCTGTTGCCATGTAATCAGTGATTTTCCGGACAGGAGTCGTATCTGCTGTACCTGTGTTTGTACCGGGCGAGTCATAGCCTGCGCCCAAAGATTGACGACCCGGGCCGGGAGCCTGATCAGAAGAGGTGTCTGAGCTACCGCTTTTGTTTAGCATGTAGCCCAGTGCGCCAAGTGCTGCCAATCCAGCCAAATCATTTAATTTAGCCATGATGGTACTCCTTAAACTTTGCCGCCGCGCTTCATGCCTTTATTGCCGGGCATGGAGATTTGCTTGGCTTTGGTCAACCCACGCTTTTGGATGCCATGTTCGCCATGAGCACGCTTGGTGTTTGAGCCTTTCTCAACATCAGAACCCATGTTACGCGGGCCTTCTGACTCAGTCATGCCGCCAGCGGCATACTTTTTGGTTTTGCCGCCACGTTTCATACCGGGCATGCCAGACATACCACCGGGGCCAGCCATTGCACCCATCGAACCCATGTCGGGAGAAGGAGCGGTGGTAGGCTTAGCAGGAGCCTTTTTTTTCTGCATCAATGCAGCCATCATTTGGGGATTCATTTTTGTAGCCATGTCGCCACCTTTTTTGAAAGATTTGCCTTTATCGGCGGTTGTGAACTCTTTTCCCACTGATTGCGGGACTCCTGCTTTCTTAGCAAACGATGGATTGTGAGCCACCGCAGCCATGAAATTGTGTTGTTTTTTACTTGTGCTCGGCATCACCGCCCCGCTTGAAGAAGCCGGTCAATTTTTTCTTCCAGCTTGTTAAACCGTTGGTCAATGTGCTCAGTGACTCTTGCCACCTCTGCTTTAGTTGCTGTATCACGGGCAATCTCCTCACGTGTAATATTCAAAAGGCGTTCAATGCGTTTGACATCTTCAAACTTTTCGCGGATGAAGAACCACAAGCCACCCATGATGGCTGACAGTGCTCCCGACCAAATTGTGTTGATGTCCATTAAACAATCCTACCTTTTGTTTTGCCTTTGACAGCACAGCCATCGGCTGAGCTGACATAACCACCATCTGCACAGTTCCAAACACGAAGACTCTTGTTAATCCTCGAATCTGGATCGTTTGCAGTCTTTGCGCTGGTGAGATTTGCTTTCATGCCTTTCATCCGAGCGCAAAACGAGTCGCGCCGCGATCCGCCCTCTGGTTGAGGCGGTTTCAAGTTGTGCCCTTCGCGTTTCGCTGATGCTCGGCCCTTGGCGTTTAAACCGCCATTTGGATTCTTGCCCTCTTTGCGCGTCCATGCTGGTGACTTAGCCATAAAACACCGTTGCAGCAATATTTGCTGGAACGCCAACATAAATGCCGTCGTTTGCAAGAATGCCTTCACCCGGGATGGTTACACAAACAGGAACGCTGTTTGTAATATCAACCTCCATTAAAACTTGAGCGTACACGCTTACGTTTCCACTGGTAGTCAAAGTTCCAGTAGTGACAGTAAATGTTGTTGTCCCAGTAACTGTTATCGAGTAAACGTTATCTACAGCAGTTCCTGAAGTGAAATCCAGAAACACACGTGCCCCGGTTACAAGGCCATGCCCACCAGCCACAGTTATCGTGCATGTGGTTGAGCCGGGAATGTTGTATGTGCCGCTTAACGCAAGGTTGTTGCAAAACATAATGTTTGCTGGCGTTCCGGATGAAGTGTTGGAGACTACAGCGCCTTTAAGGCGAGTTCTGCCAACATAAGCAGCGCCAGACGCACTATTTTGCACATGGTACGACTTGACATCGGTTTGCATCATGATTGATTACTCCTTAAATTTAAAGAAGGGGGCCGAAGCCCCCGATCAATCAATCCAAGTTACCGTATGGGTAAGTTGTTGATGTGCCAATGTTGTTGTCAGGCTGAACATAGCGCAATACAAAGTTGAACTTACCAGCAGACAGAGCTGAAAGGCCAGTTCCGACGATTGCCACAGTGAACACCACCTGAGAAAGGTTGGGGTTGCCGTTTGGCTGAAGAATGTCGGTGGTTGTCGCCAACATGTTGTTCAGTTGAGTGCCGGTGTAAGCCACGGTTTTGCGACCAGCAGAACCAACGGTAGTGGTGGCAATTGAGGCTGATGCGTAGGTGGGTGAGCTTGTCACAAAGTTGTTGGACACATAAACATCAGTGGAGGTCAAGGCGCTGCTTGTAATGGTCATTGCGGTCACATAGTCAACAATGACATCAACAATCTGGCTACCTGCGGGGATGTACATGACAACGCCACGATAAATGTTGGTTGATGTGTCAGCTGTTGGAGTGTTAGCAACAGACGGGAAAGTTGTTGATGATGGTGTGTAAACANTTCCGTTGATGTTGGGAATGTTGTTGCNCCAAACAAACTGAGAAGAACCGCCACTGTAACCGGCAGTTGCAAGTGTAGTTACGGAAAAGTCGATGTCGGTTGCTTGAACCAAATCGGTGTAGCCCACATTACGCAGGGGGCCAAAGCGGTTGTCGCCCGAGAGAATCGGGCCGTCAAATGTTGCGCGTGCCATTTCAAAATTCCTTATGCAAAAGACCTCTTGCCAATCGTTGCATCGTCTGCTGGGGCAGTGGCGGCAAGAGCAATCACCCAGATGGAAGCAATATACACCATTTAAACACTGTCAACAAGAGTTTAAACAATAAAAAAGGGGGTGTTTAAACCCCCTTTTTCATCAGAATGAACCTGAAGAGCCAAAGACTCCCAGCGGATCAGACCAGCCGAAGCTGTAACGCTCGCGGGCTTTGTAACGGACGTTGCCGGTATCAAAGTCGCCGTCCATGCTGTTTTGCAGCGGGGTGCGAACAAAATGCTTCAGACCATTTGGCACATCTGTGGTCAGGAACCAAGCATTGGTATCTGTCAGATAGTGGTTGATGGTATAGCCTTCGGGGATTGAGCCGTTATTCTTCAACGCATTGATGTCATTGTTGTTAGTGCCGACGCGGAGTTCGGTATCCAACAGTCGCGTAGCGACAAACTGCAATGCAGGAGGAATGATCAGCTTGCGAGGCTTAGCGGCGATCAACAGACCACGCTCATCAGTCCAAGCAGCGATTTGGATCACGGCAGCTTCCAAGGAAGTTTCGTTCAAATCAGCTTGAGTTGATGGAGTGTTGGAGTTGGTTCCGCCATTGACCAAGGGATGCGAAGTGCTGAACAGTGANACGCCGTCGCCGCCGGTGTAGGCAGCTGAGAAGCCGTTGTTCAGAATTGCAGCAGCTTTGATCTGCTTGGTGTAAGCCATAGCACGGGCCAAGCCTTTGGTGTAACGAGCAGACAAGCTGTCGTACAAGTTGTCCTCAATCGCTTCTTCAGTGATTGAGAAACCCAAGGCGATGGTTTCGTGGTTGTAGCGAGTTGTCCATGCTTCTTGTGCATTGTCGTAAGCGATGGCTGAGCCTTCGTTCTTGACTGGTGCGGCGGAGAAGCCAGACAGCTTGGTTTCTTCTTCGAAAGAACGCTCTGAGGTTTCGGTTTCATAAATTTCTTTATGTTCTTCACCGTAGCGTGCGTACTCCAAGCCGAACAAGGCGTTCAAACCGGGCAGGAGTTCCTTCAATAGTTGTGCGCGTGAAATAGCCATTTAGTTTGCTCCTTATGCAGTTACGCTGCTGTAATAACCGTGGCTCAACACGTTCAGCTTGACCAAAATCTCCGGGTAAACGGTATAGATGATGGTTGAACCGGACGGGATGTTGGCATTTGAGCCAAGGATCACGGGCTGTTGGTTGATGGTCTGAGTGGATGCGCCAGCAGAAGCTGCTGATGTTAAGAACATGCCAGTCTCAATGACTTGACCATTGGATGCCAAGTAAGAAACGCTTGTGCCAACGGGCAACGCTGCGGGAGCAACAGCGTTAACGGTTGTACCGCTAGAAGCTGAAGTTGCAGTTGCACTGTAGGTAATGGCAGTTTCGTACACCAAGCCAACGCAACGAACCGGCAGGATCGTGGTGACAGGAGTGGCAGTGGGGGCCAACACAGCATTAGCAGAGTCACCGGTGGTGGTGCTTGTGGTGTTGTTGATCATGGACAAGTTCTGGCCCAGCATACCAACTGCGCCAGAAGCAACGGTTGTTCCAGAAGAACAAACAACTGCTTTAAACACGGTATCAGGATCATCAGTGACATATGCCATTGCATCGCCAGCCAAAGTGCTTGCAGGCCAGTATTGGCTGAACTGCTTTTGCTTTGTGATGGGACTTGTGAATGTGCAGCCCAAGAAAACGCCTGTGAAAGCATTTGAACTTGTGGTTGCGCCAATTGACACGCGCTCCAGCAAACCGCCGGGGGTTGCGCCACTTGAGTAGGTAGTTACTTTGACAAAGTCACCGTAGCCGATGTTTGTCGCGTAACCGTATTGGATCGGATACATGCGAGTGGAACCCGCAAATACCTGACCACCGATCAGGTTGATCGGCTTTAGGCCGTAGGGGGCCGGAACCGAGGGATAAGCTGCCATTTAAGGACTCCTTGAAATTTACGAATCAGAACCGAACGTAACCTTGGATCGTTTTTCGACAATCATTGCCATATTCGACCGCGAGTCACGCTCACGAAGGAAGTTGTTGTCAACTGATTCAGTTTGCGCTTTGTTGATGTTCGCAAAATGAGCTTCACGTTGTTGCAAAAACTCCGTCGGGATTGAGCAAAGCAACAATCCGCCATGTTCAATATTGCCTTTGAATCGGCCTTCTTGAACTGCATGCATCATCAATTCGGGATACTCTTCCGCTTTACACGGCGTGTAGCCTTCCCTGAATTTAGAAGAAATATTGGGAGCATCGACATAGTTCATCATGCTGATACGAATCCAGCGATGTTCAATGCCGGGACGGCGATTGGGAGAAGGAAGCATTTCGGGCGGCTTCCAAGAGGTGGGCCGCATTTGTGCTTCACGCGATTCCGCTCCACGAAGTGTGCGGTTTTGTTTCACTGTTTCTGTGCCAATCTGTTCCATCATGAACTCCTTTTAATGTTTGCTACCTGTTTTGCATATTCTTCTATCGGAACCCCAAGACGACGCGCGATGGCGGCTTCGGATGCCTTTAGTCGGACTCGGACAGGGGGCGTACTGCGAGTAGCAGGAGCTACAATTGCAGAGCTTCTTGTGGCGCGGCGAGGTGGTTCCTCATCCGGTTCTGACGTTTTGTATGAGGTGTCATCGTCCTCTTGGCGCTGAGTATCTTCAAAATGCTCAGGAAATCGTTTTCGCATCGTTTTATCGATGGTGCGGAAGTACTCTTCAGTACCCGCGTAGCCGTCACCATACTGGGACTTTAGTTTCTTGTCAAGTCCCATCGCTGCCATTGTCATCTCATCATCAACACCGAACCATGCTGAATTGTCCTGAACCCATTGTTGGGTGCGGGGAGTCAGGTTGGGTTTTTGCTCGGGCGCGGGCGGGCGGAAGTTGTCCGGCTCTTCAATCGGGCGCATTTGGCTGGCACGATCAATCTTCAAAGTGGCCTTGGCGATTGCCTCCTGTGCATCGACAACTGCGTCAGAATCACCTGCCTCATACGCTTCTTTGTAGCGTTTTTTGGCTGATTCCAACTCAATTTGGGCGGAGGTTTTGTTCTGCTCAATGAACACTTCGCTGCCGGATTTGAGCTGGCTTTTCAGGCGTTTGTTTTCTTCATACACCTGACTTGCAAACTGCTCGGCGGCTAAACGCTCACGCTCAGCTTTCTCCTTTGCTCGGCGCTCATCGTGGTAAACACGTTTGAGTTTGCCGACGCGCTCTCGAACATCTTTGCCGTAGCTTGATAGTTCTTCGTCGCTTGGGTCATCAATGGGAGGAGCGGCTTTTCTGCCGCGATCTTCTTCGGGGGTGTCATCTTCGATGTCAACCTCGAACTTGTCCACTTTTTNTTCTGCTTCGGTTTCGTGGGGAAANTTGAAGTCAGCTTCGTACGTTGCCATATTTGCTCCTTATGCGCGGGTGATTCCACGTGGGTCTTGCACAGTTGCTTCAACTGAGTCATCGTTGATGACTCGGAATTCACGACCATGAATCTTCAGGCGGGTGCCTGAATTGGGACGGACGATGACGAAGTCACCGACCTTACAGCGCGGGCCACCGGGGAACCGCGTTTTATCTTGATATGCCTCCGGCCCCATCTTGACCACGAAGAGCACTGGTGAGAGCAGCTCGTCATAATGCATGGATTGGCTGGACTTAACNAAGCCAACTTCGCTGTCGGCAAACTCTTCCATTGCCTCCGGAACAACGCAAAGCAACATGAAGCTTGACGGCTCCGGCAATTGCTTGGCTTTTTGTTCAGCGTCTTTATTCAAGATGTTGGACAAGTCCACGGCGGCTACATCATATTCAGTCATCAGAAAACTCCATTTTTTTTGCAAGGTCATTGATGAACTCATCTGCGTGATTAAGACCCCGAATCACCCCGCAAATGTGCCGATACTCGGCAAAATCAACAGCTCTTCCGCTGGTCAGGAATTCAACCTGAGAGGCTTTGAGTTGTCCTAGTTCTTTTTGCACGTGCGCTAAAACACGGATCGCATCCATACTTACCCTTTCTTAGGTTTGTTTGGAAGTTGAGGTGGCGCATTGCGCTGCGCCGCTTGCACCGCCATTTGGGCGCGGTGTTTCTGGACATCAACGCCTAAGCGTGCTCCGTCCAGTTCCATTTGTTTGTTTAAACGATCTTTGTTGGATGCCGCTGTTGCGGCAACTTGCATAGCTGCAATTTGTTTTTGCGCCTCAATCCGGGCTTCTTCAATCCTGATTTGGTCAGCTTTCGCTGCTGCGTCAGCAGCTTGCTTTTGCTGTTTCAGTTGCAGCTCTTGTTGTTTTAGTTGAAGCTCTTGCTGCTGCATCTGAACAATCGGGTCTTGCATTTGCTGCTGGGCTTGTTGTTGCTGAGCCTCTTGCTGGTTTTGCTGAAGCAGNTGTTGGGANGCTTGAGCCGCCATGACTGCAATGTGATCTGCCAATTCCGGCGGTACATCCTTCATTTGATCTTCGTTTGGCAAAGAGATGCCCATGCGCTTTTCAACTTCTATGCGATATTGGAAGGCCACGTGCTCGTTGATNTGCGCCATCATGGCTGCTTGGATGGCTTGGGCCATCGGGCTTTGCGACACGATCTGCTGGATCTTTGGATCTTGCAGTGCGGCGGTGTGTACTTGGATGTGAGCTTGGTGGTTTTGTTGGATGAAAGCTTTGACCGGCTCGCCTGTGATGATGTTTTGATTTTCCTGAACCGGGTCGGTTGGAACCTGATCATCTTCGGTGACGACAAGCTTGTCTGCGTTTTTGACTCCGAGCACTTCAATCATCTGGCGGTGCAAGAAAGCCATGTCATAGAGTTGAGGTGCGGTTTGGGCAAGCTGCATGACAGCTTGGTACTGAACAATCTTCTGTGCCATCGTTGCGGCATTGGGATCGCTGACAGGGATGACATCGGTTGAGTCNTAGTCCGCTTTGCGGGCACTCTTACTNCCTTCTTCNGGCTCATAGTCATAGTCTTCCGGAGCATCTTCAGCAATGATTGACTTGAGCAATTTGAATTCTTGCTTCATTGAGAAGTGCATACGGGACTGAACTGCTCCCATGACTTTCAATGTGCGCTCCAAGATCGCCAGAGTTGTGCCGACTGGAGCTTGGCTGGACATGTCAGAGACATTCATGTCGCCGCTTGAGGCGAATGAGCGACCTTCTTCGACGATGTTTTGGAACAAAGCAAATAGAACTTGGCTTGGTTCTTTGTACGGAAGCGGGAGAATGTTGTCGCGGATGGATCCGCTTGGGACATCTACGTCGCGGAACTCTCCGGGCTGGATGGGTGTGTCATCGCCTTTAATGCGTAGACCACGGGATTTGAGTCCTCCGGGCAGGTTCGAAAGCGTTCCTGCGTCAACCAATTGCCGGATGAGCATAGTAGCCGATTTCGCATATCCCCCGATAAGGTGGATAAGACCATAGCCGTAAAAGCCATCGCCCGGGATGTATTGGTAGTGGACAAAATGCTGACGCTTAATATGCAGTCTATCGCCTTCATACCAATTTCTCCTGATTGAAAGAATTTGACCTGATTGTTTTTCCAAGGTTACAACATATGGCAAGGCGATGCCGGTCGGCTCGCCTTTTTTATTTACATCTTCAAAGCCGGGCAAGTCAATGTCCACATGCATTTCCAAAATGCGGTAGCGGTCATCTTGGATGGCTGACATGCCACGTTCTTCGGCTTTTTGTTTCTCAACATCGTCAAGCTCAAAGCCGGGTTCGCCCAGATTGACATCAAGGTAGAAGCCGCTGTCTTGGAGTTTCAGGATTTCATTTTTGCCTTTGCGCATCACGTGAGTAACACGTGGTGCATCTTCCATGTTGGAAGCGCCGAACGGTACGACGATGTCTTCGGCTGGGATAAAGAGTGCGACTTGGCGACCTTTGTTTGGGTCGTAGTACACCTTTTTAAATGCAGAGCCGGTGATTGGCAGCGACCACAAAAGCTTTTCATGTTCCGGGCGGTACTCAGTCATCACCTCGGTCAGCTCATAGTTCATGTCGTCTTGAACTCGTTTGGCTGCATCCTGCGCTTCGGGTGTTTCTTTGCCGATGATCTTTGTCTTGACCGGCCCCATCGCAGGGAATGTTTCCATGATGCCTTCGGCTTGGAACCGCACAACTGACTCAGTCAACATGGGGTGGAATACGCCGCAAGCTCCTTGCCAAGGCTCGGTGCGTTCTTCATAGCGCAGGCCAAGCAATTTCAGTCCATCGACGTAAGTCTGAATCCATTCACGGCGGTCGCGGACATCTTTTTCAAAATCATCAATCAAATCAGATGACAATGACTGCAAGGCAGAGTTGTCCATGAGTTCTGCAAGGTTGCCATCAAACTCCATGTCCGGACTTTCTTCTTGCCCCATGTGGATGTTTAAACCACCTATCCCAACATCAAGCGACTCCGGATTTTCAATTTCAATTTCAATGTCTGGAGTAACTTCTTGGTCTAAGCCCTGCGGGGCGGCATACAAACTTTTTTCCATGATCATCCTTAAACTGTGTAATACCGCTCGGTTCTGCGGCCTTTGAAGTACCTGACTTCATCTTCCTCATCTGAATCAATCTGAATGAAACCGCCGCGCCGGAATCGGAGCAATGCTTGACTGGATGAGTCAACAAGGTCATCGTTGTCTCCATTTGGGAAAGCTGCCATCTCTTCCATCAACTCATCGGCCCAGCGGGTATCGGGACACCAGACCATGCCAGATGAAAACAAGTCTGATATAGCGTTTACACGCGCTATCTTATCGCTTCCCTTGCCCGGTGTGTACTCTTCCAACGGGATGCCCATCTGTCTTAGCTCATAGATAAGCGGCGCACCCGCCGCTTTCTTTTCAACAATCAATGTGTCCGGATTCCATTCCTTCCACATATCAAATGCTTTCTTTTTCAACTCCGGGAACTCCATGCGCTCTTTCATCGAATCCAAAACGATGATGTTGTTCTTCATATTTCCTTGTGCGTCTGGATGTTTAAACACTCCCCACGTTGTGCAGGCGGAGTAGTCAGCCCGATTGTTTTTTTCAAACGCCGTATCCCAGCTTTGAATGATGTATTCACAAAACGGCGGGNGTTTTTCTTCCCAAATGCGCCACATGTCCCGCTTGATGATGGCTGATTCGTTGCCGGTGGGGTTTTGTTGGTATTGAGCTTCCCATTTTGCGGTTGGAAGTTCAGCTTTGAGGGCTTCCAGCTCTTTTTTTGACCAAAATCCGGGCCATAACGGGGTTCCGGAGGGCAAAATTGCCGGAAATTCAATCACTTCCCAGTCATCTACGCCGCCTTTTTCTGAATTTTTCAGTATCTGACCGGTCAAATCCCGCTTTGACCAGCGTGTCATAACGATAATGATGGCTCCGCCGGGCTGTAAACGCTGTCTCGGGCCTGATGTATACCATTCATACACGCCGTCAAAGACGGCTGGATTATTCTGACGGGCTTCTTGTTCTGAGTGCGGGTCGTCAATGATGAGAATGTCTGCACCTTTACCAGTCACAGCACCACCAACACCAATCGCAAAGTAATCCCCGCCTTTGTCTGTATTCCAACGGCCTGCGGCCTTGGAATCTGACGACAACTTGGTATCAAACACTTTCCCAAAAGCTTCTGACTGCACCAAATTGCGGACTTTGCGTCCAAAACCTACAGCCAATTCGGCTGTATGTGCGGTTTGGATAATTTTCTTTTCCGGGTATCTACCAAGAAACCATGACGGCAGCAAATACGAAGCAAACTCAGACTTGGTATGCCGAGGAGGCATATTGATAATCAACCGTTTCAAAGTTCCATTGGCGACACGCTCAAAAGCGTTCGCCATGATTCCATGATGTTTTCCGGAAATAAACCCGGGCCACATCTGCGTCACAAAATACAAAAAATTTTCTCTGCAACGCTCAACCCGATCAAGCTCCAATATTTGATAAACCATTGCCCGCTGTTCTGGCGGCAATGTGTTGGCGACACTCAAATACTCAATGATCTCTTCACGGGTTAAGAGACTCATAGTGCGGCAATTTCCTTTGCCGAGCGATCCACCAACTTGATCGAATGAAATTTGTGCGGGCGTACCGACAGATACCCATCATCTTGCAGACGATGAACTATCCGGTGAATATTGGCTTTCGACTTCATTTTCAATCCCTTTGCAATCACTTCATACGATGGCGCAATGCCATGAATACGAATGTATGCTCTGATGAAATCCAGTACGAGCTGCCTACGTGGAGTCATTGTTTTCATGTTTACACGCATTAGTTTAAACACAAATGCGAACGTTCGCAACTATTTTTTAAAAATATATATACCCCGGGGGTGTTGTAATTAGAAAGTTATGGGGGTGTTTTTGGCAGGTAATTGTGGGAGTGGATTAGAGCGTAAAGCATTCGGGGGGAGGTAAACGCAAAAAAGGGGGTATGGGGTCTGTTTCCACCACCGCCGATCAACGTCAATGCCACTGCCGCCGTTTAAACAAACAGCGTTTACACCTTGCGATCCTTCACTAACTTGAGATGCTGACCAAGCTCACGCTTCAACTGATCCACTGATACCGTTGGTGCTTCAACTGCATCGGTCTGAATGAACAGCCCTGCTGATTTGCCAAGCAGTTCAAGTGCTTTTAGTTTTGATCCCTCTTGCTTTGCTTGTTTAGCATGGTGCACCAATTGCCGCATGACAAACCTCTGAGTCGCCGCTCTATCCTCCGCCAGATGCTCTGCCGTCTCTTCCAGTGCGTCCTGCACCATTGCCGCTATCCTTGGATCACGGCTCAGCCTGTAAGCACTTGTCGTGATACTCCCATCAGTGCCTGCGGCACTTGGGTATGCATCTCTGTATGCTTGTTTGTAGGTTTTCCCTTGTATCAGCCCTTGTGCAAACAG
>JGI24890J29729_1000806_pt1 | contig 16881 bp, 21 predicted proteins | sample FreactcultureFD7_FD_29729 | JGI IMG/M metagenome (IMG submission 29729)
CAGCATCTGTATATAAGAAACAAGTTGTAGATATACCTCAAAAGCTTAAAAAGATTATTACTGATTGGACTAAAAAGAATAGTAAAGAATGGTTACTATTAGATACAACTTTAGATCAACCATTAACACCAGCTAAACTTACTAATAGACTTTATAACTTATTTGATAAAAAAGTATCTGTCAATCAACTCAGACATTCATATGTTTCAGATGTTGTATTAAAAGATATGCCAGCTTTAGAACAACTTGATAAAACTGCTAAAGAAATGGGTAACTCAACTGAGACACAAATTACTCAATATAAGAAAATTAAGAAATAATAAAAAAAACTAATACAAAAAAAATAAAATTTAAAAATGTATTAGTTTTTTTAAAAAAATTATCTTTTTTCTTTTTCTATTATTAAAATGAATAAACGTGAAGATTTATTTGGAGAGAAGGTATTATGTGAATACTGTGGTAAAGGGTTAAAACCGTTCAAATCAAAGTTTGATTGGAAGAAAAGAAAGCTTCATAAGAAGTGTTATTTTATCAAGATTGAAGAAGATAGAATTAGATGGATTATTGAAGAAACAAGAAAACAAGACTTAGCTGAGTTACAACGAGAGAAAGAACGCGAAGCTACACGTGCTAAAATGGAAGCAACCAGAAAAGAATGGGAATTAAAAAAAATTGCTTTTGACTGTGGAGTTTATGATATATAATGAACCTATTAACTAATAGGTTACAAACTATTATACATATGTATAATCAATATTTTCTTTTATTATATTTTGAATATAATAAAACAATGCTTAGAACGCGCAAATCATCTTACAATGTAACACGGGTTAAACCTAAGAAACAAACACAACATTATGCTTTAGGAGGTATAGTTCCAGATGAATTTTTAGAACAATTTCCACCTAATGTTAAGTCATTTTTAAAATCACACGGAGATGAACCTATCATAACTATTAAGGTTTGTAGAGAACCTATAAATAGCACTGTTATGAAAGTTATGAATACTATATCATTAGGTGCTTTAGAAAGAGTTAGAAGAAAATTAGGTGTTGATAGTTTCTTTCACTTATATTTACTTATAAATGATAAATACATTTTTGAAAAGAACCAAGTATTAGATTTTAGATCGGGTCATCCCTCTTCTAAAGCTACTTGTATCCCTGTAAATTTCAGTAAAGAATTAAGTATCAATCAAATGGTTGATAACTGTTTAAAGAGAATGGGACCTCACAATTTCTTCACATATTCCGCTTTTAGTTTGAACTGTCAAAACTTTGTAAAGAATATGTTATCATCTTCAGGTATAACTCCTCCTATAAAATTTATTGATGCTAATATGGATGCTATATTAAAAGAGGTTCCGTGGTATCTTCCTAAAGTATCAAATATGATTACAGATTTAGCAGGTGCTCTTACATTAGTAAAACAAAAACTTGGTTTCAAGGACGGAGGTATAGTTCAAATGGGATTGAAAGATTACATAGAAGAACATAAGAGATTAATCCATACTTTACAAGAACACGGATTAGACAAAGAAGCTGAGTATCAAATCAAAGAACTACAGGATCGCGGTATTAAATTATAATTCTTTTATTATTTTCTTTGTTAGTTAATAAAAGAAATGTCGTTAAACAGTTTAAACTTAAATAGTGTTTTTCCATCAAATCTTAATGGGTTATCTGTTATCACAACCAGTAACGGAGGCGGTCTTCCTGTCACAGCTACAGCTCCTCTTATAGAAACCACAACAACCTCAGCTCAAAACGTATCATTATATGAAAGTTCTACAAATTTAATAAATTTTGCTACTTATGGTAAAAGTTTAGTATTAAATAATATTTATGGAACTGGTGCTTACTTTTCAACTGGTTCTTTTACAAATTTATCATCAACTAATGCCGTTATAACAAACCTTGTTTCAACCACATCTACAGGAACTAATTCATTTGTTACAAATTTAAATACTACTAATATGACTGGTAGTAAAGCTACAATTACAAACCTTTCTTCTACTTATTTTACTGGGACAAATGCTTACTTAACTAATGCTACAATAGGTAACTTAACTATTGCTGGTGCTAATATCCCTTATTTAACATACACTACAGCTACTGGGACAAATTCATATACAACTAATACTTCTGCTACAAATTATTATAACAATGCTAATACTAATCCTATGTTATATTCTATTAATAATGATACTACTGTTTCAGCTAATAACGGAACTATTAATTTTAGACCTGTTAGTTATTTAAATTCTTCTACACAGGTAACAATTAATAATACAGGGAGATTATCAGCTCCTACTATTACTGTTGGTGATGAAATTAGTAACAATATTAGTAATAGTCAAAATATTACAACAGCTACTTTAAATGTAACTGGGGTGATGACGGGATCTTCTATATATACATCAGGGGTTATTAATGCTGGTGGTGTATTATCTACTACTTCTGGTAAAATTCAAAATGGTAACTCTACTTGGACCACAAATACTAATGATGTTTTTATTAACGCAAATAATGATACTGTTTATTTACGTCCTAAAGGAACCACGGCTTCACCTGCTGACGGTCAAGTATATCTTTTAAATAATGGTAACTTAGTATGTTCTACAGGGACAGCAACTTTTTTTAATGGATATTTTAACAATGCTTTAAATGCTCCTAATGCTTTCGTGACTTGTTACGGTATTGATGGGTTATATTTAGTTAGGGCTCCTAACTTTACAGGTGCTAATGCTAATTTTACAAACTTGAATGTAACCAATTTTACAGGTGGTAATATTAAAGGTGGAACTTACACAGGTAACGTAGCTGTTACTAATCCTCAGAAAATGTATTTCTATGAGACTGATGGAACCACAGAATGTATGAGAATAGAACCTGCTTCTATAACAAATGCTTTATCTTTTTATTGTGCTCCATATGGTTCTGTGTTACAAGCATTCTTACAAGCGGGACCTACAGGTGCTTCTTTACAATATTTAAATAACGCACAAATAAGAGATTATGTTAATTCACCTAACGCATATCACGATAATCATTATACTACAAGATCTGATGGTCTTCAAACCAATAGTATGTATTTTTATAATAATACTTCATTTCAATCAAGACCTTTTATTTTTCAAAATTTAAATCAATCTGCTTATATTCAAGCTTATGGTGCTAACTCCCGTAATAATGGGTTTAGTATCCGTGATACATCTGAGAGATGGTTTATATATAATCAAGCAAATACATCTACTTTAGCATTTAATAATAATTCAAGTGACCTTGTAACCTTGAATAGTAGTAATTTAACAGTTGTCCCTGAAACAAAGATACAAAATACCTTAAATGTAGGTGCTCCTAACTTTGGTTCAAACGCTTTAATAAATTTGGGTTATACAGGGACTTTAGGAGGTAGTCTTAACACGAGACAGGCGTATATTTATGCTGATGGCACAAACCTTGTTTTAAATAATCAACAATACAATAATTCAAGGTTACAATCATCCACAATAGGAAGTATTTATATTAGTCCAGCTAATGGGGTATATAATACTATATTTAAACCTAACGGTCAAATGTTACTTTATAATGATAGTTATGCGGATGCTATGGCTTCTATGGTTAATTATTCTACAGGAGGTTACGGGTTATATATAAATAAACCTAATGATGGTGTAAATGGTAACAATTATTATAATTTAGTTATTCAAGGTAATTCTTACACTTCAGCTATAACGTGTCACGCACAAGTATCAGGAAAGGTTTCAAATGTCACTTTGGGTAGAACTAACTATCCTTTTTCTGATGATGCTATGACTATAAGACCTTATTCTACTGCTTCACAGGATATATGGATTAATATATCAAATCATTATCAAGAAAGTAATGGAAAAGTATTTATAGGTCAAAATGGAACTGGAGGTTTTCGTCCGAGTGATGCTTTTATACAAAATCATTCTAACAATGCTGGAGGTAAAACATCAGGTATATACTTTCAAACTGATACAGCAAATCAAGGTGTAACAGCTCCAGCTCAATATATTGATTATACAGGTCAAATTTTTATGAACCCATATACATTAAGAAGTGGAACTAACAGTCAAGCTGGTTCAGCATTTTCTGTTAATTATGGTTTTAAATATCTTCCACAAGTTGGAACAGTTTATACAACTTCAAGAGGTGCTGGTAACTATATCCCTTGGATTAAAGGTGCTGTTAATAATGTAAATTATCTGGTTGCTGGTATTCAAAAAATACAATTAACAGATGGCGGAAGTATTAATGCGTCACCTTTTCAAGTAGTAGCGGGTGCTCGGCAGTATTCTTTTAGGTGTGATTGGACTGGGGTTTATGATGTTAGATTTAATCTTAATTTATTTTGTTTAGCAGCTACAAACTGTTTTATTTATGTGTATGTTAATGGTGTTGCTGTAATGACAAGTATTGCTTATGTAACAGCTGGTAATTTTAGTTTCTGTAATGGAACTAAGTTAATACAGGTTACAGCAGGTTCAGATATTGATATGAGAATTCAACCTGATGTAAATGCGGTAACCATTGGTAACAATTCTACTATTGATGTTATTTATCAAGGTTAATTTTTTTATCTTTTTATATAATAAATGTATAAGTTTATATCTTATGATGAAATTATGAAGTATATGCCACTTATTATTTCTAATAAAGTAAGTGAAGTAGCACGGTCTAAAGGTCAATTCTTAGATCAGTATAAAAAATATGCGACAAATCTACCTGATGAATGGGTTACTAAAAGACATAATTTTATAAAACGTCATATGGCACAGTATGTTAAGAACCCTACTGTAAGGCGTAAATTAGCACTTATTACTTGGGCGTATAAACCATAATTTCTTTTATTTTCTTTATATATTATAAATGGATACAGAGATAGTTAGTTGGTTATCGCTCGGTGTAGCTTGTATATTAGCTATAGAGAGAATATTTAAACGTATAAAACACTGTGAAAGTGCTTGTTGTAAGGTGGATATGGAACAGTCCAGTCCTAAACATATAGAAGTTTCAAAAATTTAAAATTATTTTCTTTAGTAGTTAATAAATGGAAAATACAGATACAAAACAATCTTTTATAGATCACCTTCAATTTCAACTTGATAGATTAAGAGAGGAAATTACACGTATGGAACAAGATATCATAGAGAAGAAGAGACAAGAACAAGCATTAATAGAACAAATAGGAATTAATTAATTTATTGGTTAAGAATAGAACATTTCAAAAAGACTATAATTTGTATTTTTTTTATTTATTTTCTTTTCATATAATAAAAATGGGTTTCTTATCAGATGCGTTAGGTTCAGCGGGTAGCTGGTTAGGTAGAAAAGCAGGGGAAGGTGTAGCTTCAATTTTACCCTTCAAAAAGGGAGGTCGTGTTGGTATGGTTATAGCTCAGCCAGCTATGTTAAAACGTGGCGGAAAAGCAAAAAAAACAAAGAAAAGGGCTGATAGTCCAGAACCAATGAGACGTGGCGGAAAAGCACATATGAAGAAAGGTTCTAAAGCGGCAAAGGATCATATGGCAAAATTACGTGCTATGCGTAAATAATTTTTTTATTATCTTTTCATATAATAAAAAAGATGTCTTCTATGTTTGAAAAACAATTCTTAGCAGGTCACTTCAAAGACGGTCACGCACCTCATAATTATGTAAATTTACAATTCTTAGCAGATGGTAGTAACCGTCCAGCTGGTATGTTTGGTAACCGCAATGTTATAGCACGTCGTCCTATTGAAAGGGAAGATATGGTTGTCAAAGCTGAAAATATGGTTAAATATCCCCATAAACAAAATACTTTCTTATAATTTAAAAAAGGGAGGGAGTAATAAAAAGGGAGGGTAAATGTAATAACTTTTCTATTTTCTATTTTTTTTTATTATTTTTTTCTATAAAATACTTTTTTTATAAAAAGTGTAACACTTACTATCACTTTTTCACTTTTCAAATACTCAAAATTCTACTCTAAAACAAGCTTAAAGAAATAACTTATTTTATGTAAGAGTATAATTTTTAAAAATTTAAATTTTTATTTTTTTTCTTTGTATATTAATAAAATGGAAGTTGTTGATGTTATTATAAGTAAGAGAGGTCGTCCTCGCCTTTCATTAGAAGAAAGAGAACAGAGATATAAACTTAGACTTGAAAAACAAAGAGATTATCAAGCTAAAGTGAAAGCAGAAAATCCAGATCACTTAAGAGATATAAATAAAGCGTGTAGAGACCGTAATAAAGAAGCATATAACGCACGTATGAGAATAGCTAACAGAAAATATAGGGCTAAAATTAAAGCTCAAAGGGAAGCATTAAATAGAGTATTAGTATGTTAATTAACCTTAGTTTTTAAGGTTAAAATCAATAACACAATGTGTTATAAAAAACTGATTTTTATACTTAAAGTAAAAGTATAAAAATTTAATTAAAGGTTAAAGATATAATTTTTCATTATTAAGATATAATTTTGAAAAAAAATATTTTTTATTTTTTTCTTGTCCTATTAATAAAAAGATGTCAAATAGTGAAATTATTCAAGAACAAGCAGTTATCAACGCGAGACGCCCTTGGAACGCCCCAGAACCTATGCGTAAAGAAGTTGTAGATATAAGATCCCTTGCTTGGTGCTATCTTAACTTTGACAAGCTCAGTGAAGCAGGTCTTATTAAAAAGATGAGAATTGGAACAAAAGAGGTTACTAATGAAGTATATAAACAAGAACTTAAAAAGTATATTGAAAGTTTCACTATTAAGAATTATCCTTTTGGTGAAAAAGATGTTGCTTACGAACAAGGTTCTTTAAAAGAAGGTAGATTTATGGCTAAAACTCCCCTTTCTTTACAAACTATATCCAGACAAATCCGTCATACTATTAGTAGAGGTCACTTAAGGGATATTGACGTAGTTGCGTGTCATCCTTCTATTATGTATCATATCTTAAGACCTATCTATAATTTTGTATTTGAAGCATTAGGTAAATACTTAAGTAGTGATGATGCTAAGAATAAAATTATAGAAGACTTAATTATAGCTAATCCTACTCATAATAAAGAAAGTGTTAAAACAACTATATGTTCTGTCTTAAATGGAGGTGGTTTTACTTCTTTTGAAAATCCTACTCAATGGTATGTTGATTATTACAATCAAGCACAAACAGTTTTAGCTAAGATTGTAAAACAATTAGATGAAACTATCCCTGCTTATAGAATTGATAGTGAGATGAAGAAAGGTAAGGATTATCCCTTCATTAACGGTTCTATTGTTAATCACGTCCTTGTTGATTATGAGAATAGAATTGCTTTTCATATGAGATTTGTTTTAGAAAGTAAAAAATTTAAAGTTGTAGCATTAACACACGACGGTTGTATGGTTAAAGAAGATGAGAAATTAGACAGTCAAGTGTTACGTGATATTGAAAATGTTTTTGAAGATAATAACTTGAAAGGTATTAAGTTAAAGTATAAAGATATGGATGAGGGGTTTGATATCCCAGAAAAAGAATTGATTGTTATTGATAGAGACCATATAGCTTTTGAAAAAACTATTGATTATGATAACTTTAACATTGTTAAAAAATGTCTTCAAGAAGGTGACAGTGGTTTATCTAAACTTTTTCACCATAAAGTCAAAGAAGTAATTAAGACTATTAGTATGGATGCTTTTGACGGTTTTAGATGGAACCCACGTAGTCGTTTATGGGACAAACAAACTAAGGAATTCTTTACTAACCATATCACAGAAGTATTAGAACCTTTAGCAAATCCTTATTTATACATAGCTATAGGTAACGTTAAAAAAGCTAAAGAAGATGAGTTAGATAAAGATACTATTAAAAACCTTCAAATCATAGTAAAAGAATGGGAGAAAATCATCAAATACATTCAATCATCTAAAGGTTGTAAAGCAATCTGGGATAAAGCAAGAACTTTATTATATGATAAAAACTTTACAGAAACACTTAACAATGTATCACACGAATATCCTATTAGAGATGGTTTCAAAGTAAATTTAATCACTTGTGAAGTTTCACTTAGAACAAGATCAGATTTTTGGGATTTTGAAAGTCCTGCTTCTTATATAGCTGGTAACACAGAAGATAAAGAAAGATTATTTAAATATCTTAAATCTGTCTGCTGTGAAGCTGATGCGGAAGGTATTGATTTAGTTAGTGATGAGAATGCTTTATTTACTAAATGGTTATTTAAATTATTTGGTTATTGTTTAACACGTGAGGTAGCTGACAGAAAACTCTATATATGTCACGGTAAAGGTCAAAACAGTAAATCCGTTGTTATGGATATGATTAGTAATATTATGGTTCAAGATAAAGGTTACAGTCCTCTTAAGAAAACTGCTATCATTAAAAAAGATGATAAAAGAGGAGGTGGTGCTAATCCTGAGTTAATGCCATTTCAATACTGTAGAATGGGTGCTGTTATAGAGACAGATGAGAAAGAGAAATTAGATGCTCCTACTATCAAGTCACTTACAGGTAACGATGCGATGAGAGTTAGAGATCTATATAAAAGTGAAATCACTATCAAACCAAAAGCAAAAATCTTTTTAATATCTAATCATAAACCTGAGTTTAACACAGAAGACCAAGCTATGAAGGACCGTATAGTATTTATTCCTTTCTATCAACGTTTTACTAAAAATCCAGAAAATACTAAAAAAGTAGAAGATATGGTTAAAAATGATTTAGATCATTTCTTTAGTTTAATGGTTGATTACGGTTCTAAATGGTGGTCTGATAAGGATTTAACACTACCTTCTGTTTGTAGTGAAGCAACAAATCAATTCATTGAGGATAATAGTGATATTGATCCGTGGATACAAGAGGAGTTTATCTTTACACCTTCTAAGGAACAATTAGATACACAAAAAGAATATAACAAATGTAAAGAAGATGGTTTATATTCTTCTAAAGCATATGATAGTTATATAGTTTGGTGTAATGAAAATGATAAACCAAGTAGAAACCAAACTGAGTTTAAGAAAGCATTAGAACAAAGGGATTTTACCATTAAGAAAGTAAATGGAATACCTATTGTTAAGAAAAATAAGAAACACATAGTTTTAAGGGCTTCTTTACCTCAAGAAGAAGAAGTTGAAGAAGACTTTTAATTAGTATATATATTATTACTTTATATAGTAAAGTAATCATATCTAATAACACAAGGTGTGTTATTTATTTTAAAATAAATATTTAGGGATTAAGGGAGGGATAGTGTTATACTTTTTCATAAAAAAGTATTTGCTATAAAAAATTTAGAAAAAAAAATAGAAAATAGAAAAGTTTATACATTTACCCTCCCTTTTTCTCACTCCCTCCCTAAAATAAATTGTAAAAATTATATCAATGGTTACCATCTTTGACTAAGTAATGATCCATATTTACTTGGTGGTTTCTGTGGAAGAGTTTCTAAGGTTTTATTTATTTGTTCTAATACTTGTTTTTTCTTTTCAACTCTTTTTCTAACTCTTCTAATTTCTGGTTCTGTTTCACTCTCAGTAACAGGTTGTTGATGATATACTTCTTCTTCACTGTCACTATCATCACTATCAGTATCACTTCTCAATGGAACTTTTTTAACTTGTTTCTTAACAGGTTTAACTTTAACAGGAATAACGTTTTTCTTAACTTCTGTTTCTATACGTTCTTTTTCTGCTTGTTTCTTAGTCTTAAATTCACCTGCTTCTTTAAGTTCTTTTAAACGTTGTCTGCCAGCTTCTAAATTTTTTAACATAACTGCTTTTTGATCTTCAGATAATTGACGAGGTTTTCTTCTTTGTTTTAATATCTGTTTCTCTTGACCTTTTGTTAAAGTAATATCAGCAATCTCCTCTGGTTTGACCTCAGTAATAGGCTTATTCTTAGCACCTTTAGGACGTCCAGCGACCTTAAGAGGAAGAATATCTTTGTTTTGTTCTAAAAACTTCTTAAATGCGTCTTGTAATTGAGTATTATCCATTTATAGATTAATAAAGATAAAAAATAAAAACAAATTTTTTTTCTTTTGATATTATTAAATATGTCATTAGACGCGATAAATAATTTCACCAAGTCATCTATTAACGAAAAGTTCATTCATCCTGAAAAAATGAAAGCTCCGTTAATAAGCATAGAACAATTGAAAGAATACTACAGTAAAGTAGATATCCCAGAGGTCAAAGAAGATTTAAAAAAAATTGAAGATTTAGTAGTTAAATCTAAACTTGTAAAATGTGGTAGCTGTGAAAACGTGGTAAATTTAGATGAATGTGCTATGGCACCCACAGGATTATGTCATTACTGTAACGTATGTCAAAAAGACCCACAATATGAAGGTAAAACTATAGAAACTTTAGAAGAATATGAAATACATAAAAAATTTATGAAAAATAGAAGAAGTGCTTCATTTGACTGTAATTTAACTGATGAAGAGGCTAAAGTAACCTGTAATAACCCCAACTGTGACTGTAGAGATTAAGTAAGTTTCTTTTTATTATCTTTTCATATAATAAAAAGATGTCATCATTATTAACCGTATATAATTACTACTTGAATTCAAAGATGAGAACAAGTGGTTCATCAAATGATTTTAGTTTATCCCTCCCAAATCCCATAGCATTAAATGGTAAAATTCCTTCTGAATTTCGTATAAAGATCTTATCTGCGGTAATCCCCTTTGCGTGGAACCAAATCAACAGTAAAAACTATACTACATACTGGACTATGTCACGTTCTGGTAGTTATTCTGGATCTTTCAATATGCCATCTGGTAACTATAATGTATATACTTTTGCTACTGCGTGGATTTTAGCTTTAACAACCGCTATTAACACGGCTTCAGGATATACTCCAACTATAACTTCAACTTATGATGTAAATACTGATAAATTTACTTTCTCATTAGCTAATGATGCTACAGCAACTACTATTACGTTACTTAATACTACAGGTTACACTCAAGTTAATTTATGTTTAGGATTTACATCATCGTGGAGTTTATCTAATGGGTTAGGGGCAACCACAACTTCAACACAACAAGCAAATGTTAATCCAGCACGTAACGTTTATATACAAAGTGATACATTAATTCAAAAAAACGCATTTGATGCTTATGTAACACCTGTAAGAACTTCTAATATTATAGAGGTCGTCCCAGTCTATACACTACCAAATCAATATATTATATTTCAACCACCTAATCCTACTGTGTCTGTGATAAGTAACCCTATCATAGATGAAATATCCCTCGCATTAGGTGATGAAAGTTTAGATTATTATTTACAAGATTTCACCTTAAACTGGTCGTTACATATGGTTGTAGAAGAACATAGAACAGATTTGAAAAAAGCAATAATAGAACCATCCTTAGATATAGGACAGGTTCATTTAGACGCTAAAGCTGAGGCTAAAAGACAACAGTTAGAAGATGAAAAAACTAAATTAATAGAACAGTTGAATAAAGAAAAAAACAAATTAATATCCGCCCTTAATAGTAAAGATGTTACGCAAAACAAATCAAGCAAAAAGTCATAAATTAATGACACAAAGATATGGTTATTCTATGGGTGGTATAGCCCACAAATACGGACCTCCACCATTTATGGATATGAGTGATCCATCTTATGTAGGTGTAAATCACCCACAAATGAAGGAAGGCGGTATAGTTGTTGAAAAACAAGTAAAACCAAAACAAAATTATTTTCAACGTAAAAAATAAAGAAAAAATAATTTTTTTTCTACTGTAATATTAAAACAATGTTGTCAGGTATTACAAAAGAATATTCTTTAGACGCAGCGCACAATAATGGTGAAAACGCAATCCCAAGGGCTATTTTACCCCAAAGATTAGCTAAACCAGTTCCATCCAGAAAAATTATTAAACAAATCCCAGCTATTTCTGGATCCACAGCAGGACCTTCGCAAACTTCGATCGTCAGAATTAACACTTCTAATGGTGCTGGTTTCGCTGTATCTGGTTCTTTTTATTTATTATTTAAATTAGCTGTAACTCAAGCAGCAAATACTTGGGGTTTCGCTGGTTCTATCCCAGATGCTTCCGCTTTAATTAATCGTTTAACTGTTTCTCAATCTTTACCTATTGAAGTTATTCAAAATTATAATAAATACGTAACCAATATTGTCAAACCATACGCAACTCACTCTACAAACATCAATCAAGATTGTGTTTTATCTGGTGGTATGGGTTCTAATAATTTCGCAGCTAATGTTTATACTTCTACTTCTTCAGGTTTAACTGTAGCACAAAATACTAACTTCGGTTATACTTCTACTGATGGTTCCACAGCTACTTTAACTTTTGCTGTCCCTATTGTCTCTGGTTTATTAAACTCAAGTTCTATGACTTATATTCCGCTTGAATTAATTAATCAAAATATTGATTTACAGATAGATTGGGCGACCATCAATGATGCTTTCTTCGCAGCAACCACAGCAGTTACTAACTATTCTATTTCTCAATTATCTTTAGTTTATGAAACAGTTCAAGTTTCTGAAGAATATGTTAATGAAGTCCGTAAAATGATGGCTGGTGGTAAGCTCTGGTCTATGCCAATCCAAACTTGTATTTCAACACAAGTGGCTGACGCAAGTTCAATTTCTTATAATTTCTCAGTAAATTGTTCCAGTGTATCCGCGTTCTTCGCAGGTAAAGTTTTAGCTGAAGGTCAAGGTTCAACTTTAACTTCAAAATACTTTTCAGCATCTACTGGTTCTTCACCAAACAACGATTATTCAGCTATTTCTAAACGTGTTTTATTAGCTGATGGAGAACAAATATTACAAGTTCCAAACGTTAATACAGACGCACAACTCTTAAAAGAAACTATCCGTGCTATCTGTGCTAATACTTCTGATCCTAATTATTCTGTTCCGTTCCAATCTTGGGGACGTTATGATTTAGCAGGGACATACAGAGGTGCTTTTTATGTCAATGGTTTTAATTTACGTTCTTGGTCTGAAGAAGATTTAGTTTTCTGTGGTCGTCCTGTGTCTTTATTGAATTATCAAAAAGATGATAGTGGCGCAAGGGCAACAGATACTTTATACTTCTTTACTATCGTTGATTACATAGTTTTAGTTGATGCTTCAGGAACAATTTCTTTAGTTCGTTAGGTAACCATAAGTATATATAAATTTTTACTATACACCTGTATAGTATCCATTAATCTTAATTTTATTGAATAAAATTAAAATTATCCTTTGTTAATTATAAAAGATGTCATTTACTGTAAAAGAAAGTAAATTAACTCAAAAACTTAAAAAATTAGACAATACAACTCCGCTCAGTGAAGAACCTCTACCTAAACGTAACGGTTTAATATGGATTTTGTGCGGACGTAAAGGAAGTAGTAAAACAACGGTTCTTATGAACTCATTAAAGACAAAACAATCACACGGTGGTTACAAGGGATTTTTTCATAATATTTTCATATGTAGTCCAAGTATGGAAAGAGATAAGAAAACAAATAAACTTGTTGAAGAAGTTAAAAAAGATGGAAATTTTTATGATACTATTAATAATGATATTCTTAATGAAATTATTGAAAAAGTCAAAGACTTTAATGATAACTATGAAGAAGAAGAAGAAGGAGATCAATGTTACAATCTTTTAGTATTAGATGATTGTTTAAGCTTACTACCAAAGTCAAATCAAAAGAATGCTGTATTCAATAGTTTATGTTTAAATTGTCGTCATCTTAAATTATCAATCTTCATTACAGCACAGAAACTCAAAGGTTTATCCACAGTGGTCCGTTCTAACACAGATATGATTAGTATGTTTAGAACTGATAATGAAACTGAGAAAAAAGATTTCTTAAGTGAATTCGCTTGTCCTGAACCTATATATGACTTCGCCACAGCAGAACCGTATAGTTTTTGTCATATTACATTCACCTCAGGAAAACCTATATATTTTAAAAAGTTTGATAGAATAGAGTTATAATTATTATTTTTTTTCTTTGTTAATAGTAAAATGATTAAACGCGCTCCACAATATGAAAGTTTTCAAATTTACGTATCATCCTCTGATAATTCAATAAATACAACTTATCAAGTTAATTTAAGTGGTAGATACAGAGTTGAATTAGTAGGTTACTCAGCACAATATTCAGCAGACCCAGCTTTTATGAGGGTTCAAGTAGTAAGTCCTCAATTAGTTATGTCTAAAGGTAACTTACGTTACGCAAATTTAGTTCAACCATTCGCGGCTCACAATCAATCATCACTTAAGATGAAACTTTGTTTTGATCCAATGGATTATAATGGTTACTTAAATTTAGCTATTGAAGATGCCAGCACAAACGCAGCACCAGCTAACTTCACTCAAGCCGTATTAACCTTTATAGCTTATAGAGAAATGGAATATCCATATGAATAAAACTTTTTTTTATTTTATACATTGTATAATAAAGATGATACGACATATGGAACATAAACGTCCGTTACAAACAGGAGGAAAAATAACCCGTGTTAAAGGTCATTTAACTAAATATGCTAAAACTCACGATACAATCCCAGCTATACTTCAAGTAGGAGAAATGGTTATACCAAAAAAATACGTTAAGTCTGTGGAAGCTTTCTTAAAAGACCATCATATGCCACTACCTCTACCATAAATTTTTATTATTTTCTATAGTAATAATAAAAATGCCATATCATATTAGAAAACTACCAAATAAACCATTATACAAAGTGTATGGTGAAGACGGAAAACCCCACTCATTAAAAGGTCTAAGTAAGAAGACCGCACAAGCTCAATTAACCGCATTAAATATAGCACACGCGAAAAAGAGAGGATATATTAAATAATTTATTTTTTATCTTCATATATAATTAAAGATGCCGATTAAACGAGTAAAAAAGGTGAAAAAAACTAAAGAGACAGTTAAGACTGTTGCTAAAGCTAAAAGAAAAGGTCAAGCACAAGCACAAACTAATATTCAAAAAGTAAATATTAGAATAGGAGGTGACGTAAAAGGAAAAAAACCAGAAGAGAAAAGTAACATAGTTGTAGCACCCACTGTAGCACCTATTTTTCATTCAAGAACAGGTTTAAGTGAAGCACATTTTATGCCACCTTATCCACAAGTTAAGATGGGTAATCCTGTGATAATGGAACAAGGTATAAAGAAAGAACAATATATTAATAATCATTCAGGTGTTGTTGTAGGAGGTAACCAACAACAAAGATTATTTACACCAAGTGATGTATTCGCACATAATATTCAACCTATATCTAACTTTTCAACTGTAAAGCAACCAGCAACATTAGATTATGAAGCAGTGGAAGAAGAAGACCATAAACAAGGTGATCCGTTATTAGATCAAATAACAGAAAGCACAGCACCCTCATCAATGCCTAATGGAGAAGCACCTAAAAAAGCTCTTGTTGTTGAAAAACCAATATTTGAGAGGGGGAAGACAGGACCTCGCCCTGAAGGTGGTAACCTAAAATCATATTATAGAGGTTTAATAAAAGACTGGAATAGACAACAAGAAGATATAGATGGTGAAACTTTTAAATTTACTTACAGAGAGAATGGTAAGCAAAAAGATAAAGGTATTAATGAATTAAAAAACTTTGTTGAAAAATATGGACTTCAATAAGATTATAAACCAACTTTTATAATCCATTTTCTATACAATTGTATAGAATTATCTAACTTATATTATCTTACTTATGTAATATAATATAGCTATTAACCAATTTATAGGATAACTATCAAGGAATACACAATTAAAAATTTTTAATATAGCATACACCAAGGATTAACCTATAAGATGGATAACATATACAAGGATTATAACCAATGGATTATATCACATAAGGATTTTATGTAATGGATTGTAATGTTTGTTTAAAAATTTTAATTTTTTTTCTTTTACTATTATAAAATGAACGCCACCTTAGAAGATAAGATTGCTGAGATAGAACAGACCTTAACAGAACTATATATGGAACTTGCTGATTGTGAAGAAATTCAAGTAGAAGAAAGAGGAGAACTTATTAAACAAATTAAAATTTACGAACAAATTAAAGATGGGTTATATTCAAACCTTCAAAGACCTAAACAACAATCCGTGTTATATTTTGATAATTAAGTAACTATTGAAATGTAAAATATTAAATTTTTTTCTTTATCCTATTATAAAGAAAAATGTCAGTAGAAGAACTTATCAAAAAGAATAGACCTCATCTATCAACCACCTCAGTAAGAACCTATTGTTCTTTAATTAAGAACCTTGCTAAGAAGCTTGAAGTTAATCTTAACAATAAACACGATATCAAAACTCACTTATCTAAAATTTTAGAAGATATGAAAGGTTTAAACCCACGTCAAAGAAAAACTACTTTGTCCGCATTAGTTGTGTTGATGAGTGATGGCACAGAGGACAATGAAGCGATCAATAAAATTAGATCTATGATGATGAAAGATATACAAACAACTAAAGATGAAGATAGAGAACAAAAAATGACTGAGAAACAAAAATCCAGTTGGATGGATTGGAATGCTATAGTTAAGGTGTATAATGACTTAGAAAAGTCTGTAGCTCATTTATGGAAGAAAGATACATTAAATAAAAAAGAATTTTTACAATTACAAGATTATGTTTTACTTTCTTGTTTAGTCTTAATTCCACCACGTAGAAGTTTAGATTATTGTGCGTTCAAGTTAAGGGATATTAATAAGAATGAAGATAACTATATGGATAAAAAAACATTTGTATTCAACAAGTATAAAACAGCATCTGTATATAAGAAACAAGTTGTAGATATACCTCAAAAGCTTAAAAAGATTATTACTGATTGGACTAAAAAGAATAGTAAAGAATGGTT
>JGI24890J29729_1000807_pt1 | contig 16877 bp, 15 predicted proteins | sample FreactcultureFD7_FD_29729 | JGI IMG/M metagenome (IMG submission 29729)
GCCTTTACGGGAGGAACCTTCTATGGAGGTGCCATGACGGGAACAGCCACCATCTCGGCAGCCACGGGATTCACGGGAGCTGCCTTTACGGGAGGAACCTTTTACGGAACAACAGCAAACGCAACAGTCACTTCGAATATCGCAACTGCTAATATTCTCAATTTGAATGTTTACACATCTGCCAATCTGTTTACTGCCAATTTGGTGACTGCAAATATCGCCAACATTTATACGACAAATATTGTGGGATTTGTGGGATCACAGTGGACGAGTCTGGGGGCGACCTCAATTTACTATGTTCCCCAAGTGGGAATAGGGTCATCGAGTGCACCTACAGCCAATCTTGTCGTGACGGGTAACATCTACGCCACACAAAACATTACGACGCCAGTGGCTAATTTGACAACTACAGCTAATATCGCAACTGCTAATATTCTCAATTTGAATGTTTACACATCTGCCAATCTGTTTACTGCCAATTTGGTGACTGCAAATATCGCCAACATTTATACGACAAATATTGTGGGATTTGTGGGCTCGCAATGGACGAGTCTGGGGGCGACCTCAATTTACTATGTTCCCCAAGTGGGAATAGGGTCATCGAGTGCCCCAACCGCTAACCTTGTCGTTACTGGTAACTTGTATGTGACGAGTAACATAACAACACCAACTGAAAATGTAACAACAACCTCAAATATAGCAACTGCTAATATTCTAGTTGCAAACGTCGTTACTGGTATTTATTCAGCTGCTTTTAGCGGTGGGACCTTTTACGGTACACACAGTGGCGTGGCAGCTCTCACGTCGGGAACTTTCACGGGAACATCTGTAGGTGCGACATCAGTTACAGCCACATATTTTACAGGAGCCACATTCTCCGGAGGAACTTTTTATGGAACAGCAGCTCTCACGTCGGGAACTTTCACGGGAACATCTGTNGGNGCGACATCAGTTACAGCCACATATTTTACAGGAGCCACATTCTCCGGAGGAACTTTTTATGGAACAGCAGCTCTCACGTCGGGAACTTTCACGGGAACATCCGTGGGTGCCACGTCAGTCACTGCAGGAACCTTCACAGGAAGTACATTCTCTGGGGGAACTTTTACAGGAACTGGTTTCTATGGAGGAACAGTCTCTTCAACTGGTGACGTGATTGCGTACGCATCGGATGATCGTCTCAAGACCAGACTCGGAAACATCCCGAGCGCTATTGAGAAGGTCAAATCCCTTAACGGATTTATATTTACGTGGAATGATGTTGCAAATTCTTATGGGTACAGTGACCTCGAGCAACATGTGGGTCTCAGTGCTCAGGAAATTAAAGCAGTTTTGCCCCAAGTGATTCGCCCGGCGCCTTTTGATGGAGGAAAAACTGGAAACAATTATATGACTGTTCAGTACGAAAAGGTGGTTCCTTTGCTTGTAGAGGCGATCAAGGAGCAGGCAAAGCAGATTGAGGAACTCAGGGCACTGTGTGCCACTGCTCTATCCCGCCAATAGGCAAACCAGCTGCGTACTCAGCAAGGACCGAGGTTCCATCCTTTTTGTGGTGACTTTTTCCGTTAAAATGCACAAACCAGGCTTGACACGTGTCAAGGACTGACCACCGAATACCAGTCCCAGTCTGGAACAAAATTTGACCATTATCCAGACCAATTTTCAAATCTTTGCATCGAAGGAAAAAATCATGAACGTATCCTTGATCGTCATGATTCAGGCGATACTGGTCCCATTCAAGCATCCTCTTGATCGCCCATGTGTACCCCACAAATGTTCCAGAGTTTGGGAACCTGTAAGGACACCCAGGTGCCGCGGGGGGAAACTGATAGGCAATCCAGGGGTTCGGCCAGCAGTACGTCTCAGCACTAAAAATGATGTCAGCCCCAGAATTTTTGAATTTTGTTTCAAAATTAGTAAGGTCTGTCCGCCTCTGGACAACATCATACCCATCCACAAATATCAAAACTTCTTGGGGGTCGACCGTCTCCACATATTCCTTGAAAGCTTCAAACTTTGAAAAAAGATCAATGTACTTTTTTCCAAGTCCGATATTTATGTATTCACTTTTTAGACCAATAATTTTAGAGGGGTCATCTCCAAATGTAATCAACTTCATTACTTTTGAAAACGTCCGTTGTCTTCAAGCCACTTTATAAAGTGACCGACAAATGGTTTGGGACCTGTGTGAACGCAGCACATTCTGGGATCGATCCACAATTCAAAACCTAAATTGGAAAGTTTCTTGGACATGACATAATCTTCGGAGAACAGGGTTTTATTTTCGATTTGAAGATCAAAAACCATACGTTCATTTGGGACCATACCGTTGGTATAGGGTTCGGATGATGCCCAGAGTGACACGAATGCTTTACGGGACAGGCGTAGAAACCCGGTAGCAAGTCCCTCTACTTTCATGAGTCCAGTACGCGAGTCGCCCTGGATAGGTTCTACGAGTCTCACGGCGTAAATCTCGGCATCGTCAATCTTTTTACGGTAGACACCGCCTACGACATCGACTGGGTAATCAAGCATCTTGAAAATCCATTCTGGATCCCACTCGATATCGTCATCGATGAAGATGAGATCGTCACACCCGTTATTAAGAGCGCATGTCAACAGATAGTTACGACTCTTCTGAACTAAGGCATCTCCCGCAGTGTAACACACCTGAAGGTCAATTCCACGCAGCATAGCTTGGCGCATGGTATTCAAAAGAGCGACTGTATATTTCATGGTGACATCCCCAGTGTAAGTTGGTGTAGCAATAAGTACCTTTCTCATTAAATAATAATGTGAGTATTCTTTTAAGATGCCAACAGTCACCAATTTTGGTGATTTAGTTGTCACAGGAAATTTTTTCGTTTCTGGAACAGGCACGAGTACTTTTGTGAGCGGTCTCACACTGAGTGGAACTGTCACAGCTCCTACGTTTACTGGAACGACATTTGGAGGATCTTCATTTGTCGGGGGGACTTTGTCAGGAACTACGTTTACTGCACAGTCTGGTTTTGCTACATCGGGTTATGCAACTGCTTCGACTTTTACCGGTGGAGCTTTTATCGGAGGGACTGTTTCCGGAACTACTTTTACTGCACAAAGTGGTTTCACAACACCAGGATACATAACGGCTTCTAACTTCACAGGAACTTTATTTGCAGGGGGGTTTACGGGAGCAGCTTTTAACGGAGGGACTTTTGCAGGAACGACCGTGAGTGGTGCAACTATCACAGCAGGTACGGGATTTTCAACAGCGGCTGGATGGGTAAATGCTGCCAACTTTACTGGAGGTGCCTTCTCGGGAAGTACCGTGAATACTACGGGTGCTGTAGTTGCGGGAACGACCGTGAGTGGCGCAACTATCACGGCAGGCACTGGACTCGCAGTCTCTCAAGCAACAACCGGATACGTGACGGCTGCAAACTTTACTGGAGGTGCCTTCTCGGGAAGTAGCTTAAACACGACGGGTGCTATAGTTGCGGGAACGACCGTGAGCGGGACAACGATCACAGCCTCTGTGGGATTTACGGGAGCTGCTTTCACTGGCGGAACTTTTACGGGAACCACCTTCGGAGCTTCGAGTTCAATGACGGCTCCTAGTATCACAGGAACTACGTTTATAGGAACTACTTTCAGTGGTGGTACTCACACGGGTCTTCACACAGGTACGTTTTCAGGGTCCACATTTACAGGGGGGACCTTTTATGGAGGTACCGGAACTACAGTCTCGGTCGACAACGTTATAGGAAATGTTTACGTATCCGGACTTGCTGTGAATGCTGGAACTAACGGCGTCTCCTCTGTTGGGGACGTGGTTGCTTATGCATCGGATGATCGTCTCAAGACAAAACTTGGAAACATCCAAGGGGCGCTTGAGAAGGTCAAGGCACTAAACGGGTTCCAGTATAAGTGGAATGATTTAGCCCAAGGTATGGGTATGGATGATAATGTTCACGTAGGTTTGAGCGCTCAGGAGGTCCAGAAGGTTCTGCCGGAAGTTATTCGCCAAGCCCCTATAAATAACGAATATCTTACAATTCAATATGAAAAATTGGTTCCTTTGCTCATAGAGGCGATCAAAGAGCTGAGTAAAAAGTTCCCATGAGGACATATTTATCTTTAGAATCTTTTGTTCTATGAATCGATGTCCAAGTTGCAGGGAACATTACCAGTTTCCCAGGTGTTACGCGAACCTTTTTATACAAAAAATCAGTTTCTGGGTTTTCTGTTGGTTCATTTAAATGAATGAAAAATGTGCATAATGGTGAACCATTCCGATTGTTTTGTGCAAATGGTGTAATCTCATACGAGAAGTCATGTTTTTCGATTCTAAATTCTGATATTTCGGCAGATAGAAATGTGCTTGAAATTGGAATCTTTGCTTTCAACCATTCTATATATTTACCATAACCCGTCTTTATAAATTCTGATATCTCTTTGTTAATGTCACTCCATTCATTTAGTTCGGATATATTTAATGCCGCGGTTGAAGTATATCTAGAGTCTAAATTGTGTTTGTTGATGATTTTTTTACACATATCAGTATTCATAAAATTATCAATTTCCATTACCAAATCCATTAGGTAATGTAACTATGCAATTGGTTAAAGCTTTAACTGCAACATTCGAATTTTCAAGTGTCGGGCAGCTCACTTTTATATCTATAGAATTATTTGTTGCATCAAATATTTTTCTTAACAAAGAAACTGGGTATGGATTTAATATGTATAATAAATCTCTTTCATTTTGCGGGATAAGAATAATTCGCCGAGTTCCTTTAATTTGACAAAGCCAATTATCTTGTCCATCATAGTGAGGAAGCGTGTAACAATTTCCCCAATTTATCCAAACTGAAGAGTCATTTAACTTATTTTTATAAGGTATTGCAAATTTATCCAACTCCTTATCGGCATATTGTGCTATATATTGTTTTGGATTTTTATCTTTGTAAAATTTTTCAAATGTTGTTTTGGTTTCTTTTATATCTATACCAGGGAAAGAATCTATAATGAATTTTGGCGGGAAACAGATGGTATTACTTTCATTGAGGCGCATTTCTTTTCCTTTGATAATTTGTAATATTTCATCAAATTTTAAATGAATATCATGCCAGCCAAATTGTGCTTTTTCATTATGATCTCCTTCGTCGTTTCCAGAACCATGGGAGTGTTCATACCAAAAATTTATAGCAGCACACAGACCAGTCTCGGGATCGGGATCTTCAGAAAAAACAAAATGAAACATACCAGTTGGAATGAAAATCATCTCACCCGGTCTTAATATATATTCTTGTTTATTTGCTTTATAAAAATCAGGAAACACGTGTGGATCAGGATAACGTTCTGAGATTTTTGAATATCTTCTATGATGAAACCATTTTTTTATCTCGTCCATCATTTTTATTTAAAAAGATAATCTTTTCCTTTAATAGATGGCACAGGTTCGCACTGTCCAAGTCCCGATCCAGGGAATTCAAATTGGAACTATTGGAGCAACTTTGAATGCACAAGCTGTAACTCCAGGAATTGGTGTTCAACTTGGTAAATTTAATAACACAACTGGGACTTTTTACAGAGATCCTACAAACCCGTCGGGTGGAGGAGCTCTTCAGCAGATTCAAGTTGGTACAAATCTATCAAACAGAACATTGGGATACATAGTAGGTACAGGAACTACAGCAACAACCACTATTGCTACTCAGACGTTACCAGGTGCTGGATATTTCTCAATTTGGAATGCTGGAAATGTTCAACAATCTGGAATAACTATTCAAGTTCCAAACTGTACAGGACAACAGGCAAAAGCAGCATCGTCTCAAGTATCTCAGCCTTTGGTCCAACAAGCAACCAATTACTATGCAGGTTTCTCACAGCCTCTTGTTCAACAAGCAACCAATTACTATGCAGGAAACTCACAGCCTCTGAATCAACAAGCAACCAATTACTATGCAGGAAAGTCCCAGCCTCTTGTTCAACAACCAGCCAGTTACTATGCAGGTTTCTCACAGCCTTTGGTCCAACAAGCAGCCAGTTACTATCCAGGGGGTACTGGTCCCGGAACTTATTATCCGCCAAATTATTACCCAGGCGGTTATTCTCCGCCAAATTACAGACCTAAGGATGGTAATTATTACCCAGGCGGGACTATTCCAGCCAATTACTATCCAGGGGGTTACTATCCAGGTCCTTATTATCCGCCAAATACCTACCCAGGAAACTCACAGCCTCTGAATCAACAAGCAGCCAGTTACTATGGAGGAAACTCACAGCCTCTGAATCAACAAGCAGCCCAATACTATGCAGGTTTCTCACAGCCTCTGAATCAACAAGCAGCCCAATACTATGCAGGTTTCTCACAGCCTCTTGTTCAGACACCTGCTGCTCCCGTCTCTGCTTCTGGCGCTTTATATAACGGGTCCCTTGTAAATCCAGGACAAATAGCATCACAGGGATTTGCATTAACTATTCCTAATATAGGAACTTTAACGACACAAGGAGGTGTTCTTCAAGGGACTGGAGCTGGTGGGGCGTTTCAGGCACCGGGTACATATTTACGTACAGCATCTGCAGCCGTTTCGACGCAACAAGGGATTGTCAATTTTCAGGGAACAACGCGCAACTAGACTTAAAAAATCTAGAAGTTTAGATATTAATGGAGGTGTACACCAAACCCGTCACCTTTTGTATAGTTCGAAATTTCTATACACAAGATGAATTAGACCTATTAGGTTCTGAGCTTGAAAAGCTCAAGCCTCACTTTGGAGGTGCTGAAAAAACTGGATCAGCTCAGGATATTCTTGGGAATGTGAAAAAGGATAATAGAGGTGTTTTTATAAATGACCCAAACCATCCTATTTGTAAATTGAATCGCAAGGTACTAAAACCAGAATTTATTCATGATCTCATGAAAGAGAATTGGTTTTTCAAGTATATGCGTCATTGTAATAGCGACAATACACTCGTGAGTTACTACGAAGATTCAGGACATTACAAATCGCACACGGACGCTTCAATAGTGACTGCGATTCACTATCATTGGAAAGAACCTAAGATGTTTAATGGAGGTGATATATGTTTTGGGGATTTTATAGTTCCAGTCACAAATAATTGTCTTCTTATTTTTCCATCATGTACTGAACATCAGGTGACGAAACTGTCAGGGAGCGGACGGTATGCAATCACTCAGTTTATAGGTCGAGGGGTAGATGAACCGCCACCACCAATGCCTGAGCCTATCCGTCGTTTCACGAATGTTTTGACTATCAATGAATTTAACAAGGCGAAGCAGTTTATTCAGTCGGGATCGTGGGAAGCCGGAGGATCGTCCGGAAATCCGATGAGTCCAGTCAAGTTTTTGTACATGGACTTGATGAATAATGACTTTTTTTCCAGAGAATTATTTGAAAAGATTCAGAACCTTGTAGGAGCACGCCTTATTCTGGATAGAGTTTACGCTAATGGGCAATATCACGGTCTTGACGGCGCATGGCACCAGGACAGTACAGATACCCATGCATGGACTTTTTTGATTTATCTCAATGAGGTTGCTGATCGTGATCTTGATATGTATGAGGGGACAACAGATTTCAAGGAAACTGACTGCGCATTCAAGTCTATTCAACCAACAAGCAATTCGGGAATCTTATTCATGAGTACCATCTTTCACCGTGGTATGAGTCCTTCGAGATTCATCTCTGACATGCGTGTAACTCTGGCGTGGAAACTTAGAGAAATAGTTATTTGAACAAATAATGGAGCCGTATTTAATGACGTCTCGTAAAGGAATTTATTTAAATTTCACTAAAAAGCTCATTGATGGAAAATTCTTTGGACTGACCCATCAAGGACCTGTTTGGTATGCGTTCGGCACTCACGCGGATGATATTCACGTGCCGTCTTTCCAAGGATATATTTTACAATTTGAAATTGATTCCAATTGTGACATGGCGAACCAGAAAGAAATACTTACAGGACTTGATAACGGGGTCCACCAGATGTGCATATGGAAAGATCATCTATATGTTTTAGAGACGTATGTTCAAAGAATAACGATACTAAATCTCAAAGACTTTTCAAAAACTGAAATATTTCCATTTGATATAGCAATTTCTGCATGGTACAAGCAACATAGACTTGAAGGTTCATGTGAAAAATATATTCATATGAATGCAATTACAGTACAAGATGATCGTTTTTATATCATGTGCCCCTATCTTAAAAATACATTCATAGATGGTAATCCTTCACAGGAACGCAATCCTTCCCATATAGTTATGTTTGGACCTGATTGGAAAGTTTTAGACACATTTGATACTGGACGTTATTTTTGTCACGACTTGGTCATCATGGGTCACGAAATATACTTTGCAGATGCTACAAATACAATTTGCAAATTGAATATAGTAACTCGTGAAGTTGAGCAAGTTTGGACAGTAGATCCCGTATCACCTGACCTACGTAAAATATGCAGAGGTCTTTCAATATGTGAAAATGGACAAGTATGGGTAGGGACTCACGACTTGGATGGTAAACATTATTATGCTGTTGATTTTGTTAAAAAGCAGCACATTGAACTAGATGATACACCGTGTTGTATCAAGCGTCTCGATGGAACTGATTTTAACGATGAAACTAGTCATCTAAAAAAGCCGTACACACTTACTTATCCTTCTAAATTCCATAGTGTAACATCTTCAATATTCGATACACTCAGGGAAGTTCATAAAAATAATGAAAAATCCCCTGGTTCTAGTTTTCCTCATATAAAACAATTTTTAAATCCAGATTTCTCAAAACTAAAAGATGGACCGAGTATGCACACTACGGCTATAACTCTTCCAAATTTAGAAGATAAAATTCCTTTACCATATTATTTAACAGAATCAGGTCCTTTCTACATGTATCCTGAAAATCATATAATGGATTGGCACTCAAACCAATATCATATAAAACAAGATGAATTTTTATTAAACTATCGAATGTACACTATAAGCACTAACGGAAATTCATACTTTCTCTATAATCACCCTATTTCAAATAAAATTCACGCTATAAAAGATATAGACAGAACAAGTTTAGTTTTCAATCTTGATCCAGTGTTTTGGCATGCAGTGATTTGTACGAAAGGGAGTCGGCTTTCATATGGAGTGAAGTTTGCAGAAGAGGCACTTGACGTTATGGGGATAGATAATATTTGGGGAAATTCTAAAAAGACTTTCAGACTCGTCTTTCCTTTACCAAAAAAGGACCTTCTGTATGTACATATTGATAATAAATTTATGAATGAAAATGATATAAATAAACTAAGGTCGCAGTTTCAGCACTGTCAACTTGTGAATAGTTTCACGGGCACTAATACTATTAGTGATTACAGAAGAAGTAAGGTGGCATTTATTCAAAAAACATGGGAATTCTCGGATATATATCTGAGATTATTTGAATATGTCAATCGAATTAACAACGAGTTTTTTAAATTTAATTTAAGTGAACTATCATCCTATATTCAATATACTGAATATGATGAAATTTACAAAGGTCATTACGATTGGCACATAGATATGGGTCCAGATGAAACTTCGAGTAGAAAGATTTCAATTGTAGTACAGTTGAGTGATCCACTCGAATACGAAGGCGGTGAACTTCAAATATCTGATGGAGGAACCAATAGAGTTTGTGAAAAGACAAAAGGAACAATTATTATATTCCCGAGCTATTTACTTCATAGGGTAACACCAGTCACTAAAGGAACACGACGATCACTTGTATTATGGGTCACGGGACCTCCTTTTGTTTAATTTCTAATGTAAAATTAGATGGAGTCATCCCGTTTGATCTTTGCCGATTCTAGAAATAGAGGACCTCTCTATCCTAGTGGAAATTCATATACGTTGCATCTGACTACACCTATAAAGAATGTGACTCGCGTAGATCTGGTCAGTGTGCGAGTCCCAAATACAATGTACAATTTGACAGATGGTTCGAATGTGCTCACAGTCAACTTTTCAAACATATCACTGAATCAAGGATTTTATTCAGCAGGTGGCATTGCGAGTGCCTTGACCGCTGCCGTCAATAACGCATTTTCCGTAAATTATCTCTCTGATCAAGGTTATTTTATGTTTTCAAACACGACAAGTTTTACATTTAGGATAAACTCGAATGAATTGAGTACTATCACAGGACTACCTTTAAATGTCCAGATTAGCCCAAGCCCGGCAACGAATCTAGATCCATGTTACCTCGGAAAATTTATATTAAAATCAGTTAAGCTGATTAACTTGAATAGAAACGAGTATATATTTCTTGATATAGATGAACTCAAAACACCTAGTCATATTGATGCAAGAAGTTTAGAAGGTGCAACTGGAACAGTCTCTGGATCAAACATCAACAGAGCATTTGCACCAATTATGATGGATGTTCCGTCGGGTGGTATGAAGATTTTTCATGAAAATGCAGATTACACGATTTCAGTGAATTATCCTGAACCCATAAATAGTCTTCAGCGCTTGACAGTCAGGTGGTACGATTTTAGTGGAAATTTGTTAAATTTCAGGGGGTCGGACAATCATGCATTCGTACTGCGAGCGCACATCCTGGATGAAGATATACGTCGTTTACCTCCACCTCCACCCCTTCAAGATGTTGAAATTAAGAGAATCGTGGAGGCAATGACTATGGTGCCTCCACCACCCCCAGAGAAGAAAACAAAAATTCCCTGGTTGATTATATTTTTGATTTTAATTGCGGTATTCGCAGCTTGGAAAACGTTTAGCGGGTCACTGCGTACAGAGGCTGGGAAGGCTCCTGGATCTTCACGTTGAAAGCCAGAGTCTTGATGGCGAGGTACACCACGATGGCAAGCAGGGTGGTGAACAGCGCGCTCAGCAGGTAGTACTGACCACCGTTCTTGGACACCTGGACCACCTGGGAGATGATGAAGCGCACAACGTCCATCCAGGCGATGGCGCTGGCGAACGAGAAACCGGCGACGACGGAGTTCAGGGACTGAGACTCTAGCTGAAGAGCAACACTTGACAGAAGACCAGACATTTACTATTTGATGCGAAAAAAAATATCGGTCGGGTCCCAAGGAACGACCTCGCTGTGAGACTCGTCTGGGTCCTCTTCTTCATAGTCTTCCTCATAGACTATGAAGGAGTATTTCACCTTTGACTCAAGCTCTTCTTCCTCTGAGTCCATCTAATTTTCTCTCTGTTTGTCTACAGCGGATTTCAACGCACGTTCTGCTGGAGTCTCAGGTTCCCACGCGTCCCATGTGTCCGCGCACTCGTTCATCTTATTTGCCATGTCGTCATGTCCTTCGTACCTGACCCACACTGGGTCTTCCTCGTCCTCTTCCTCTTCCTCTTCCTCTTCCTCTTCCTCGTCCGACTCATCCCAAACCTCTGGATAAATTGGACCAATCTGCTTGCCCGTGACGTTCCGGGCTGAGTACATGAGCCCCAGGCGCATATCCTCCGCAAGAATGACGTCACGTCCACAGGACCGGGCATAGTGGGCTGCAAGGACAGTTGCAGACTCGAGAACAGGTATCATGATATCTATCGCGGCATCCTCCATTTTGAATTTTAAACCAAAATTAGTTTTAACTAGTGAAAGTTTGAAAATACCATACTGGCTGAAGAATCTTTCACCTGGAGAAAATTGTAATTTATTCCATAAATTCGTATGTACCTGTTTGCTGTGCTGGAGTTTAGGGTGAACTGGAAAATTTGATTCTTGATCTGGGACATATTGACGGCGCCGGTGGGTTCATCATAGAGTTCGGGATCGAGACTGAATGAATACATGTAAAAAATTCTACTCGGAATACGTGTATGGTACTCGAGCGGTTGAATCACGCGAAGAAATACAGGAAGTCCCACATCCTTTGATATACGCTCAGTCGTATTAAAATCGAGCACGAGCTGACTGAGCTGTTCAAATGTTGTTCCGTTTGACATATAAGTTCCGTTAGTCGTGTAATCATACCCTAGTGCCGAATCATTTTGAAAAACGAAATAAAATTGCTTTATTGGGTTTAAAAACTCTCCGAGACACTGAATCTGGTTGACGCCCTGAGGTGCAAAAAACTCTTCGCGCTGGACTTGCTCTATAGGATAAATTTGAGGTTTAGAATTTATGTACTTGATTTCCTGGTCAGAAATGTAGGTGTATTCCGTGTCCAGATAGGCGTAAAATGGAGCTACTATATTCACCGATGGGTACGTGAATACTGTTGAAGGGTTCCACACTATTTTAAATACCACATCCTCTTTGAATGCGCAAAGTGGAAGACCACGTCTAAACACATAAAATGGGAGAGGAATTGTATAACCTGGATTCACAGGAACTGGTTGGGCGAGATATTTTCCAATGAGATTCTGGAGTGCTTTTTGTTTTCCTGTTGAAATTGATAAATCAAACCTGAGTTCAAGATATTCTCCGTAAATTCTTTCGATAAGTTCAGAACCTATGTACAGTTCCACGTACTGGATCATAAGAGTTCCGACCGAATCGAGAACCTGTACTCCAGCACCCAGTGAAGGTGGAAAAACTTTCAGATACATGTTTGTGATGAGATCACCGGCTCTGGGGATCACGAGCGTCTTCTCAGCTCCAAAAATGACCGTGTTATCAGCTGGAAATTGAACCCTGATGACTCTCGAAGAAAAAAGGGTCTGCCCCACATATTTTTCCACGAAATATGTCACTTCCGGGTCTGAACTCAAATAAATATCCTCTTGTCCGAGGTAGGACAAACTGGCTCTTCCTGCCATCTCTAGTACATTCTAGGATTAAAAAACCAGTCGCGTAGCGGAACCGACTAAAAATCATTCGAGTTGAACATGAGTCCGGCAATACCGTCCTTTATGCTTAAAATATTGTAATTTATTCCTATGACTCGTAATTGTTTCGGGCTCGAGTAAGCGTTGGTATTAACTTGAAGAAAAATGTCTCGAATACGACTAAAATTCACTTGACCGTATGGTTTGGGGGTATTTGCCTGATTTGTGAAGGAGTACATGTAAAATTGCCTGGTTGGATAATTTGTATAGTGCTCAAACGGTTCTATAGAGTTGAGATAAAGTGCATCCGTCACATCAGCAGTGAATGCCTCAGATGCATTAAAATTCATAGCCAAGCTGTTCAAGTCAGAATATTGATAGGGTGTGGTTCCGTCCAGTTGAACAATAAAAAAGAGTTCACGAATTGGGTTGATAAAGTCAAGGTTTAAAATTGCCGATGTAAATTGAGACGCCAGGTCAAATTCTTGATATTGACACTGTTGAATCAAATAATCAATTTTAGATTTTTTGAACCAGTTGATTTCAGGTTCTGCCAAGTACACGTATTCGGTGATGATAGTTGCAGTCAGGGGTGTAGTTATACTCGACGTGTTCACAGCTGTCAAATCTTGAAGATTTCTGAACGTGACGTGAACCTCAACATCTTGGCGTCCCAGAGACACGAGTGGTAAGTAAAGTCCTGGATTCTGAAAAAAATAAAATGGAAGATTTACGAAATATGTTCGACCGGGTGGATAAATCTGTGTGGTCGTATCATATTTCCCTGTGAGCAATTTGAGTCCCGGTTGGTTTTCATAGGGAACATACAGATCATTATAAATTTCTATAAATTCTCCCGTAAGGGTCTGAATGGTTTGACCACCTATGATCAACTCCGCACGGTTCACGAGCCATGTTCCGACCGAGTCGTAATAGTTATAACTGACAGTAGGAATCACGTTCGAAGCGACGGGGTAAACTGAGATGTACGTGTTTGAATATATACTTGTCGTTGAACCCGCTTGATCAGTTGTTATAGTTATGGGAACATCTGTAGCAGTCTGAGTGACACGATACGGGACAGTCACCGTGTACTGTGGGAAAAGACCCCCTATGTCGAAGTTATACGTGTTAGTCCCGAACGTGATACTCTTCACGTTATCTGATGATGATATTACAGCCGTCAACATATATGTGGCAATATTCGAAAACTGGAGATTTCCTGTCGTTTGGTTCACTGATATAATTGTGGAATTCGTCCCCGCTGGGAGACTGAAATTTGTTTTAAAATTCAAGGGGGTATCAGGACCTATGGTTTGAACTCGAGTCGAAGGTGCAAGTAAAATACCGTTATTTGAAAGCACGGTTTCATACCCTGTATAGGACTGAGCTCCTATTTGAGTAATTGAATAATATGACGTGTTTAAAATGGTTATAGCTGAATCAGAGTACACGTTTGTGTAATACTTTTGACTCGTACTTGTTACCACGATAGGCATACTGAAAGCAATGGTGGGATCACGTCCCTGACGACTTAGGGTTGTGTACGCGTAATCCGGAGTCGTTGAGCTTGTGTTCCACACGGAAACATTCGCCACATAATTTTTGGGTGCTTGTTGAAGATAAATGACACCAGACAAAAGCCATGTCCCTGTGGAACTAAATGTCATGGAATTATCAGACCCAAGGGTCACGGTTGTGTTTTGGGGCTGTACTATATTTCCATAAAATGGAACTACATTGCTTGAAACTGTTGTATTAGTATTAAACATATACAAATCATCTACAGGGGTTACTGTCAGATAAGTTCCTGGAGTAAATTGAGTCACAGTTGAAGTTGTAGTCGCGTAAAAATAATACGTATTTGCTGTACTTGCCACGACGAGAGGCATCAAAAGAGGCATGGACGGATCGGGTGAAACACGGAAATCGCATGAGTAAGCAAATTGGGGCACGACTGGAATTCCATTTGGATAGATGCTTTCATTTGGATCTGAACCATACGCAATATTGAGCACTGAACCTGTTCCGAGTGAAAATCCCGCGCGAACAATATAAAATCCCGATGTCGTAAACTTGAGTCGACCATTGGTCGTGACTGCATATGTCGCAACCGTATCCTGGTTTGTCCAATTATAAAAATTTAGGAAACTCTGAGTAGCCCCTGTTATAGAATAAGTCTGACCAGTGGTAAGACTCAGAAAAAGACTGGTTCTTGTATTAACTCGAGGTAAACCCGTACTCTGAATCCATCCTGCCTGTTGAAGCGTGAAATTAGACGGGCTTGATGAAACTACATTTGAAATATAGTTTGCAGACAGATTTGATGTTGCGATACTATTGGCGGCGGCATTCGACATCGAGGTTCCTACAATATAAATCAAATTGGAAGAATTTGTGGGTGAAATTGCACCCACTTTGGGATCGAGTCCCCAAAATACTCCACCGTTTTGAGCCACCTCGAGCGTTGCGCAATTTGAAAAAATAATTTGATTTGTTGCAGTTGAATAACTTACAAAACTTGCGAGCTGTGTATTAATCCACGACGACTGATTGTATGTCGAATAATATGTAATACCCTGAAATGGGAGACTAAAATAAGTTCCATTAATGATGATCTCTGGATAAGTTGTTGCCGATGCAACTATGGGCCAAGCCCAAAAAGTTCCTGGATCAAAAAGTGCAGGCAAATCAACTTTAAGCGTGAGCGCTCGTATGAGATCTCCTTTTGGTGGAATCTTACATATATTGTTTTGTCCATAGACAACTTGCTGATTTTGAAATGGAATATCATAGGCTTCAAGCACAAAGGGGGTGTGACGCTTATAAATCCCTGAAAAATACGTCACTTGGGGCGATCCCGTGAGATATGCATCCTGTTGCCCAATTGCTGCCAGCTGGATATAACCAGCGGACATTCCTACTAAGTTCGCAGAACTTATTTTGCGCTCAAATGCGCCCCAGCCCACCCTGAATTTTGATCGAGTATTTCAGGATGAGTCAGTTGCAACTCAGGCGATTTGATCCGTCAAAAATTGGCGACGACAAGGTGTGTGTTTTCATAGGGAAGCGTGGGACGGGCAAATCAACACTGGTCACTGATATTCTCTGGCACAAGAAGCATATACCAGCAGGTATTGCCATGTCAGGTACTGAGGATGGAAACGGTCACTATAAACAGTTTATTCCTGATCTATTTGTTTATGGTGAATACAGACGAGATGCAGTTGAAAAACTCCTCGAGAGACAGCACCGGCTCGTCAAGAGCCTAGGGAAGGATAAAGCTCCCTCGGTTTTTCTCCTCATGGACGATTGCATGTACGACAAAGCTTTCATGAGAGACGACTGTATGCGCCGACTTTTCATGAATGGTCGCCACTGGAACATCTTTTTCATGCTCACGACCCAGTACTGCATGGACATGCTTCCTTACGTGCGAACCAACGTTGACTATGTTTTTGCGCTTCGCGATAACGTCAGGCAGAATCGTGAAAACCTTTACAAAGCTTTTTTCGGGGTTTTTCCAACCTTTGATCAGTTTTGTCAGGTGATGGACGCCTGTACCGAGAATTACGAGTGTATGGTCCTTGATAACACATCAAAGAGTAATAAGATTTCAGACTGTGTCTTCTGGTACAAGGCACCTATCCGCAAAAACTTCAGGGTGGGCGGACCATCCTTCTGGCAGTATCATCAGCGCTTCTATAACCCACGTGCAGCCAATGGACCTCAGGGANNTGTAGCTGAACCAAAGAGACGGGGTGAAACGGTCGTAGTCAAAAAGTCGCGGTAGCCGGCTTCACTTAATTTCCATCTAAAATTCAATAATGGCTGGTGTCATGACCTACGACCCTAGTGTAGACACTATCATGTCAGCGATTCCCCCCCAAGAACCCAATTTAAATGAAGAAATAGCACGGGCAGCCCTCAATCGCCAGGCTACTGAAAATAAACAGGCTGGACCTCCAACCGGTCTTTTGAGAATGCCATTAAATGAGCCTGAAAAAGATGTTGTGGAATCTCAAATGGCAGATTTCGCAACACCTATTGAGGAAGTTATGCCCGGTCCAGGGCAGATGATGCAGGA
>JGI24890J29729_1000808_pt1 | contig 16876 bp, 21 predicted proteins | sample FreactcultureFD7_FD_29729 | JGI IMG/M metagenome (IMG submission 29729)
CCCCAACAACCCTGCAAATAACTCGGTTGTCGCAGTAATCAAAATAGCAGGAAGCAATAACGTCACGGTTTCCTGCCAGGGTTCAGACACTATTAACAAAGCAGGTGGAGCCACCACCTACACCCTGAGTAGCACCAACCAAGCAGTCACCCTCCAATACGATCTCTCTACGCTGGTTTGGACTGTCCTTGCAGACGCCGCTCTAACGGGTCCACAGGGCTTTCAGGGTAACCAGGGCAACCAAGGATTTCAGGGCGCTACAGGGCCACAGGGGGCCACTGGGAGCCAAGGTAGTACGGGTAGTCAGGGCCCACAAGGATTCCAAGGGAATATCGGGGCTCAGGGCTATCAGGGTTCACAAGGAAACCAAGGCTACCAAGGACTTACCGGAACGCCAGGGACTCAGGGATACCAGGGCTACCAAGGCTTCCAGGGAAATCAAGGAACCCAGGGCGCAGCCTCAACCGTTCAAGGCCCACAGGGATTCCAGGGCAATACCGGAGCACAGGGTTCAACTGGAGCGCAAGGCTCGACTGGTTCTGCTGGTCCACAAGGCTACCAAGGCTATCAAGGCTTCCAGGGAAACCAAGGAACGCAAGGGAATCAAGGAACTCAGGGGTTCCAAGGCAGTAACGGAAACCAAGGTTATCCAGTCGGACTTACTGGGGCTACTACCGCCACTCGGTACGTTGGCGGAACAGTCAATGGCGCACCCACATCAGGAACCTTCGCCGTTAATGACTTCATCGTAGATCAAACTGGAACCATCTGGGTCTGCACGACTGCCGGAACACCCGGTACTTGGACTACCACCATCTCGTCGCACCTAACGCTTCGTACTGCTTCGGCAACGGTGGGCCGTAATGAGATAACTATTTTTTCAGGCTCCACGTCAAGTCAAACTTTGACTGCTCCATCCAGTCCGATTGACGGTTCCAACTGGACTGTCATCAACAAAGCCTCCGTAGCGGTGACTCTAAGTTTCACGCCTTCAATGATTCCCCTAAGTTCGGGAACCGGCGTGACTACGTTCTCGGTTGTCNGCTGGCGGGGCTTACTCATTTGTGAACTACAACGGTTCTCAGTGGTACATGNTTGCTTCTAACAGCGCCGACCAACTAATCAACGTCTTACCNACCGCTAACGGTGGAACTGGACTCAGCACTATCGGAACCGCTGGTCAGGCTCTCGTCGTCAATGGCGGAGCCACNGGCCTTACCTACGCTTCAGTAGCTGGAACTCAAGGCGCACAGGGTCCACAAGGGTTTCAAGGGAACCAGGGAACACAAGGAAACCAAGGGACGCAAGGAACGGCAGGAATTACGGGAAACCCTGCGGCTCGAATGGTTCCTACGGCGGTAACTTCTATTGCTTCCTCAGCCCTTCTTGCCACATGGACAAAAATTACGTCATTGTCATCTGCTTACGTCAAAGGCAGTATGTCTTTTGCAAGCAATGCAATTACTGTTCCGGTGACGGGCATTTACCACATCAATGCGGCAACAAGGTTTGATGCCACGGGAGCGTACACATTTGCTTTAGGAGTGGGAATTAACGCAATAACCGCACCGACTTATCAAACATCAGGGGCTAAGCCCTCGGACGCTAATGCGTACCAATCAGCCGTTATTGCCATTGACTTAAGCCTCACCGCCAACGATGTTCTGACTCTTTGGGCAGTACAATCGTCAGGTTCAGCAATTAACTCGGACGCTTCCGCTAACGTAACTTGGCTGTCCGTTCATCAGGTAAGTGCATAATGGATGTATCAGCCTACGCAGCAAACTCGTATTCGGGTGGTGGACAAACCGATGGACCGTTGTTCTCGTTCCAAACTCCCATTGTCAAAGACATTCCTAACTACCTGCCCGAAACCAAATCAAAAATAGCAATTATGTTGTGGAGGCACTACGAACTCAAAACCCGTGGGGTCAACGTTTTTATTCTTTCAGATGGAAGCGTTGTTCAAGATACAGCTACGTCTGAAAATTCCGACACCAACATTCCGTTGCCCTGGATCACCAACAACCCTTCGGGGCCGTACTCGTACACAACCAATTGGGACGGTACAATAGAGACAGCAAGCCTGCCCGTGTGGGTGACATACGTATATGAAGGTGGGCACATACACACTATCAATCAGGCAGAAGCAAACTTTTTGAGTAACGCTGGTTACTCAGACCGAATTGTAGCGATCTAGGAGAATCATGGCATATCGTGAATGGGCAGGAGTTCTAAACCAATTGGCAGGAACCACGGGGAGTGAAGCTGTTGGTGCGGCCAACGTCTATGCAGGCACCACTCAGCGCACCTTGCTTGGCGCTCTCAACGCTAAAGCAGGAACAGTTGGTTTGGAACTAGCCGCCGTATGCAACAAATTGGCAGGAACTANAAACCTTGAAGCCGTTGACGCTTTGAATAAACTTGCGGGAAATACCCTGCCATGAAGTTGCACGATTGTTCAGGGGAAGGTTGTTTCGGGTGCAAGATCAAGTCTGTATCCTTTGCCGCCTCTGCAATGCCAACCCGTAGTCCTCAAGCCGCCGCTACTGAAAAATGGGACAAACAACTTCATAAAGATCGAACTGCTTTCAAAGCCATGAGGGATCAAGGGATTCAGCCTGCCTCGCTCAAGGGTGCTGCCGATTTGCAAAATCGTGCTTCAACTAAACACGAAATTGAAACAGGCAAAATTATTGGTGATTCCAAACTGGCCCAAAAGGTTGAACGAACCGTTAAGGAACTTGCCAAGAAATGAGAATCCAAGTACTTGCTCCCCCAGACCGCAACAGCGGATACGGACGCATGGCGTTTGAGATCATAGATGCTCTTGAACGTGCTGGCGTAACCGTGGAGAAGTACGACCTTGACGCTCCTGATCCTGCGCCCTACGTCATGTTTATGTGCCCGCCTCAACGACCTGAGAATTGGTACGAAGGACAGCATGTTTCTCTTTTAACCATGTGGGAATCTACCGAACTTGCTTTTGAGCACTTAGCGGTTCTGCCTTTGTTTGACCAATTGATCGTACCGTCACGACAAAACTACGAAATGTTTGCTCAAGTAAACAACAACACTGTTCAAATTCCGCTTGGCTGTGATTACGACATATGGAAATACACCCCTCGTGAAAAGACCGATCCTTTCACTATCATCAGCGCAGGCCGTGGTGCTCGACGTAAAGGTATTGACGTTTCAATCAAAGTCTTTAAACGATTTCGTAAGATTATTAAGGACGAAGGTTTTCCTGCGCCACGATTGATTCTCAAAGCAAAGTGCAATTTGTCTAATCCCGACCCTGACATTATTGTTTTTGACGAACAGATGAGCGATCAAGAAGAAGCGGATTTCTATGCCAAAGCTCATGTGTACCTTGGACTAAGCAGGGGCGAAGGATGGGGCATGATCCCCCACCAAACAATTGCTCAAGGGATGCCAACGATTTTGACGGATGCTCATGGACACGCTGAGTTTGCCAAGTACGGCATTGGCATTAACCATGGATGGTGTTCTGCCGAAAATGAAATTGTTGGACGGACTGGCGATTGGTGGGAACCCGATGAAGATCAAGCCCTACTTGCTTTGCTTGATGTGTTCCATAATTACAAAACTCATTTGGCAACAGCAAAAGAAAGCGCAGAAAAGATTAAAGAATTTACTTGGGATCGTACTGCCCAGGAAATTATTGCATCCCTTCCCAAGAAGCCAGCAAAATTCAAAGTGGGCGAATTGGTTCATGCTCCTCAATCACGCTTGACACTCAAGGTCATCCACCCAATTGATTGCAACATTGGGGATCGTATGTATTCATTCAAACCAGGCAAAGAATACCAAGTCACTTCTGACGTGAAGCGGGTTCTTTACGATGCCAATTATGTTGATCCTTCTTGCATTGACCCATTTGAAAAAGCCATTTACATCCAATCAAAACCGAAACACATTGACGAAGGAATATTGGTATGACCGTAACATTTAACGATTGGATTGAAAAGGTTTGGCGCAGGGTCAACGGTACTTCAATTGACGCTGCCGTTCAGCTCTCCACAGACATTGGCGCAACCGATACCACGTTCAGTTGCATTGTCACTAACGCCACCGGAACTAATGCAATGCGAGTTGGGGCAATCTTGGCCGTGGACTTAGAACTTATGTACGTCACGTCTTGGGGTCCGACGACTGGCGCTCTTGGCGTTGTCCGTGGTTACAACGGTTCGACTGCTTCTGCACATTCCGCTTTGCAACTTGCGTACATTCAACCTCGCTATTCACGTTTTGATATTGGCGTTGCTTTGAATGACGAGTTGCTTCGCCTATCCTCACCCGATAATGGATTGTTCCAAGTGGGCGTAAGCACTGTCACTTACAACCCCGTCTACATGGGTTACGACCTTGGCTCAATTCCTACAAACTTTTTGGACGTACTTGAGATTCGTCACAAGATTCCGTTTCCAACAAGGAACTACCCAAAGATCAGCAAATGGAAAGTCCTTCGCTCTATCCCCGATGCCACGGTGTTTCCGTCTGGCGCTGGCATTGTAATTTATGAAGGTGGCTACCCAGGTCAGCCGTTTTACATTCAGTACTCGGCTCCATTTTCTACCGTAGACACTTCAGTTTTGGCAAATTTGACAACAGACGTTACAACTTTGACGGGCATGACTCCTACCATGGTGGACATTCCGCCCCTTGGCGTTGAAATTCAACTGACTTTGCCTCGCGAAATTCGCAGGAACTTTACAGACGTACAGCCTGATCCTCGAAAAGGATTAGAAGTTCTAGCAGGCAACGTATCCAACTCGGTTCAAGCTCTATCCATTGTGTACGAACAGAGAATTGGTGAAGAAGCAGACAGGCTTTCCCGTCAATACACACGGACCGAAGGTTGGTAATGGGTTACAACGCCTTTACAGATTCGTACCACTCGCCTTCATACGCTTACGGGACGACAACAGCAACTACTTACATCGGTGGTTCTCCTTCGCCTCCAAGTGCGGGATTCCCAATTTCGATTGATGGCCGTAATTACATGATTGATACGTCTTTTGAACCGTATCGTCGTGAGGCTTTCCGCCACAAGTCCTTGCAGGCGCAACGTCAATCGCTTCACTTTACCAACATCCCTGACGATGGAACTATTTCTACCGAGGGTTTGTGGCGACGAGAAGGACGAGACTGGTCGCTCGGTTCAGGTCAAAGTTACTTTGATCGAAAAGATTCTAAAGACAATAGATTTTTTCATTCTAAAGGAATCAACCCTTGGACCCAATGGCTTACCACGTTGCAAAACGATGTACAGCAACAATATCCACAAGCCACCACAATCAACGCTACCGGATTGACGGGTGCATCCACAACGGTAACTGTGGTTTCAACTTCTTCCTTTCCATCATCAGGAACTTTTCAAGTTCAAGGCTCGGGGGGTTTGTTGAGTTTCGCTTATAGTGGCATCACCTCAACAACTTTCACTGGCTGTACTTTAGTTTCCGGTACAAGCACTTGGACCATTGCGAACGGGGGCATTGTCACCAATGCTTCTAATACCAACAACATCAAAGCAATCCGAGTTGGACAAACGGTTTTTATTGCTGATGGAAATAAGATTAGTTATCTCAATAATTGGAGCAACAACCCCACCCCAATTACCACTAGCGGAGTAAGTGGATATGTGCCCTCAACTGTTCTTGACATATGCACCAACGGGTATTATTTATTCTTTGTCACTAAGTACGGTGTCTTTCAATACATCCCTGCCACCAATGTCCTAAGTGCAATCGTGGCATCTAGCGATACGAGCGGGACTGGTTTCTCTCATCCCTGGGTTGCTTCGGATGGCACGTTTCCATTCTCAGCTTTGCTCAATTACGTTGGCGAACGATTGATTCTTGTCCTCAATAACGTAGGCNNATGGAACACTAATGTCCCTTCGGGTAACACCGGCTGTAACGTCTTTGACCTTTCATATCATTTGACAACGGCAACAAACTTGACGGCAACCCCGCCTTCGACGACAACTCCTACTGGCTCTGGCTCTATCACTACAGCACAATCCACCGTCACGGTTGCATCGTTAGTTGGTTTTAGCGCTACGGGTGGTACTGCCAAGATCGGCAGCACTAATTTTACTTACACCGGAACGTACACCGACACCGTCAGCGGTAGTTCTGCATTTCAACTTATTGGCTGTTCAGTATCAACCGGAACGCTTGCCTACACCACAGCATCATCCATCGTCAGCACAACGTATGTATTTGCTGGACAAACAAACTACGTTGTCGGTCAAACAGTTGATTTGAATGTTCCTGGCTGGACGGGTTGGACACCATTGACGGGGCAGGTTGTTACCTCGGTTGCGGTTGATACTTCCACAGGAGCACCGACGCCACAATTCACTATTACAAATACGGGAACTGCCCCTACCACGATTGGGTATGGCGCTACCGCAATTGTCACAAGCGGTATTGGGACACCACTTGCTTACTCACAGGGTAATGAATGGTTCTACACCAACCCGAATCCACGTTGGATAATGACTGCTATTTCTGCTGGTAACGCCGAAATTTATTTAGCCGGTCACGTTGTAGACACTTCGGGTTCAAGCGCCGTAGCCTCTGGCCCTGGAATTGTTTTCCGTTCTTCCATCACGGGGACTTCTTCAAACAACAATCCAACAGCCCAATACCTTTCTTACCCAGTGCAAGCATTGCCAATGCCCATTGGCGAATACCCAACATCTCTTTATTGTTACCTAAACTACATTTTCATTGGTAGCAACAAGGGTATTCGAATGGCTAACACCATTAACGCTTACGACCCAACGGGCAATGCAGGGGACTTGAAAGCAGGACCGCTCATCCCAGCCATTACTGAAACACCCTCAGCTCCTATCACGGCAATAACAGGTGACGACAGGTACATCTATTGGTCTTGGAACAATTTTGATGCTGACTCATCAGGCGTTGGGCGACTTGACTTGACTACGTTTATTGACGTTCTTGCTCCCGCTTATGCTTCTGACCTAATGATTCTTGGACAGGGGACGGTTTCTTGGTTGGATTGGGATGCCATTACTGATAGCCCATTGATTTCACTCAGTAACTTTACAAAGATGGGCGATCAATTATTTGCTTCGCTTGGAGTGTATGGAACCATTGACGGTTCTGGCATGACAACAACTTCTACTTCTTTTGTATTAAACACTATTGCTTCGTCCCCTGCCCTGCCAGCGACTCCGTTTTACATCAACGTGGACACTGAAATTATGCAAGTCACCGCTATATCGGGAGCGAACCTTACCGTCACCAGAGCGCAAAAAGGAACTACTGCTACGACACACAGCATCGCAACAGACGTAACCACGATCACCCCAGTGTTTTCCGGTTATAACAACTTTGTTGTTGGCGATGTTGTTTCTTTAACGAACTTTTCTAATGGCGCTTACAACTTTTCAAATGTCACAATCACTCAAGCAAACTCTGCTTACTTCACCACTTCGGGAACAATTGCGTTCTCAGGAGCAGTACCTTCGGGATCAGGTTCAGTTCTTTCAAAACTTGCAAACGGAGATATTGCAGCACCTACGGCTACGATTGCTTTTCTTGCTACGGGCGGTACTGCGCAGGCCGCAAGTCGCTCTTATGTCTTTACCGCCAATCCCAATTCCACGGTTGCCTCTGGCTACATTGACGAAGGCATTATTACTTACGGAATTCCTGATATCAAGAACGCTGTAATCATGGACCTAAACGTAGAAAATGTGGCAGGTCAATATGGGAGTTCGTCAATCAATTTCCAAATGTCCTCAGATGGACAAGATTACGTAGACCTTGGAACGTACTCCAACACTGTCCGCAAGGCAAAACTTGATGGGTTTCCTCAGCAATATGGTGAACAATATGCTTTGATTACGACACTCAATGCTGCTCAAACTGACAATGAATGGACTAATGTTTCCCCGATTCTTAACCGTTGGACTCTCAAAGCCCTGCCTGGTATTCCTTCGGGCATTATGATTTCAGCAGTTTTGAACCTATTTGAACCTTTTGAAATTGAAGGCTCAATGGTTTACCAAGACCCTTACGTCGAATACGCTGCTCTTGAAGCACTGCGTCAAGCTCAATCAATCGTTACTTACGTTGAAGGTCCATTCACGGCACAGGTAACAATTGAAATGCTTGACTGGTTGCCGGAACGTAGGCGCAGAACAGAAATAGGTGGCTATCATGGCGACCTTGTATGTTACATGAAAACAATCTCAGGATAGATAAGGTAGGATAGATACATGGCTTTTCCCGAATACGGTTATCGAGATTACGGTGGTGGTGCTACCCCATCTGGTATTGTTGCCGCACTCCCAAACACTTATTCAACAGGTCAAACTTTTACCATTGCTAATGGTATTACTTGGGTCAACCTTAGTGGGAACGCTCTTGGGTCAGGTAACGGAATTTCCACTCAGGGCCCGTTTGTAGTAGCAGTTGACTATGGAGCTGCAAACGAAGAAAAGATTCTTTGTTCTTCAATCGTCACAACTACGGGTGTTGTTACTGTTTGGACAGATGGAACTAACAATGGCCGTGGATATGACGGCACTACCGCTCAGGCTCACACCATTGGCGCTCTCTGCACCCCCGTGTTTTCAGCCACAGAAGCCGACGAAGCCAACAATGTTGCTTACGAAGTCCTCGGTCAAGTTACTGCCGCAGGAGATATGCTCGTAGGTAGTGGAGTAAAAAGCCTTGCGAAAATTGCTGCTGGTACGGCTTCTACTGTTTGGACTTCTAATGGAGCCGGTGCTACTCCGTCTTGGCAAGCCCCAATCGCTCAGCCTTACTACTCTGCTTCGACCTCTCCCCCTTCATCCCCTGTTCAGGGACAACTTTGGTATCAAACTGATACTGGCTTGATTGAAGTTTATTCTGCTGGTGCTTGGGTTGTTATCCCGACGACTCCATCGGGAACTATTTCTGATTTTGCCGGAGCATCAGCACCGACTGGTTACTTGCTCTGTAACGGTGCATCAGTTTTGCGAGCCAGTTACCCCAACTTGTTTAGCGCTATCGGCACAACATGGGGTTCAGCAGATGGTACGCACTTCAACGTGCCAGACCTTCGTGGTCGCACAGTGATTGGAGCAGGAACGGGTTCTGGACTTACTGCTCGTACTCTCGGAACACAGAACATTGGCGAAGAAACCCACTTACTTACCGCTGCCGAATCAGGGGTCCCGGCTCACCAACACGTTATACCTATTGACAACTCCTATAACGCAGCAAGTAGCGGTGGCGCTGGTCATTTCGCTCTCAACAATACGGGTGCAAACTTGGTAAGCAGCGGAGTTTCCGTGTACGCAAACACAGCCACTCCTGCTTCTTCATCTCACAACAACATGCAACCATCCGCCGTTGTTACCAAAATTATCAAAATCTAGGAAATACAATGCCTGATAAACCCTGGGCTCCTCAGCCCCCAGTACCTTACCAAGAACCAAGCCCGATTTACCCAAGGATAGAACTATGACAGACGCTAGACAGGATGTAGTGAACTGGGCTAACTGGGCCGTTGCCAACCGTGGTGGGTTTACTTACACTGAAGGGCCACAGCGCATGGAAGGCATCGGGCATCCTGGTATCCCCTGTCATGCTGACTGCTCAGCGTTTGTCACCCTTTGCTACAATTGGGCTGGCGTAAGTCAAGACCCAAATGGGCAGGGCTACGACGGGCAAGGCTACACCGGTACGTTGCTTTCACACGGGCAACAGATTGACATTTCTCAAGTAGTACCCGGCGATGTTATTGTCTACGGTCCCGGCACNGGCGACCACACAGCTCTTGTTATTCAAGGTGGCAGTAACCCTTTGACCGTTTCGATGGGGCAACAGGGCGACCCAAACTATTGTTACGTTTCGCAAGACGGACGCCAGCCGCAACGCTACTTACGTTTTGACACCACCAAGCCTGGCCCTCCCCCTGCCCCTGCGCACACTTGGACTGGATCGCCATCGCTTCAAGTAGGCCAACGACTTCAACAAGGTCAGATGCTTGCATCCCCAAACAAGCAGTACGCCGCCATGTTGCAAACGGACGGGAACTTTGTAATTTACAACAGCACCAATCAACCCTTATGGGCTGACGGCGGTAACAATGTCTTTGGTTCAACATTTGTACTTTTGCAAACAGACGGAAACCTTGTTCACTATTTATGGAACAACCATCCGCTATGGTCTACNGCCACTCAGAACCGTGGAGCAAAGTTCCTGACCATGCANGATGATGGCAACCTAGTCCTTTACAACGCACAGAACCAGGCTCTTTGGGCCAGTAACACCCACCATTGAGTCATGCTTGCTTCGTTATCGGGCACATGGAATCTATGGCTGAGCCTGCTTGCTAGTGCAGGGTTTGTCATCGGGTTCGGTTTCGCCATTCTTCGATGGGGACACAATCAAATTGTTGCAAGTGTGGAAGAAAGGATTTTGGTGGTCAGAAACGCTGTCACCCCAAACGGAGGATCAAGCATGGCCGATGCGGTCAAGAGGATTGAAGCCCAGTTGCAAACAATCAGCGAACGCCAGAAGGATATCAAGAANGAACTTGACGCAGTAAAAACAGAATTAGATGAACAAGGATTGAAACTAGAGCGCCACTTGGGGGCACACGAAGGATTGTAAGTGATTGACAAATGGAAAAGATACACAGCGAAACAAGGAGCAAAGGCCCTAACAAGGTTCGACGCTTGGTTCACAAGTGGTCGTTGCGTTTGGCAGACGCTTGGCGTATGCGTTGTTATTGTAATTGTGGAAGTTGCATGGCCCAGCCTCGACCCCCACTGGTTCTGGTTGCTCGTTCTGCTCACGGTGTACTCGGCGGTGACGCAACCAGCGCTGGCTCAAGCAACAGCGGTGCAATCAAAGGAACTCCAAGTACTGATAGCGGAAATCAAAAAGATGGCGGAAACCCAAGCTGTTGAACTTGAAGAAGAAGGCGAAATCCTCGACGACGTGCGCACAATTTTGAAAGACGTGCACGGTAAATGACGTGGGCGATCATCGGTTATTCATTAGTAGGGTGTATCGGGATGGCCGTGATGGACTCCGTGGGTACCGTATTAGTCAAAGCCGTAAGTGCAGGCCGTGGCAACCTGGCTGGGTCAATGGATGCCGTGGGCGATCTAGCAAAAATCACCATCCTGTCTGTCGCCGCTACCAGATTGACCAGCAATTACGGAATATGGGGCTGGCTTGGCGTGTTACCAATTTTGATAACAGGGTTCTTCGTAACCAAGCACGCTACTAAACTCTCCATGAAAATTGAGAACGATGAAGAAGCGGCTGAGGAGGAAGCGAAGGAATCCAAGATGCGCTGGATGGAGCGAGAACTCATCCTCCTAAAACAGCAAGCCAAAAGGCGCTAAACTATGGCCCTATGCCATTTGTATCTGTATTTACTCCGTCACATGATCCTAAGTTCCTGGACGACGCCTACGATTCTCTAGTCGCTCAGTCTTATGAGAACTGGGAATGGATAGTAGTTCTCAACGGCGGGGCCGAATGGTCTAAGCCCAATGATGAGCGAGTGTGGGTCCACCAATCTGACCTTACCGGTATTGGAGCTTTGAAACGAGAAGCCATCGCTGCTTCCGAGGGCAAGGTATTGGTTGAACTAGACCACGACGACATTCTTATGGATGATGCCTTGGAGGAAATCGTTCGAGCCTTTGATAACCACCCCGAAGCCTCTTTGGTTTATGGCGATACTTCTCAAATGGACGTGAGCAAGAAGCCCAACCATGATCTGTTTGACTTGACAAATGGCTGGAAATATACCGAACGAAGCGACGGGTTCCTTCACACCCATTCTTTCGCTCCGCTTCCTTCTAACGTATCGTACATTTGGTACGCTCCTAACCACCCAAGAGCCTTTTTGCGGGCCGTATACGAAGCCGTAGGGGGCTATGACGCCACTTTAGACGTGCTTGACGACCAAGACCTGATGAATCGGCTTTATCAGCGTGGCCCTTTTGTACATCTCCCTAAGGTTTTGTACAAACAAAGGATTCATGCCGATAACACCCAACGTGACCCTGATAAGAACTTGAGGATTCAAGAAGGGACAGTTGATCTCTACGACCAGAACATCCAACCCAACGCTTTAGCCTGGGCCAAACGAGAGAATCTGTTGGCAATTGACCTTGGGGCCGCACACAATCCGGCTTACGGTTACAAAACCCTGGACAAACAAGGCGAGGTGGATTACGCCTGCGACGTGACCAAGGGTTTGCCGTTCCCCGACAACTCGGTTGGAGTGATTCGAGCTGTGGATTTCCTTGAACATATCCCCGACAAGGTATTTCTGATGAATGAGATACATCGCGTCCTGGCTCACGGTGGGATGCTGCTCAGTCTCACCCCCAGCACCGACGGCAGGGGAGCCTTTCAAGACCCGACTCACGTTGCCTTCTGGAACGAAAACTCTTTTTGGTATTTTACGGACGAGAACTACGCACGTTTTGTACCGGAAATAACAGCACGCTTCAAGGTGTCAAAGTTGGAAACCTATTATCCGAACGATTGGCATGAGCGCCACAAAATTTCGTATGTATGCGCTAACCTTGTGGCAATAAAGGACGGGCCTAGAATCGCAGGAAAGGATTACATATGAAACCACCGTTACCCGGAGACTTAGTACTTGCTCACAGCAAGGGAGCCTTCGCAATCTTGATCCGCTTCGGACAATGGCTTCGTCCATCGTGGCGACCATACAAATACTGGAACCATGCGGCAATTATTACGCACGTTGAACCTAAGAGCGGTGAGATTTGGTGTATGCAGATGGGTCGCCGGGGCCAATTGGTTTCAATTGACAAAGTTTCTCCTGGCGGTGTTCATCAGATCCGTCCCATACCTGACGGGATAGATCGAATTCGAGCCATTGACTACGCCTTGCGTCAAAACGGGATCAAGTATTCCGTTGCGGCCATTTTTTCTATTGCTTTGAATCTGCTNACCCCAAAGGCAATCGCTTTTGATTTTCGTAGACGTGGTGATGCTTTGATTTGTTCCGCTTTGGTGGCAAGATCGTGGGAGCATGGCGGTTGGGATTGTCCCGGCGATCCCTTTCAGATCACCCCAGCTGAACTAGCATGGATTACAACGCCAAAGGAGAACGGGTGAAACCAATTGAACTAACAACTCACGTTGTCATTCCTGATACTCAAGTAGCGCCAGGAGTCCCGTTAGACCATTTGAAATGGATCGGGCAATACATCGTGGACGAGTTCGCCGGTAAGCCTAACGTCAAAATAATCCACCTTGGCGACCACGCTGATATGGAATCGCTCTCCTCTTACGATCAAGGCAAAAAGGAAATGGAAGGTCGGCGGTACAAAGCAGATATAGGGGCGGCAAATTATGGATTTGAACTACTCAATAAAGCAATCACCGATTACAATTTGGTCCGAAAGCAATACAAAGAAAAGCGCTGGTACCCAGAACGTCATATTTTACTTGGGAACCACGAAGATCGGATCAACCGGGCGATTAGCTTGGATGCCAAACTCGACGGCACAATCTCCACCGACGACCTTGACTACGCTCGCCTCGGTTGGAAGGTTCATCCATTCAGGAAAGTCGTCTGGCTGGATGGGGTTGGGTATAGTCACTTCTTTTACAACCAAATGAACGGTAGGCCGATTGGTGGGATGGTGGAAACCATGCTCAAAACCATTGGTCACTCATTCACTCAGGGTCATCGTCAGGGTATGTGGTACGGCGTTCGGTACGTCGCTGGCAAACAACAGGCAGGCTTAGTCGCAGGCTCTTGTTATCTCCATGACGAAGATTACCTTGGGCCACAGCAGTCCTATTGGCGTGGCGTGGTCGTCAAGCACCAAGTAGAGGACGGATCGTACGATCCCATGTTTGTTAGTTTGGATTTTCTTTGTCGTAAGTATGTGGGCAAGCGGTTGGAGGACTACACTCCAAAGATATTCGCCCCTTCACACGACAAGGAATAACATGACCGATATAGTTGCCCTGTGTAGTCAATGCGGGAAAATGCTAGGCAAAAAGACTAACGCTGAGTACCTCCGACCTTCCGAATTAGCCAGTGCAGTAGCCGATTATCGCCACGAACCCCACGAACACAAAAAGAAATAATTGACTTTGGCGAAATTGTCCATTACTGTTTCTTGAATCGTCAAACAAGGAGGAAATATGACGAATTGGAAAATACCAGTAGTCCCTGAATACGGGCAGTTATGGCTAGAAGAAAAGCAACGGCAGGATGCAGAGCTGGGAGACAAACCCAAAGCCTTTGATACTCCGTTCCGCTACAGCGACAGCGGCAAGTGCGCTAGAGCGCTGGCTTACGGTGCGTTGAACTATCCCAAAGATCCATTTGATATGGCTGGCACGATGGTCACAACTCTCGGCACAGAGATTCACGAAAAGATTCAGAACGCTATCTCAAATTACTATGACGCTTCGTTTGAAGTGCCATCGCAAGTCGGTCCAACGTCCGGTTCTGCTGACGGAATAATCCTTGATGGTGAGTTTCGTATCTTGTTGGAAATCAAGACGATGGGTGGGACTGCGTTCAAAAAGTCCATTGGCATTTCGTACAAGGGAATCAACAACCCTTCTGGCCCCCGCACTAGCGCTTTGCTGCAATCGGCGTTGAATGCTGTGGCAAATAATTGTCACTACATCGTGATTGTTCACGTTGGGACAGAGGCCGTGTCTAAAGGCATGGCTGAGAAAGCTGGAATTAGCGAAGCCGAGCGCTGTGTCGCTGAGTGGGTTATTCCTGCTGAAGTGTTTGAGCCCTGGGCAGACCAGGAAATACTTCGACTTACCGAAATTGTTGAAGGACTCAACGAAGGATATTTACCGGATCGTTTTGCAGTAGCCGACGACTTCGGATTAGAAAGCCTCAGCCCAGAGGGAAGCCGGGAACACTGGATGTGTACGTACTGTTCGTACAAGGATCAGTGTCTCGCAGACGGACCAGGCCAAGTGCCTGTCGAAATAAAGGAGAAACTATAATGGCACATTTTGATTTGAGTAACTACGAAACGGTAGCCTCACGAATCACTAAGTTTTGGGAGGACTACCCCAACGGCAGAATCGCTACGGACGTATCCTACATCTCGGAGAGCGGAAAGCAGTTTGTCGTCAAAGCATCTGTGTACCGTGATATCGCTGATGAAGTCCCGGTGTCTACCGGTTTTGCTGAGGAACACTTTGCTGACCGGGGCCCAAACGAAACATCTCCGTTGGAGAACTGTGAAACTTCTGCTATTGGTCGTGCTTTGGTGAACTGGTACATGAGTTCCACCGCCGAAAACCGTCCATCTCGAACTGAAATGGAGAAGGTGAACAACCATTCCAAAGGTTCCCCAGCGCCAGAGAAGGCAAAGGAAGTGGCTCAGCAGGCTCGTTCGGGCTCCCCAAAGATTGAAGTCGCTGAGGATTCTCGGTGGGACACAATTTTGCAAGGGGCACAAGCTGACCCATCCAACACATTCCTGAACGACTTGGCCGAGAAAGGTAAGAAATGGGGGAACCTGAGCGACAAGCAATTGGGCGCAGGATTCAACGCTGCACGCAAAGTTCTACAGGAGAACCCAATTGCCGCTGACACTCCATTGATCGCCAAGGTCGAAGAAGCCTTTGGTGCGGTTGAAGAAGGTTGGGCAACGGGAGAAGAACCATTTTAATAATTGACATATCCCCCCTGGGGGACAATAATCAGATCAGACCATTTATCAAGGAGGAATAATGGGAAAGATAAAGCAAGCAATGCTAAGCGAATTGCCGGACAACGACAAAATCTTTGCTAAAGAATTGGCAGGGACTACTGACTTTGATCTGTTGATTCAATGGGTTGAAGATATCGCTGGCGATAATTGGAATTCAATGGCAAGAGAAACATTCTTGTATTGGCTTCGACGCTACGAAGCAGGGAAGATGTTGGCCTACCGTCACAAAGACCCAGTCACTTCACGCCAGGGCGACAAGGACAATCGGTTACGGAGAAGCTCACAACAATTTCGCTGTCTTCAAATCTATGGGCGATACCCAAACATCGGTTGTACCAATGAGGAAGTCGGTTTTCTGTCCGGTTTAGATCAGTCAAACGCTTGTTATTGGAAGCGTTGTTCAGAACTTCGTGCGTTGGGTTTTATTGAGGACACCGGCAAGTACGAATTAGCTCGGTCTGGGTCACGCCAAATGGTTTGCCGCATTACCGAATTAGGCATTAGCGCATTGAATGAGGCAAAATGAGTCAGCGAGCTGAGAAACAGGACGATGGGTTTCACTTGACCCTTGACGAAATTGAGAAGCGCTTGGCCGGAGAAGGTTGGGGGCAGGAGGCTGACAAGATCATCAAAGATTTGTTGGCGGTAGTCCACGATGCTGAAGCCATGGCGTTTGATATCAAATCCCTGCTTGACCGTCTTACTTTGGAGGGAAAGATATGAGCGACAATTGGAAAGAAAAGGCTGCTTGTCGAGGCGTTCCGACCAGCGTGTTCTACCCCCCAGAATACGACGAAAAGCAAGGTGCTTGGAAATTGGAGACAGCGTTGAGTTATTGCAACACCTGCAAAGTCAAGAAAAATGTCTTGATGCTTCAATTTTTGGGGATCATGGTTTGGAGCCGAAAGGTGTGTGGGGTGGTTTACTGCCTCACCAACGAAAGAGCATAGTTTTCAAAAATAAAAAATCCCAAAACGTAGAGCGAGAAGATTGTGGGACTGTGAAGGCTTACGCCCAACACTTGCTTTACAAAGAAAAGACCTGCCAACTTTGCAAGGATGCACATGCAGCGCAACAACGGGATCGTAGGGCACAACTGAAAGGAACTAAATGAAACGA
>JGI24890J29729_1000810_pt1 | contig 16859 bp, 17 predicted proteins | sample FreactcultureFD7_FD_29729 | JGI IMG/M metagenome (IMG submission 29729)
CAGCTCCAGCTACTGCTGTTTAAGGAAAAATCATGGCTAATACCTCAGTTATTCGTTTAGCAGGTAAAACAACACGCTTTGACGTAACAGCTACATCTTACACATCAACTTTAATTGATGACACGACTAACGACCAAGTAAACTACGCTTCATTTTTGAACTCAGGTTCTGGTATTTGTTTAGTTCGTTTCACCAATTATTCACCATGTCCTGCTGCTGTTTGGCCTGCTGATGGTGCTGCGGTTGAAGGCTATGTTTTACCACCTTTAATGGAAGTGCCAATTGTTTTGGCTGTTCCTACAACTCCGTTTTACATGACTGCTGTTTGTCCAGCCGCAACGACAACATCGCTTTATGTAACACCTGCTGCTGACCAATCATAGGAGATAGTTATGCCAAATTCAAATAGCGTAGCTTCTACCTCAACGCAAAATATAGTTCCTGTTCAAGCAGCGTTTAACTCTAGCGGTGCTTGTTTAGGTTTAGTTGGCCCAGGCGGTGCGTATTTTTCACCACCAACAACTTTTGCCAATGTATTAAATCAGCCTCATATTGAAGCCTATGATTTATCAACATCAATTTCATTGACTGCAACTCCCGCTTTACTTGCTCCATCAACAACTTTAGCTGGCAATAGTGGAATTACTTACGATGCCACAACTGGTGTTTTTACTTTTGCTGCAGAAGGTGACTATACATTGTCATTAGTAGTAAATGCTCAAGCAACTGGCGCAGGTCAATCTGTTTATGTTTATGCAGAAAAAAACTTGGGTGCAGGATGGGTAGTTAATGCAAACTCTGGTAAATCTTATCAATTGGCTAATGGTCAGCAAACGCAAGTTATTTATGCTAATGCTGTCTATCGTCAAGCTGGTGAACAAACTAGATATTGGATTTACTCAAACAGCACTAATGTGATATTGAAAACAACTGCATTGCCTGGCTCTGTTGGGGCTAGTGTACCTGCAATTCGTATTCAATATAATTAAGGAAATAAAATGAGCGACCCTGCTAAAACAATAGACCAAAATATACTGCCTGTTCAAGCGTTATTCAATCTTGATAACAGTTTTAATACCTTTATTGGGCAGGGTCAGCCATTCTATGCAACTGCTAATCCAATTCAATCTGGTTTAACAATCACGAATAGTACGATTGATAGTTCACCAATTGGTGCGACAACTCCATCAACAGGTACATTCACTAGCGTTACATTACCTAATGCGCCAGTAAACCCTACTGATGCAACAAACAAACAATATGTTGATTATTTAGCTGCTGGTTTAAGTTGGAAACCACCTGTAAACGCAGCGACAACAGCAAACATTACATTATCTGGCTTACAAACTGTTGATACAGTTTCTTTAGTGGCAGGTAATACAGTATTAGTTAAAAATCAATCTACAGCTTCTGAAAACGGCATTTACACGGTATCTGCTGGTGCATGGAGTAGATTTGTAGGTGCGGACACATGGAATGAATACGTTGGTGCTATTGTATTTGTTATAAGTGGCTCACAAGCTGATTCTGCTTGGTATTCTACTGCTCAACCAGGTGGAACTTTAGGTGTTACAGCAATTAATTGGTCAAACTTTAGCGTTTCATCAACTTACACGGCTGGCACAGGTTTAACTTTATCTGGCACACAGTTTAGCATTACAAATACAGGCGTAACTGCTGCAACCAAAGGGTCTGCAAGCAAAACAGTTACTGCCGCTGTAAACGCACAAGGTCAATTGACTAGCTTAACTGACCAAGATATTGCTATTTCTGGCTCACAAATCACTAGCGGAACAATTGGTTCTAGCTATTTAAGCGGTTCATATACAGGCATTACAACTGTAGGCACATTGACAGGTTTAACTGTATCTACAGCGATTGTAGGAAACATTACAGGTAATGCCGCAACTGCTACTACAGCAAGTAAAGTAACCAACGCTGTTACATTTAACAATAGTGGTTCTGGTGGTGCTTCTGGTTCAACTTTTGATGGTTCATCATTATTAACAGTTTCTTATAATACTTTAGGCGCACCATCAACATCAGGTACAGGCGCAAGTGGTACATGGGGTATTTCAATCTCAGGCAATGCTGCAACTGCAACATCATCAAGCAGTTCAACAACTGCAACCACAGCATCTAACCTTGCTGGCGGTGTAGCAAGCAATATTCCTTATCAATCTGCTGCTGGCACTACTTCATTTTTAGCTAATGGTTCTAGTGGTCAAGTATTAAGTTCTAATGGTGCGTCTGCACCTAGTTGGATTGGGCCATCAGCATTTTTAGATAATATTTCATCTACACAAGGTTCTGTTCTTTATAGAAGCGCAACAGGTTGGGTAAACTTAGCACCAGGCACTTCTGGTCAAGTATTACAAACAGGTGGTGCTGCGGCTAACCCATCATGGTTAAGCCAATCATCTATTGCGGCTGGCTCTGCAACTACAGCAACTAGCGCAACTACAGCGACTACAGCTACAAACTTAGCTGGTGGCGTTGCAAGTAACATTCCATATCAATCAGCAAGCGGTACAACATCTTTTCTTGCTAATGGTACGTCAGGTCAAGTATTGACTTCTAATGGTGCTAGTGCGCCAACATGGTCAACACCAACAGCTTATGCAACTGTAACTGATGACACTACAACAGCTTCAACTCGTTATCCATTATTTGCTTCTGTAACGACAGGCAATCTAACAACTGAATATACTAGCTCAACTAAATTACAATATACGCCATCAACAGGCTATTTAAACGCAACAGCGTTTTTGGCAAGTAATGGTTTATATAGCACAAGCACTTATGGTGGTTCTTATACAGATGGTATTGTTGTTGATTATACAACTGGAATGGGTAGAATTTCTGTTGGGACAAGCGACGGCATTACGCTATATCGTGGTGGCGTAGCTAATACAGCAATTTTATCTGTTGCAGCAACTGGTATTACATCTATTCCATCAACAACATATTCGCCTAATATTACTTTAAGCGATGCAGCTACAGTTGCATGGGACACTTCTACAGGCCAAGTAGCTACATTTACCTTTGTTTCAACAAATCGCACAATGGGCGCACCAACAAACCTAGTCAATGGCGGCTTCTACGCGCTTGCAGTCATTCAAAATGGCGGCTCTAATACATTGACATGGAATAGCATATTTAAATGGGCTGGTGGCTCTGCGCCAACGCTGTCAACTGCTGCTGGTGCAAAAGACTATTTTACATTTAGAAGTGATGGCACTAACCTTTATGAACAAGGTCGTGCGTTAGGGGATGCTTAATGTTTCCTGTTTTATCAGCTAACGGGACATCGGGTTACAGTATAAGTAACTCATTGCGCTTTCAAAGTGCAAGTTCTACTAATGCTTCAAGAACCCCTGCAAGCACAACAAATAGAAAGACATGGACTTGGTCTGCATGGATTAAACGTGGCGCATTAAACAATGGCTCTGGTTATCAAACCATTTTCTCTGGCGGAGCAACGGCTAGTGATGCTGGTGTTACAGCTATATTTTGGAATCCATCTGATAGTCTTACTGTAGGCGGAGCTACAACAAATTGGTTAATTACTTCTCAAGTATTTCGTGACCCTAGTGCTTGGTATCATATTGTTGTTGCTATGGATACAACAAATGCAACAGCTAACAACAGATTGCGTATTTATGTAAATGGTTCTGAAGTAACTGCTTTTGGTACTAGAAACAATCTTACGTTAAATGCTGACTATGGTGTAAATCAAAATGCTTTGCACGTTATAGGTTATCAATCAGCATCAATGGGTATTGGATATTCTGATGGCTATCAAACCGAGATTAACTTCATTGATGGTCAAGCCCTCACCCCATCATCATTCGGCACTACAGACCCTACATCTGGTCAATGGGTAGCCAAGAAATACGCTGGCACATACGGCACTAATGGCTTCTATCTACCATTCTCTAACGGCACATCTACTACAACGCTAGGTGCTGATTCAAGTGGTAATGGTAACAACTGGACGCTGACTAACTTTACACGCTCTGCTGGTGTAAGTGATTGTTGGATGACGGATGTTCCTAGTGGTAATGGTGGTGCAAGTGGTACACAGCCAAGTAGTAACTATGCTGTGCTAAATCCATTAAATAAACATAGTAGCGTAACTGTATCAAATGCAAATTTGAACATGACTGTAGGAACTGCTGGAAATAATACAGTATTAGGAAGTATTGGAATTACGTCTGGAAAATGGTTTTTTGAGGCAAACAATTCAACAGGTTTTAATAATGCTGGTTTAGGATTTGCATCTGATTCATTTAATCCATTTACAACCGCTGTACCTGCAACTGGAACATGGATAATTGGTCAATATGTAGCTTCTAATCAATTTCATACCAATTCAAATAACGGTGGTAATGTTCAAGTATCTACATCAACTACAGGTGCTTCAGGCTATCTTGTTTGTGCTATTGATTATGATAATGGCAAGGCATGGTTCGGCAACTCTACAAGTGGAACTATTACATGGTATCCAGCGACCAATGGTGGAACTGTAGGCAATCCAGCTTTAGGAACAAATCCAACCATAACATTTAGTTTAACTACTCCAATTTATCCGTTGGCGTTTAACTTTTCAACTGGTAGTGCTGCATCTGCATTTAACTTTGGTCAACGCTCATTCTCTGCAACTCCACCTACAGGCTTCAAAGCACTATGTACAGCTAACCTACCCGTAGCTACTATTAAGCAGGGTAATAAGTATATGGATGCAACGCTGTATACGGGTAATGGTTCAACACAGACTATAACTAACGCAAGTGGATTCAAGCCAGATTTGGTATGGGTTAAATCTCGTAGTGCTGCAACAGACAATAAACTAACTGATAGTGTTCGTGGAGTTCAAAAAGGGCTTATTTCTGATACAACAGGTGCTGAAACTACTGACACTAACGGCTTAACTGCATTTAATAGCAATGGCTGGTCATTAGGTACTGATACAATTTATAACAACAATGCTGCAACATACGTTGGATGGCAATGGCAAGCAGGACAAGGTTCAACATCATCTAATACAAGTGGAACTATCACTTCAACTGTATCTGTAAATGCTACAGCAGGGTTTAGTGTGGTGACATGGACTGGTAACGGTGTTGGTTCTGCTACTGTAGGACATGGACTTGGCGTTACTCCTGCAATGGTTATTAGTAAAGGTCGCTCTTATTCTAATGATTGGTGGGTTGGTCATAAAGGCTCATCTACAGGTATTCTTAAATTAAATGCAACAGATGCTATTAATAGTAGTCAAGGTACAAATGGCTCATTAGGGTTCCAACAATACTACACAAGCACAACATTTGGATTTAACAATGGTACGTCAACCATTAACAATGCTAACCAAAATGGCATAACTTACGTTGCCTACTGCTTCGCTGAAATTGCTGGCTTCTCTAAATTTGGTAGCTACACAGGTAATGGTAGTGCAGATGGTACGTTTGTATATCTTGGCTTCCGCCCTAAATATGTAATGGTTAAATATTCAAGTAGTGCTGACAATTGGGATATTTTTGATTCTGTAAGAAATCCATACAATTTAACTAATAACAAACTTTATGCAAATTTAAGCGATGCTGAATCTGCTGATGCTTTTTCAGTATGTGATTTGTTATCTAACGGCTTTAAATTGCGTGGAACAGGAAATCAAGTTAATGCTAACGGTGGTACATACATTTACATGGCTTTCGCTGAATCGCCTTTTCAAAATAGTAATAGTAGATGAGGCAGCGTAAACCTAGAAATGATTTAACTGGTTTTGAGAATGACCATTGTATTGCTTTACGTTCAGAAAAACCTTGTGTATGGATTGTAGAATGTAAACATTGTGGGAAAGAGCATGAGCAAGTATCAAGACAAATACAGAGCAATGCAAAATCTAGACAATGTGAAACATTTAAGCCATCTAATTATTCAGGCATAGAAAAAGATGACGCTTGGATTAGAAGAAGATATGGAATAACAAAAGCACAGTATGAAGAATTGTTAATACAACAAAATGGTGGCTGTGCTATTTGTGGAAGAAAAGAAGAACCTGATAGCAGAAGATTAGCTATTGACCATTGTCATAAAACAGGAGTTGTTAGAGGTATTCTTTGCAATAAATGTAACAATGGACTAGGTTCTTTTGGAGATAATATTGAAGGCATGAAAAAAGCTATTGAATATCTTATGAATCCACCATATAACGCTAACGCACGATAAGGAAAAATTATGTTTTATTGCACAACAGATGGTCAATATATTCAAGAAGGCCAGGCTTTTGAAATTGATGGAACTCAATATCCTGCAAACTGGTTAAATTTATCTACGCCAGAAGAAAAGACTGCAATTGGGTTAGAAGAAGTAATTGCTACTAACTCACCATTCAATCCTATTTACTATTGGACTGGTGAAGTATTAGAACAAGCTACATTGACATACACAGGCACACCAAAAGACCTATTAGACGTACAAGGTAACGCTGTGGCGCAAGTAAATCAATCTTCCTATACTCTGCTATTCCCTACAGATTGGATGGTTGTTAGAGCCGTAGAAACTTCAACTACAGTTGCACCTGATTGGAACGCATGGCGCNAGAGTATTCGTCAATATGCAGCAGACACAACAACTGCAATTAAAGCTACTACTAATGTAGATGAAGTTGAAACTATTATGAACAATCTTTCATGGCCTTTAGACCCTGACCAAGTAATTGCTAAAGCTGCTCAAGAGGTGACAAGTGAATCAGTATAAATGGAAAATTATTAACGTTACAGCAGATGGTGATTTAATCACTCATGCTGAATACAAAGTAACTGCAACTGATGGTGAAAATACTGTGGAAACTGAAGGCAACTTCTTTTTTCAAGGTAAAGACATCAATATTCCGTATAAAGAAGTGACAGAGCAAAATATTTGCAATTGGATTGAAGATGAATCTTCTACGGATGGCATTTCTAGTATAAAATCTCGTTTAGATGAACAACTAGCATCATTAAAGTCAACTGATAAAGTTGGGTTGCCGTGGTTAGCTGATACATTTACGGTAACATTCTAAGGATAGACCATGCAACCAATTGAAATCATCTCAAGAGCATTAAAAGACATTGGCGCACTAGCCTCTGGTGAAACTCCAACGGCTGACGAAGCGCAAGATGCTTTTGATATGCTTAATGACTTGTTAGACCAATGGACTAACGAAGATATGATGGTGTTTAACGTCACCGAAATTATCTTTCCTATTGTGCCTGGTCAAGTTCAATACACGATTGGCCCTGACCCATCAACATTAAACTTTATTGGTGCAGCGTTTACAGGCTCAATTGCAGGTAATGTGCTAACAGTTTCTGGTATTCAATCAGGTGCAGTTGCTCAAGGTCAAACTTTGCAAGGCACAGGCATTTTAGCTGGAACTAAGATTGTTCAAAACTTAACAGGTGCTGGTGGTAACGTAAATGAAGTGGGTACATATCTACTTAACATTAACTATCCAACGCCTGTAGCTTCACAAGTCATTACTGCTTACTATCAAAAACCGCTAGGGATTGATTCTGCTTATGTACGAATTAACACTAATTCTAACGGTACACCAATTATCAATGGTGGATTGGACTATCAAATTGCGGTTATTGCTTTAGATGACTACAACAGTATTGGTCTTAAAACATTAAATGGCCCGTGGCCTAAAGCGTTATATTTTAATCCTAACGAAGAATCTGGTAACTTATTCTTATGGCCTAATCCTGCACAAGGTGAAGTTCATATGTTTGCTTCTACCATTTTTAGACGTTACGAATCTATTAACGACACAGTAGTGCTACCACAAGGCTATTCTATGGCTTTACGCTGGTGTTTAGCTGAACGCTTAATGCCTATGTATGGCAAATCAAATCAAGCTCAAATGGCTATGATTAATGCTTACGCTGCACAAGCTAAAGCAACTATTAAACGCACCAATATGAAACCAATGCAAACTGCAAGATTTAGCGATGCTATGTTATCTAACCGCCAAAAAGATGCTGGTTGGATTTTATCAGGGGGCTTTTTTAGATAATGGCTGATTTTGGATTTGTAGGCCCATCGTATTCTGCACCTTCCATCTATCAAGATGACCAAGAGTGTATTAACTTTCGCCCAGAAATTGATTCTTTAAAACAACCAGGTCAACGTGGCATTGTTGCGCTATATCCAACACCAGGTCTTACAACTGAAGTCGTATTACAAAACCAAGCTGAGGTTCGTGGTTTAAGAACTGTATCAGGTGGTCAATATTTAGTTGCTGTATGTGGTTCTTATGTTTATGTAATGACTACAAGTTATGTACCTACATTAATTGGCACATTAAATACATCAACAGGTCATGTTGGCATTACAGACAATGGCGTAAATGTTTATATTGTTGATGGTCAATATCGTTACACATGGCGCATTTCAAATCCTGCAAGTGCAGTATTTATAGGCTCTATTAGCGGTACAACATTAACAGTTACTTTGCTAAAAAGTGGTGCAATTGGCGTTGGTCAAGCATTGTTTGGCGTAGGTATTACTGCTGAAACTGTTATTACAGCTTTAGGTACGGGTACAGGTGGCCCAGGTACTTACACAATTAATACTTCACAAACAATATCAAGTGAATCAATGAACTCTGCTGCTGTTGCTGCAACTTTAACAGGTTCTATTTCTGGCAACATTCTTACTGTTACTGCTATTACTGGTACATTATACCCAGGGCAAACAATTCAAGGTGCAGGCATTACAGCAGGTACTATTATCACTACTTTAGGTAGCGGTACAGTATTAAGTCAAACTATTGCTACAGCAGGCACAGGATATGCTGTCAATGATACTGTTACTGTATTGGGCGGTGTTTATGGAACAACTCCTGCTACTTACACAGTATCAAGCGTAACTGCTGGTGCAGTAACTGGATTAACATTAACTAATGCTGGTACATATACATCAGTTCCTGCTAACCCTGCATCAACTTCATCTAATGGTAATGGTACAGGTTTAACGCTTACATTAACTACAGGTACAGGTACTGGTGGTACTGGTACTTATGTATTAAATAATACTCAAACCATTAGCTCTGAAACAATGTACGCATTAAACTTTAGCGTATTACCATCAACAGATGGTGCTTTTAGTGGTGCTAATACAGTAGATATTGTAGATAACTATTTTGTTTACAATAAACCTAGCTCTCAACAATGGGGCGCATCAAATCCATTGTCACCAATTAGTCAAGGTTTGAGCTTTTCATCTAAAGATGGCTCGCCTGATAACTTGGTTGCTATTATTTGTGACCATCGTGAAGTATATTTACTTGGTGAAACATCATCTGAGGTTTGGGTGGATGTGGGTACATTCCCTTTCCCATTCCAACGTATTCCAGGCACTAATACTCAACATGGAATTGCTGCTAAATTTTCGTTAGCACGTTTAGGTAATTCTTTTGCTTATATTTCACGAAACAATCGTGGTCAAGCAGAGATTATGCAGATGAATGGTTATATGCCACAACGTATTTCTACTCATGCTGTAGAGCAAAGTTTAACTAATTTATACATTGATGATGCTTACGCATGGACTTATCAATTAGAAGGCCATGAGTGTTATGTTATTTCATTCCCAACGATTGATATTACTTGGGTGTATGACTTATCAACTCAGATGTGGCATAAATGGCTTGCTACCAATCCTTTAACTGGTCAATACACAAGACATACAGGTAATTGTTCTGCTATATTTAATGGTCATGTAGTTGTAGGTGATATTAATGATGGTCACATTTATAAACTTGACCCTAATAACTATACAGATGATGGTGTAGAAATTCGCAGATTAAGACGCGCCCCACATATTGTTACTGACTTGCAACGTCAATACTTAGAAGAAATGCAAATTCAGTTTCAACCAGGCGTTGGCAATCAGTCAAATCCTGCACAAGACCCTCAAGCTATGTTGCGTTGGTCTGATGATGGTGGTTCTACATGGTCTAATGAACATTGGACATCTATTGGTAAAGTAGGTAAATATAAAAATCGTGCTATTTGGCGCAGATTAGGTTGGGCGCGTGACCGAGTGTTTGAAGTCGTTGTTTCAGACCCTATTAATGCTGTTATAGTATCAGCTAATTTAAAAGCGTCTCAAGGAGACAACTAATGGCTGGTGGTATTTATGGTGTCAATCAGACTAACCCATATCCACAGACTGAGTTTTTGGATGGTCAGACTAATCGCCCTACTCGCGCATGGCAACAGTTTTTTCTTAATTTATTGAACTATACTAGCTCACCAACAGCGACAACAGGTACTGCCACACTACCTGCAAAGCCCGTAGGCTTCATAAATATTACAGTTGGTGGTAAGCCATACAAAGTGCCTTATTATAATGTCTAGTCGTGCTGTAAATCTTATTTACAAAACTTTGAAAGACAGATTAAACGTAACTGTAGAGCAACTTTCTGAAGGCTTAAAAGATTGGGAATTTGTAGAGTTAGAGCATGACAACGAATTGTTTGGCGTGATTATTATTAAAGATAATGAGCTTCACATTAGTTTAGATGGAATACCTAAGTTTAGTATTAGAAAGCATTTAAGAAAAACCATTGGTCAAGTTATTAAGAAATATGGTTCAGCAGTAACAGCGGTGTTAAAAGGTAATGAAAAAGGATTAAATTTTTGTAAACGGCTTGGCTTTGTTGTAATTAGCGAAGATTCAAGTAAAATACACATGAAATGTGATAGGTGCAACTATGTTTGGTAATCAATATAAATTTGGCGGTAGCGGTTTAAAACATCCAGGCTACAACGATATAGGAACTGCATTAGCAGGCGCAAGTCTTGTTAGCGGTATTATGGGTTCTGGTGCTGCTTCTGATGCTGCTTCAATGCAACAACAAACGGCTGCTAATCAAATGGCTTTGCAAAAGCAAATGTTTGATACGCAAAATGCACAATTAGCACCGCAACGTGCTGTTGGTTATAATGCTATCAACAACATTAATTCTTTTCTTGGTGGTCAATATCAAACTTACGATGCACAAGGCAATCCTGTTGTTGATTCTTCTGGCAATCCAGTTATGCAAACTGGTCAAGATTACTTTACGCATCAATTCAATAATCAGGATTTAAATTCTAATCTTGCACCTAATTATCAATTTCAGTTAAGTCAAGGCCAGCAAGGTCTTAATGCTCAAAATAATGCTACTGGTGGTTTAGTCGGTGGCAACTCATTAAAAAGTATGCAAGATTATACGCAAAATTTTGCAGGCAATGCTTATCAAAACGCATTTAATAATTACAGTACGCAACGTCAAAATATCTACAATACATTAGCTGGTATTGCTGGATTAGGTCAAAACGCATCTAATACAACAGCAAATCTTGCATCTAATACTGCAAATTCAATAAGCAGTCTTGGTGTTGGTGGTGCTAATGCTGCTGCTGCTGGCACAATTGGTTCTGCAAACGCATTGTCAGGCGGTATTAGTGGCGCAGCAAATGCTTATTCATTAGGTCAAATTTTGAATAGTGGAAATATTGGTAATGCAGGTGGAATTAATATGTATAGCAATTCTTTACCAAGTTATGGTGGCGGTGCGCCTGCGGCTTATACTAATCAACCATCATATGTAGTGGCATAAGGATAAATCATGGCAGATTTTGCATTTTCAGATGTAGCTTCAAAAGTTGCAACTCCACAGCAGATGACCATTGGCGATATGGTCAACATGGCTCGTAGCGCACAAGCGTATAAACAAGCTGAACAAATTAATCCATTGGCTGTTCGTGAACAGCAAGCTGCAACAGAGCTTGCCGAAGGTACATTAAAACCTAAGATTGAACAACAAGGTTATCAAACTGAATTAGCTGGAACTCAATCTAAAAAAGCAAAATTTAATTTTACAAATGAACAAGCTCAAGTTATAAATGATGAATCTAATGCTTTAATGAATGACCCTAGAATTTTAAAAGCTGAAGATACTCCCGCAGGAAGGCAAAATGCTTTAATGGCTGTTGTTGAAGCTAAAAAAAGAGCTTTAAAACGTGGTGTTGATGAACATATTTTAGAAGCAATTACAGCACCTTATATTTCAATGGCATCAACTAATCCTTCGCAATTGCGTCAAGAGATGCTTAATTCAACTCGTGCAGGTACTGGAGCGCAAGGTGAGGCGGCTCTTAATGCCCCACAAATTACAACCAATGCTGCAGGTAATTTAATTAGTGCAACACCAGGCACAGGAACTATTGCACCTTTGTCTATTGAACAGTCAAATCAAAATCAACAACAACCACCAGCAAATCTTAATCCTTCAACTCAAGAAGTAAGGCGCGCTGTTGGTGGTACTGAATCTAACGTATCAAATTATGGCGATTATGTTAAAGGTTTAGCTGGTCGTGTTGAAGCAAGTAATAATCAAGTATTAAGAACTACTGAAGCTAGGGATGTATTAAACAAATTTAAACCAGGGGCAGGAACTCAAACATACGTTCAGCTTGCAGAAAAACTACAAGCAATGGGAGCACCACAGGGATTGGTTGATAAGGTAGCTGGCGGTGATTTATCTGCTGCTCAATCTGCTAACAAATTTTTGGCTCAAGCAGTTATTGCTGGTGTACGTCAAGCTGCTGGTGGTGACCAAGCTCGCGTGGCAGAAGTTGAAAATTATATTAAGAATAACCCAACAATTAACACAGACCCTCGTGCATTAACTCGTTTATTTGACTTTACAGATAAATTAGCTAAACGTGATTTTGCTGAACAAGAATTTTTAGTTAAACAAATTAAAAATGGCAAATTTAATCCAGAAACACATTTTGGTGATACGCAACAATATTTGCGTGATTCTGGTTTAATTCCTAAACTTGGCGAAAATAAACAACAATCAAATACACAACAAAATAATTCACCAAAAACTAGCGGTCATGGAAAAGTAGTTGCTCAAGCAATAAAAAATGGCGTTACTTATTATAAATATGAAGATGGTTTTGTAGGTTCTAAATAATGGATAATTTATACGCATCATTAGAAGATAAATATAAACTACCTGCTGGCGCATTGTCAGCAGTTGCGGGTGTTGAAAGCAATAATGATGATACTGCTGTAAGCCCTAAAGGGGCTAAAGGCAGGTTTCAATTTATGCCAAAAACAGCAGAAGCATATAATGTAGATGTAAATGACCCCATTAGCTCTGCACATGGCGCAGCACAATACTTGTCTGATTTAACTAAAAAATATGGTAGTTTTCAAGCAGCTTTGGCTCATTATAATGGTGGCACAAAGGCTGGTGAAGCTGTATCCGCTGGCAATGAACCTCCAGCTAAAGAAACAAAAGATTATCTTGCTAAAGTGTCATCAAAAATTGCTGTGCCATCTGATTTAGAATGGCAACCTATTGGACAAGAAACACATACTAAGTCATCTGAAATTCCTAAAGATTTAGAATGGCAACCTGTAGGTAGAACGGTTGAAAAAGTTGCGCCTAAAGAATCTATATTTGAAACATTATCATATCAACCAGAATCTAAAGATTATAAAAAAATGGGGTTTGGTGAACAATTAAAAGAAGGATTTAAAAAATCTTTTGAAGATACTGGTGCTGGAATTGTTCAACTTGCTACTCAATTTAAAAATAAAACACCTAAAGAACTTAGTTTAGAAAATGAATTTGAACAACAACGCAGAAAAGAATATGAGCCGTTAATGGAAACAGGCGGGGGCGTTACTGGAAATATTGCGGGTCAAATTGCACAATCTGTTGGTTTGGGTGGAGCATTAAAAGGTGTTGGTTTAAAATCTGCTGGTGAAGCATTAATTAATCCTACAACTTATAAAGCTGCTTTAGGAGCAGGAGCATTACAAGGTGCATTGCAACCAACAATTGAAGGTGAAAGCAAAACATTTAATACACTAGCAGGAGCTGGGGCTGGTGGCGTGGGACTAGGTGTAGTTAATGCTGCTGGTCGTATTGCTCAACCAGTTAAATCTGCACTTGATACTGCTGGGCAAAAAGCTGTTGATATTCTTAAAAAAGCTGGTGTTCCTTTAGATGCGGCTCAAGCAACTGGTTCAACTATGTTGCATAGAGTTAAATCATCTTTAATGGATAATCCAATAACTGCTGGCGAACAAAAAGAATTTATGGCTAAACAACAAGCCGCATACAATCGCGCTGTATTAAATACAATTGGTGAAGATGCTCATGTTGCAACATCAGAGGTAATGGGTAATGCACAAAAACGAATTGATAATGTATTTAAAAATGTATTAAACAATAATAGTGTTGATTTAACTGATGACGTTGTTTCTAAAATTGGTCACATTCAAGAATTAGCAAACGATGCAGAAAAAAAACCTATTGCTAATATGGCAAATAGAATATTTAAAAACATTGATGAGAATGGAAAATTATCTGGTCAAAATGCTTATGCAATTAAAAAAGACCTTGATATGTATGCAAGCTCATCTGATTCAACGCTTGCTCATTATGCTAAAGAATTAAGAAGCACTTTAATGAACAGTATTAATGATTCATTAAGTGATGTTGATAAAGAAGCATTCCAAGCTGCTAGAACTCAATTTGGAAATATGAAAACTATTGAAGGTGCAATTGATAAAGAAGGTGGCGGCAATATTAGTCCATCAAGACTTGCACAAATCATGTCAACAAAAGCAAATAGAAGTAAATCTATTTATGGTAAAGGCAATCAAGATTTAGTTGAATTAGCACAAGCTGGTAATAAAATATTGCCAGAAAAATTGGCTAATAGCGGCACAATTGCTCGTGCTGCGGCTCAGTTAGTTGGCCCTGCTGCTTTGGGAGCTGCTTATGGCGCATATCAAGGCGATTGGGAAACTGCTGCTAAAGGTGCAGCTGGTGGTGTTGTATTACCTAAATTAATTCAAAAAGCAATTAATAGCCCAGCTACAGCTAAATATTTAGAACAAGGATTAAAACAAAGTCCTTTACGCACAATGCTAGAATTGCCTAAAAAAGCTGGTTTGCAAAAAGTTCCACCAGCAGCATTAAATGCCTATTTACAATCAATGCCACCTGCTAAGAAAGAATAATTATGAGCGTTAATCTATCCCCTATCGGCAATGCCATTTCGTTTTTAGGAACGACAGGCTTACCTCTTTCTGGTGGCAAACTTTATACTTATCAAGCTGGCTCTAGCACTCCATTAGCTACTTACACAGATAACAATGGAACTGTTGCTAATTCTAATCCTATTATTTTTGGTTCAGATGGCAAAATTCCTAGTGAGCTATGGTTGACATACGGCTATAACTATAAGTTTGTTATTAAAGACTACAACGATGTATTAATTGCAACGTATGACAATCTATATGGCATTTTAGGTACAGTTCCAGTAGCACCATCATCATTCACAACAGGCATGATTATGTTGTGGTCTGGCGCAACAGGTTCTATTCCTAGCGGTTGGAATCTTTGTGATGGTACTAATGGCTCACCTGATTTGCGTGATAAGTTTATTGTTGGTGCAGGTGGTTCTTATTCAGTTGCTCAAACTGGCGGTACAGCAGATGCAATTGTGGTATCACATACTCACACGGCAACATCTACAGTAACTGACCCAGGACATAATCATACTTACAATCAACCAGGTTCTATTGCTGTGGCTGGTGGTAATAATGGTGTTGCTAGTTTGTCATTTTCTACACCAAATACTTCTACAGCAACAACAGGTATTACTGTAGCTACATCAAACGCAACAGCAGGTACAAGTGGTACAAATCAAAACTTGCCACCTTACTACGCACTTGCTTACATCTTTAAACTTTAGGAACTGGTCATGGATTTTCAAACAGCACTTAATTTTGGATTAGTTACTGTAAGTTCAGTTATTGGTTGGTTTGCTAGAGAACTATGGACTGCGGTTAAAGAGCTAAAGGCTGACCTTGCTAAATTGCGTGAGGACTTGCCTAAAGAATACATTTCTAAAAATGATTATCGTGATGACATTCGCGATATTAAAGATATGTTAAATAAATTGTTTGATAAAATTGACCACAAGGCTGATAAATAATATGTTTACTCTTTTAACGACAATTGTTTCATTTCTTTCTGGTGGCTTTCCTAAAATACTAGAATACTTTCAAAACAAGTCAGACAACAAACATGAGTTGGAAATGGCTCAATTGCAGTTCACTCAACAACTAGAATTGCAAAAGTTGGGTTATGTTGCACAAAAAGACTTAGAAGAAATTAAATTTAATGAAGTGCAAGAGCAAACAGCATCATCAGACCTTATTGCTGCGCTTGCAAACGATTCTGCATCAGCAGTTGGGGCAAGCACATGGGTAATTAATATTCGTGCGTTGGTGCGCCCAGCAATCACTTTTGGGCTATTTGCTATATTCTTATTCGTAGAAATATTTGGCTGTTGGTACGCTTATTATAATGGCGTTAAGTTTAATGATGCTTTGCCTTTATTGTGGAATACAGACACACAAACAGTTTGGGCTTCAATAGTAGGTTTTTATTTTGGTTGCCGTCATTTTGCTAAATGAAAACATCTCAACGCGGTTTAGAACTAATAAAAGAATATGAAGGCATTAGGTTTAAACCTTATCGTGACTGCGTTGGTTTGTTTACCGTGGGTGTTGGCCATCTCATTGGCAATGGTACTGTTTTACCTGATAGCTGGAATCGCACATTTACTTTAGGGGAAGTTAATGACTTATTGGTTGCAGATGTCAGAAAGTTTGAACTTGGATTGGCAAGATACATTAATGTTGAACTTAGCCAAAATCAGTATGACGCTATTATTGATTTTTGCTTTAATCTCGGTTTGGGAACATTTCAGCGAAGTTCCGTC
>JGI24890J29729_1000811_pt1 | contig 16841 bp, 28 predicted proteins | sample FreactcultureFD7_FD_29729 | JGI IMG/M metagenome (IMG submission 29729)
GTCAAGCTTTTCCATAAAATAAATTTTCACTAGCCGAACGATTTTTCTCGTTTTTTTTGTGGGTCAGTGCTATTCTTTAACCATGAAAAACAAAACACAACCCCTCAACTTCGACAATGTTTGCAACATTCGTACCTTCCTTTCTCTTACGATTCGTGGCGAGATAAAGGAATACAAGCAATGCCGCAAAGATTGGGGCGTGACTAGCGACTTCGCCAAGGCTCGCCGTAAACGGATCGGTGAGATGGTGAACGCCTACCGAGCCGCAAAAAACATTGAAATTCAATGGTGACAACTCAACCAATAACCCCTAGACTCAAATCATGAAAATTGACATCACACACAACACCACTTCGGAACTCATGCTTCGCGCAGTCAATGACCGCGAGCTTTCAACCCTCATCCAGAGGAGCTTTGAGGACTGGGATATCGGAATCATCAAGCGTCAACTGGAGCGAGCCTTTTCCTACACGGGAGCGCAGATGACGGCTTTCGAGGAGGAATGGCACTTGTCCTACAATGACTGGTATTCGGAGAACTGCCCTATCGAATAAAATTTTGGAAGTGTAGCTCAATGGTCAGAGCAATAGCTTGTCAAGCTAAAGGCTACGGGTTCGAGTCCCGTCACTTCCGCCAAATCAAAATCACATGAAAACAAAACGATTTTTAATTCAATTAAAAGACATTAAGGCCAGACAGCCCTTTGCCCCACTTCAGAAGTTAATTCCCTCAAAAAAGATATACAAACGCACCACTAAACATCATGAGCATGACTAGGATCTCACTTCACTTAAATTGTTTAATTCGCAACCCAAAATCTTGGAGATTTTATATCGCTGGCATTAAAAGAGAACTCCTGTCATAAAGCCCTCAATATCAACGACTTACAGCGCCCGGCCCCGCCCGGCCGTCCGGTCGCCCCTCGCAGAAGCCCATTCTATCAGCCTCTAGCGCCGCCCCATACCCCACAGACGAATATGCCTCCGAGCCGCACTGGTACTGGCTCTGTGGCTGTCAAGCGATTTCTCCCATCCGGTCGAAACTTTTTTATAAATAATTATTGCACAAAACTCTTTTTATGGTATTCTCTAATCATGGAACTACTACTTAACCCTAAAGAAATCGCCGCTGAAGACCTTGCCGCTTACGCCTCTGAATACGAGGCTTGGATGGATGAGATCGAAGCTCTCGTCAAAGAGCATGGAAACCCGAATGAGTGGTTGACAACTCACTAAAAATTCTTTTTAATTAACCCATAACCAACAACACCAAAAAACCATGAAAACAAAACTAAAACAGCTCGGCATCATCTCAATCGTCGCCCTAGCGTTCTGCGTTATCGACTCTTGTCTCACCTCTCTATACTGGCAACACCTCGCCGTTGTCCATAGTGCCGCATCCTACGAAGCTAACTCTTGGGGCGTTCCTTCCTTCCATTGGAATGATGTTTCCTTTGCACAGGCTCCTTTTCAAGATCCCGAAATCTATCAGCAAAAGTCAGACGAAGCTTTCGGGGCAAAGCTGAAAAAGCTTGGCATCAAATAAAAAATCTTATACTATACCACTATGAACAAAATCCTTAAACCAGTTGCTTACACTCTCGGAGTCATTGCCGTTATCGCACTTTTTGCCCTACTTAATGGTCTCTTCATTATGTTGCTCTGGAATTGGCTTGCCCCTACAATCTTTGGACTGGGAACGATCACCTACCTTCAGGGGTGGGGATTAAGTGTTCTCTGTTCCTTCCTTTTCAAAACAACCACAACTAAAAAAGACTAATGACTATCACCTTTCGCAACATCTCCCCTAGTAGCATAATCGAAAGCCTACTTAATGGCAATCTCACAAGGGCACAGGAGGACGCTACCCTGTTTACACTTCAAGCCTTCATTGAAGATGCTATGGGTATGGGCTACAACTATAATGATGCCCTCATCATAGGATCTTTCCTTACTGGTCAGATTTCCTTCCAAGACTACGCTGATAATTTTAATAATAAAAAATAATGACTACTATACTTGAAGACCTTCTAGAATGTGTTGGAGACGAGGCACTCAAGGCCGACGGCTTTGACGACTGCATTATCGGTTTCTCTGCCCCACAACCCAACCGACAATCCCTTATCGTTTACGATACGGACAAGGTGATCACCAAGCTAATGTCCCAAGGAATGGACAGGGAAGAGGCATGGGAATACTTTGAATTTAACATCTCTGGTGCTTACATGGGGGAAAATACTCCAATTTTTATCACAAAGATGATTGATTAACGCAAGTGGCTCTGTATCAACAACTTACAGCGTCCGGCCCCGCCCGGCCGCTTGTCATACATCGTCGGAGGCGCATAAACACTAGCTGTAGCGGCACCCTATAGCCCACAGATGAATATGCCTCGGAGCCGCACCAATACTAGCTCGGCGGGCTGTCAAGCTTTTCTGTAAAAATAATTTTAATACTACAAAAGTTTTTTGCGATTGTTGTTGAGTTTTTTTGAGATGTTGCATATACTGATCGTATGAAAAATCAAGTAACACTTAACGGACGAGAGGTTGATCCTCGTTCGATCAATATCGAAAATGTAGACAGGTCTGATTATCCAGACTTCTCTGACGCACAGATTGGGGAAGCCCAATGGATGAACGATGGAACGGCTCTTAATGATGAAGAGCTTGCCCAACTGACAGAAGAGCAAGGCGAGTTGGTCAACGAGTTAGCCAACGAATTTTTCTTCTAAAATAATTCTCGACAATCCATCTCTAACCCTATAAATTAAAACTATGAAAAACAAAACCCCCTCACTTGATTTCAAAAATGTCTGCAATATCCGTTCTTACCTAATCATCGCAATTCGCAAAGAGATAAGTGACTACAAGAAAACAAACAAGTATTGGGGCGTGACAAGTTCTTTCTCAAAAGGTCGTCGCAAGTATATCGGTGAGATGATCACGGCATACAGAGCCGCAAAAACAATCCAAATAAATTATTGACAACAAACCCAAAAAAACAGAAACTAGAAATATGAAGAACACCATGAAAAACAAGATCAAGAAACTAAAGAGCAAGTTCCTTACCGCTTACTATCGCACGATGTATAAGATCGGCGGCAGGACTTACTCCATCACCTACTCGGCAGAGTCGAACGCATTCAGCCCCAAGGAGTATAAGATTTTCCGTCCTTTTGGAAAGTTCGATTACAAGGAGCGTGGCGGTCAAGGTATCACTTGTTATGTGCCCGCCGTAGATGACATCCGCAGGTTTCGGCTGGATAGGATCAACAAGTTCGAGTTGGTCTGATTGATTACCTGACAAAAGCCCTCGTCAGCGTCTCGACTACATAGGACGCTCTTGTTAACTGGATGTCGTGAAACACTAGAGGAGGCAACACCCTGACAGCACACAAAAATTTTCATGCAATTAAAAACACGAACAACTGATGGAGGAAAAGCGAGTTCTGGAATTGAGGACTACAATGATTGCACCATCAAAGCTCTGGCGACTAGTGCTGGCATCCCTTATGAGGAAGCCCACAAGATGGGGACAGAATCGGGAAGGAAACATGGACGAGGACATCACCCACGACTGCTCCTGCCCTATGCAAGAAAAAAATATGGAATAACATACAGAAAAACTCGTCATAAAAGTATAACAATTCAGAAGTTCATTAAACTTCATCCAACTGGTCACTACTATGTTGCAACAAATAAACACGCTTTTGCTATCATAAACGGAACAATTTGTGAATCATACCCAACATTAAATCGTCCACTCCAGAGGCTAGAAGAGGCATACTTAATGTTAAACCCGAAGCTAACATCCTCGGCTGATGTGTATAAAAATCGCCATTCGTTCTAAGTAACTGATAATCAACGACTTACGGCGCCCGGCCCCGCCCGGCCGCTTGTCATACATCGTCGGAGGCCGATGAATACTAGCTCTAGCGCTACCCCCCACCCTGCGGATGAATAGGCCGCGAAGCCGCATAAACACTGGCTCGGCGGGTGTCAAGAGATTCTTCATAAAAAAACTTTGGCAAAAAGAAAAAAAGTTCTTCCATTCTTTGCTCTCTCGGCATAGTCTTTCCCTATGAAACAAAACACACTCGGAACAGAAGTCATTAGCTCGTATGGAAATGGTCTCGCCTTCGGACTATCGGGAACAGGGGAACAGATTGAGCGTCAATTCAATCGTTGGTTCAATATCGGCGTTGCTGGTTCAAATGTCACAAGGAATCTTGACGATGAGGGAGGATGGACAACTTCGGGAAAGACTCTCGGAGATGGCTTCCTTCATTATATCGGTGACGGCTTCGCCTACTTCCTGACAACTTCGGAGGATATCATTCGTGGTCTTACATGGGAGAATGTGCGTCTATGGCAAGACTCTCCAATTTCAAAGCAGTATAAGAAAATGCAGGACAAGTTCATGCTAGATGCTCGGCAAGCTGCCGTTGACACACTCAACTCTATTCCAAGGGAAAATTTCATGGGATGGGCGATTGACAAGGAGCCAGCAGGACACGCAATCCGTGAAGGTCAATCTGACTGGTGCAACAATGAATAAAAATTAAAAAAAACTCTTTACAACTCACTAGAAAAAACCCATACTCTTAAAACCATGAAACTCCTATCATCCAACAATACGAAAATCAAAAAAGGCGAAAAACTCGGCTGGCTCACGCTTGGCTTGTCTCTCTCTCCTTCTAACCTATCGGGAAAAAACTTTTGCTCTCACTCATCGGTCGGATGTCGTGAGGCTTGCCTTAACACTTCAGGCATGGGAGTTTTTCCGAATGTCCAAGCTGGTCGTCTCAAGAAGTCACACTTCTTCATTCAAGACCGCACTAATTTTCTCATGCAATTAGAGAAGGATCTTGCCGCAGGAATCCGCAAAGCAAAAAAAGACGGAATGCGTCTTGCCGTCCGTCTAAATGTTCTTTCTGATCTTCCTTGGGAAAATCTGATCGACATGGAAAAATATGAGGGTGTTATGTTTTACGATTACACGCCGAACCCTCACAGAATGATTGCGTTCCTGCGTGGTGAGCTTCCTGCCAACTACCACTTGACTTTCTCACGCAAAGAGAGCAATCAGCCAATAACGGAACTGATTGCGAAGATGGGCGGAAACATTGCGGCGGTATTCGCTGACACGCTTCCCGAAACTTACCTTGGCCGTCCCGTGATTAACGGCGACGAAAGTGACACAAGGTTTCTTGATGCGAAAGGCGTTGTTGTCGGACTCGTTGCCAAGGGCAAGGGAAAGAAAGACGCATCGGGCTTTGTCTTACAACCCAACTAACATAACCGGAAATCATGATCTTTTTGATGATGCTTTTTGTCGCCTTACTCCTGTACGTTAACCAAACCAAAAAACACTAAAAACATGCGCTAATATAACATCCCCAACCGTCTCGCTGTAACTCGCTGAATATCAACGGGTTACGGCGCCCGGCCCCGCCCGGCGGGTCGGCACCCCCTCGCGGAGGCGCATAAACACTAGCTCTAGCGCCTGCTACCCCCCTGCAGATTGATATGCCCGCGAACCCGCATAAACACTGGCTCTATGGGCTGTCAACAAAAATCGTCCAAAATAAAAACACAAAATAATCAAAATAGTTGTTGCCCTACCGCACAAAAAATCGGATGATGATCTCCTAATGAAAGCACTAAACCTAACACTACACTGCGGCGGTCACGAAGTCACGACCGAGCAGATCACCAACAGCATCACCCCTAACGCAACGGAGTCATGGCATCCGATCCCGCATTCTCGCCTCATCGAAGGCTTGCGTGGTATCGTCGCTGATTCTGGCATGGAAATCGTGCAGGAGCGTCACGCTCTGGCTCGCGATGGTCAACGCTACTTCGGACTTTTCCAAGTCTCTGGCGTTCCCAACTTCTCCCTTGCGGAGAGTGTCGGCACGATTATCGGCTTGCGTAACTCGCACGACAAGTCGTTCCCTGCTGGTATCAACGCTGGCTCCGCGCCTTTCGTGTGCGATAACCTCGCCTTCCACAATGAGGTCAAGATCGCTCGTCGTCATACGAAGTTCATCCTTCGTGATCTCCCGATGCTCCTCTCTGGTGCGTTCGGTCAACTCACCTCTGCATGGGGCAATCACGCGAAGCGTGTCGATGCCTACCAAGGCCGCGAGCTTTGCGATAAGGAAGCGCACGATGTGATCGTTCGCGCCTATCGTTGCGGCGCGGTTTCCAAGACTGCGCTTGCGGATGTTGTCCAGCAATGGCACGATCCCGAACACGCTGTCTGGGGTTCCGAGCGCAACCTCTGGGGGCTTCACAATGCCTTCACGAATGTCTTGCGCGGTAACGCGATGGCACTCCCTCGTCGCTCGGACGCACTTCACGCCCTCCTCGACCCTCTCGCAGGGATCGCGGCTCAACAGGTCGTAGAGGCGCAGGATGCGGTTCTCGTTTCGGCCTAACATCCCGCCTAACATCAGCCTCGCCCTACTAACATGGGGCGAGGTTTTTGCTTGACACGATTCTGGTTTGTGTAAGTTGCTTATAGTCAACGGCTTATGGCGCCGGGCCCCGCCCGGTAGTATACTGTAATACAAGTGGTATGTCAAGCTTTTTTCTTAAAATTAATTTTTATTCATGCAAAGTTTTTCTTGTGGTTTGGTGAGAGTTTGCTATGCTGTATCCATGACAAAGAAATGTATTTTTTTCTTTACTTTTACCTCAACCTCAACCACAATAACACTATGCTCGTAACACGCACCTCGCCCTTCACGGGCATCACCCGCACCCTCGACCTCAACATTACCGCTGGAGAGGTAGCGGCCTACTCGCGGGGCGCGTTACTTCAGAACGCATTCCCCAACCTTAACGCTGGGGAGCGCGAGTTTTTCAAGACGGGCATCACCGACGAGGAGTGGGAGAAGCACATAGGGGGCGACGAGTGACGCGGTAAGACACTTGTCCTACATTGCAGACCGGGCGGGGCCCGGCGCTGTAAGTGCTTGATACTCAACGCTTTAACTGGGCTTGACAAGCCGCACAAAAAGTGTTATACTTATATATGATCAAAATCCAATCAATTCATCTAGTTAGTATGGGTGAAATGATATTAGGATAATGATGTAAGGGGGAACACCTATTTAAGGGTTCTCTATTTAGTGAATATCGGGTTAGCTAATACGAGCTATTTATTGGATTTGGCGTTAGTAAATACCGATTATAGGGATGGATGCGACCCTCCACTTTAATTTACCAAAAGATTCTGTACGGTTTCGTGATGCCTGTAACGCAGGGAGGTGGCGCGCAGTATGCGTTAACCTTGAAAGTTATTTAGTAGATGAAATTAAAAACACTGAAGATTTTGATTCGGTTAAGGGGCTAGAGGTAGCGTTGGATAAGCTGATTGAACTACTCTGTTATTTCGATGTGCAAACTTTTCCAGAAATAAATGTTGACCCGACTGGCAAAGAGTAGTACTATAAGAATAAGCACTGACCTAGCAGTGTCTAACACAACTAGGACGATCTTTGTAATGCTACCAATCGAAAGGTTGTCCGTCTCAAGTCGGAGCAAAAGGCAGAGAGCAAAAACCCTGTGTGTTCTGCAATCGTATCGTGCAGTCACCAACCTCTATGATGAATAAGATCATGTAGGGGGTAGCACTCGACGGAGTGGCAGGGACAATTTTATAAAATGTAGGAAGTAAAACCCAAAGTCCGGAGGACTCTTCCCCTCCGGATTCCATTTTGCACGGAAAATTAATCGGGGAAGGCAATGAGGGGGTGCGTCGAGAGGCTAACGCTAGTTCACTAGGGGGGCGGCATCGGACACTAGCGACCTGATCCTTCTCCGACCTTTTTTGGTGAGTTCAAATCTCACTCTGTGCTCCATTTTAGTTGACAACCCAAACAAAAACCCATACCATAAAAGCCATGAGAGATCCTATAACACTTTTATTAAAGCTATTTGGATACGAAATCCGTAAACCCTCCCTCTTATTGATGTCGATTCTTAACTGCACTCATGAGAGTTGGCTTGCAACAATGCAACGCACGGATCGTTTGCATGAGATCGAATACAAGCTGTATACGGAACTCTAAAAATGAAAAATTTAGAACTTTCAAAAACGTATTTTCAAAAAACCCTAGAAATGAAACTCAATCCTATTGTCTACGCGCTAATCGGAAACTTTTTTATATGGTTTTGTCTAGTGATTTCTATTTGGGCTTTATTTTTTAAGCATCCAAATCCTGAGCCTTCCTTTCGATACAAGGTCGAGCCATTGAAACATTCGCAAACATTCGCATTCTAACCCGGCGGGGCCCGGCGCCGTAACCCTCTAATAGTCAATAGTTTATGTATACTAGAAATACTTCTTGTGCTAGTAGTCAATTTTAATTATTATTATAAGATGATCAACCCTACCACTATCACCAACTAGTATGAACACACCAGAATTAAATAATGACTTCAAACGTCTTATTGAAAATCATCCAGAAGCAAAAGCAGACGCAATAGAAATGCTTGCTACTGCACAACGCATAATCGCTAGTCTATCCAATCAACTCAAAGAACAAACCAAGTAATACCTATGATAACACCAACCACTATCACCAACTTCAATCGCACCGAAGCTGATCTTGAGGAGTTCCTTATGTTCGCAATCCTCGTTGCAGGAAAGGGAGCAGAGATGCAAGCCAAGAAGCTCGACCAGTTTCTTTCTTATTACCCTTCTTGCAACCATTCTCCCTTTAGGTATCTTGAGCATATCATTGCAAACTATTGTCTTACTAAAGAGATGATGAGGCATAAGCTAGGTCAATACAATCGTGTTGGCCATGCATTCAAGGAGATTTTAAAGTTCAAGGGTAAGCTCAAGAAGGTGACTATCGAAGAACTTGAGAGTATTAAAGGAATTGGTAGCAAGACTGCAAGGTTTTTTGTCTTACACTCTCGTGCTGATGCAAAGGTTGCGGTTCTTGATGTCCATATTCTCAAGTGGATGAGGGAGCAAGGATATAGTGCGCCCAAACAAACGCCTACAAAAAAGCGTTATGCTATTCTTGAAAAACAATTCTTGACAGAGGCATGGAAACGCGAAATGAATCCCGCTGATCTCGACCTTATGATCTGGAAAAGTTTCTCGCAGAAAGTTCTTGCCCAATAGGTCAATTTTAATTATTATAGAGATTCACCACTAACACCACATAACAATGACACAACTAGACTTCATCGGAACTTCACTCAATGCAATCAGACAATCCCAATTCTTGGATAATAATCTTAATATCCTCCCTACTCGTCGCTCTGGGTTTAACCCGACGAAAGTAGAAAAGTTCTTCAACTCTCTGGATTCAGATACGATCAGTCGCTATTCAGACTACTGGCAGTCAGTCGCCCCTAAAGGTGATAGCGAAATCTTTCGTCGCTGGCTTTTTGCCTTCATGTCTGTTCATACCTCTTGGAGGTCGAATGTGACAGGGTATCTTGCCATCCGTAACTGGTGGGAGTGGCTTAACAATAACGAGGAACTGGAAAAGCGGATCGTCTCCTCTGGAGCAGGCTTGCACAAGAACCGCACTCGTTTTATTAGCGAGTTCGCCCAGATGTTCTGGAGCAATCCCGAATCTTTCAAGAAGACTGATGAGGAGACTTGGCAAGAATTCCGCAATCGTTTGGTTGACAAGGTTCTCGGACTCGGCATGGCAAAGGTTTCCTTCTCTCTAGAGATGGTTTATTCAGCGGAGTGTGAAGCAGTCTGCATGGACACTCACCTCTTCCAAGTCTATGGTCTGGATCAGACTAAAGACTCCAAGCACTACGAGGCAATGGAGACTCATTGGGTTAGTATGTGCAAAATGTGGAATGTGTCACCATATGTCGCTCGTTGCATCTGGTGGGATATTAACCAATCTCAAACCGATAGCCGTTACTGGAGCTTTTGTCTAGAGAGTTAGTACTTTTCATGGGGGATAGGCGTAACTCGTTTGTGGTGAGCGGGTTACGCCGCCCGGCCGCGCCCGGCGCTGTAAGCTATTGATATAGAGCTACTTATAAATAATGAGTTTTTATTTAAAAGGGTATTGACACGATAAGCAAAGAAAGGTATATTTAAGGAACCATGAAACCAAAACGCTTCTTCTACCACTACAATAAACCCGCCTCACTATCATTTGGCAAGAATGTGATCACAATTCATTGGGAGGGCGCGTGTCACCTTGTCAATAAAATTAAAACAATCGGATTGGATGTAGAGAGTCACGATCAAAAGCGCCAGCCTCGTTGCATTATGCGTGGGTTTGCGACAAATGTTATTTTCGCACATAACGAAGATGGAACAAAGACTGGTATCATTTCTTGACGAGATATAAAAAAACTTTTACTATAACAATATGAACATCACTCATTCCACTAAAGGCGATCCACAAAAGGATACAACAATAACCTTCAGCGTCCATATCTATCCGCCCAAAGATCCAAACTATCAGTATAACTCTACTGACGAGAACGGAGACACATTTGATTACTATCTTGTAATAGATAGGAAGCGTTGGTTCTGCAAGAACTATTCAAGAACTATTAAATATGGATGGAGAACCATTACTAAGAAACAACAGAAGGCAGAGCCATACTATAAGGAAGCTGTTGACTACATCAATACTAATTATCCTATGCCGAAATAAAACTATTGGTGGGTTAATGTAATTGGAAGCATCGACAGACTTATAATCTGTGCGCCCCTGATTAGGGCCGAGCGTGGGTTCGATTCCCACACCCACTACCAACTTAAAAACAATAACTACTATTATTTAATAATAAGCTTGAGTGGCGAAACTGGCGAAACGCAGCAGACTTAAAATCTGCTACCGACTAAAGATCACACTACGGGTTCGAATCCCGTCTCAAGCACTTTTTAACTACCATGTTTTTTGCTCCACTTACTGATAGAACGAATATCTATACCATATCTCTTAGCGGCTTTTCTAACTGCATTATCTGAAACACCTAGTTTTTTTCCAATCTGCACTGCCGACTCATTCTTTAGCATCTCCTCTAATTCTTCTTTAGTTGGCCAATTAACTTTCTTTTTAAAAACCTCTTTTAAAGATCCGTATTTTTCATTTATGGATTTTATATATTTAGTAGACCTATCCCTTAAAGCGCCTTCTTTAAACACTACTCCTCTTTCTTGTATTACTTTATTAATTCTTTCGTAACTCGCCCCATACCCAGTCATCCCAAGAAAAAGTAAAACTTGTCTCCTATTATAACATTCAGTTATAGCCAAAGCAATCTCATCATCAGTTATAAACTTTCCTTTTTGAATTCTTTTCTTGTTACGCCCCCTATAATTATTAGTTAATGCGTGACAATTTGGACATAAAATTTGAAGATTATTGATATCATTATTTTTAGGATTACCATCTATATGATGAAGCTCAATGGGAATTTTGCCTCCCTGCCAAGATTCTAGACCACAATTTTCACACTGATGCTTCTTAGCTTTCTCTTTCAAGAGTTTGATTTTCAATTTATTCGTTGACATACAATACAATTACATCTATTATCGAGATTCGAACCCACACTATCAAAAAAAATATATGAATGAAGAATACGACGGACTAGGAATTTAGCTTTCATCGTTCAACGGATAGGACAGGACTCTTCTAAAGTCTTAATGTAGGTTCGATTCCTACTGAAAGCATTCGGGATCGTAGCTCAATGGTAGAGCAGTTCGCTTTTAACGAATTGGTTTCGAGTTCGAGTCTCGACGATCCCACTTAACTTATATAACATGCCCGGCGGGGCCCGGCGCCGTAAGTAGTTGATATTGAACACTTTATGAATAGTGAAAATACCTGTTGACACATGGGGCAAAAAATACGACTATAAGGATTCACACTACACACCAACACACCATGATAACTGAACAAAAATATAACTCACTAGAATCTGCTGGCATCAAATCCTCTGTCGCTTTCGGCATCAAGGATTCTGGCCTTGCTCATATCTTCAATGTTCTCCGTAACCAACTCTACACCGATAAGATCGGTGCAGTCGTGCGTGAGTATTCCGCTAATGCCTACGATGCTAATGTCGAGGCAGGGAACGCTGATACCCCTATTCGCATAACTCTCCCCTCTCCNCTTGAGAAAACCTTTAAGGTTCGTGACTTCGGAAGNGGTCTTACCGCAGAGGATATTCAAGAGGTTTATTGCTTCTATGGCGAAAGCACGAAACGCCAGAGCAACGCATACATCGGTCAACTCGGCCTCGGCTCAAAGAGTGCGTTTGCTTATGGTGACAACTTTTTAATCAATTCTTATGTTGACGGCAAAGTTACTTCCTACAATGCCTTCATTGATCCTAGCGGCATCGGTCAGATTGCAACGCTTTCTTCCAAGGCTACTGATGAGGCTAATGGTGTAGAAATCTGTATCGCTGTCAAGGGCGAGGATTGCAGAGAGTTTAACAAGTCGGTCAACCGCTATCTTCGTTTCTTCAAGGTCAAGCCAGAGATCATCGGTATGAACGAGCAAGAGCTATCGGATATGTTCTTGCCTCCTATATCTTCGGGTGATCGTTGGGCATTCTATAAAAATGCTTCGGTTGCCACGGCAATCATGGGCAACATCGGCTATCCGTTGGCGGTATCGTCCATGAAGCTCGACTTGAGCAGAGATGAGGATAAGAGGATCTATAACCTTCTGTCTAGTGCAATCGTTCTCAATTTTGAGATCGGTGACTTGGATGTTGCGGCGAGTCGTGAAGGCTTACAATATACTGATAGGACGCTTCAGAACATTCGCAAGCTATCACTTGAGATTGTGGATAAGATTGTTGCGGATATCGAGAAGAACATCGGTTCGTCTGCCAAGAGTGTATTCGGTGCTAAAAAGTTGCTCTTTAGCATGGATAACTTTGTAGATGGGTTCTATCATCTTCGCAAGATTCTGGATAAGATCACCTTCAAGGGTGTTCCTATCATCAACGATCATGCGGATGTTGCCAAAAAGTCTAAAGATGGATTGCTCGGATTTTATCTGATGCGGTATGAGACTAACTGGAACGGAAATGTTCGTTCTCTTTCTGTGGATAGCTTTCAAGCTAATGGTCGTGCGGTTCTAGTTTTCAACGATACTGGATCGTATAACGCTGGTGCGAGGAATGCTCGTTACCTTGCCTCTACGAATAAGGAGAACAGGGTGTATATGTTCACCCCACAGGTTCGCAAGATTACGAATGGTGTAGTCCAAGATACCAAAGCAGTTAAGAAGGAGGAGTTCTCTCTTTATGCCTCACAACTTGCAGAGATCAAGCGTGTCAATGGGTATTGCGACGAGGACTTTGTTCTCGCAAGTTCCATCGTTATCCCTGCAACTGCTATCGGTGTCTCTTCGGGCAAGGTTGCTAGGACTGGTGTTCTAACCTTTGATCCTACTAATGCTAGGAACTATCGTGACAAGTCGGCGTGGAAGGAAGCAAAGATTGACATGAAGGGTGGAACTGGATTCTATGTCCAAGTTAATAACTACCAAGCTATCATCAATGATTCTAGGGTTAGTAGCTCTACCCTTCTGGGCTTTCTTGATAAGTTTCCAAAGCTGAAGGCTCAATCTATTGTCGGTGTTACTGGCACACAGATGAAGAGTCTCGGCAAGGGATGGGTTCACATCCTTGAGGCTTCCAAGGGAGAGTTTGAGTCCTTCATTGCTTCAAAGAGCATCAATCTTGACATGGCAATCGCTAACAGGATTGCAGGGGCATTATGTAACGATTTGCCCTTCCGTAACCTTCGGGACACGCAAGCTCAAAAGGTTTTGCTTACAGGACTGAAGAACAAAGATATGGTTTCTACTATTCGTGCGGTGTTCGATGCTATCAATGGCAAAGCAGGATCGCCAGAGTCAGAGAAGGCAATCGCTATGTATGATGCTCTTGTGGTTAGGAATACACCACAGATGACCTTGGTTGAGGCTAATACCAACTCCAAGAAGATTGCGACTGATATTCATAACAACGGCAAAGCTCTAGTGAAGAGTTTTCCCCTTCTGAATAACATTGATTGGAGTTCGTTCAGATGGTCGGGATGGGAGAAGGCAATCACTAACATCCTCGACTATCTCAACCGATAGATTGTGGTGAGGTGAGTAGGGTAGGGTCGTTGTGGTGGCGATCCTACCCTTTTCCTTTATACTTAATATCACCTAATATCCCGGCGGGGCCCGGCGCCGTAAGTGCTTGATTATCAACGACTTATGCCAATGAAAGATTTTTGAAAATAATCCTTGTTGATTTTCACAATTTGATTTACTATAAGAGTCTTATGAATGACATCCCATACATCCTAACTGATAATTCACTCACGCTCGTCTTGGAGAATACTCCATACACGATTCAGCGTTCGCACGAAAACTGGCAGAAGATCATTGACGGCATCGTTAATGGCTCGACTGCCGAGGAGCTTTTGGCTCTCGTTGATGTCGCACAATCCGTAGCCGATTGGTCGGTTGGGAATGTCGATATTAAGGGTGGTCATGTGTTCTATAATGGCGAGGCAGTCCACGGAACCATTGTCGATAAGATTTTAGGTTTCGTCAAGGAGAACATTCCTCCTACGCCTCTCCTCAAGTTCCTCGACAATTTGATGGACAATCCTAGTCGTAGGTCTGTCAACGAATTGTATAGTTTTCTTGAGCATGGCAATATGCCAATTACGCCCGATGGTCACTTCCTTGGTTACAAGAGTGTGCGTCCTGATATGACGGATCACTACTCTGGCAAGTTCGATAACAATATCGGACAGGTTCTCTCCATGCCTCGTAACTCTGTCTGTGATGACGCTAATCACGGATGCAGTTATGGCTTCCATGTTGGTTCGCTTGAGTATGCTACCAACTTCGGAGGAAGTGATCGCAAGGTTATCATCGTCAAGGTTAATCCTGCTGATGTGGTTTCGGTTCCTCACGACTGCGACTTCCAGAAGATGAGGACTTCTCGTTACGAGGTTGTCGGAACATTCGATGCTCCCCTTCCTAATAACTACTATGATGGTTATGACGAGGACAGCTACGAGGGCGACGAGGTTGAGTATTCGGATTACGATAACCAGACCTACGGACGCAAGCCTAATGGCGACCGCTACTTCAAGGTCAGGGACGGCAAAGGGAGGTTCGTTGCCAAGGCCAAGTAAAAGATTGGGTTGAGAAATGGGGGTCGCCTCTAGCGTAAAGCTAGGGGCGACTTTTTTTGCATTAAAATTGCATCGGCATAAATGCCTACATACCAATAGGTTACGGCGCCCGGCGGGGCCCGGCCGCATAAGTCCCTTATAATCAACTACTTACAACAAATCAAACCAGTACAATAAAAAATTACCTATCTATTAGGTTACAATTAGGTTACAATATAGGTTCTAATCTACTCTATTATTAATATGACTATTCTTGTCTTTCTCTATACCGGAATATATACCTATTTATACCGGATTAGTTCGCTTATTCGTGGGCCTCGTCCTCGCGGTCGATTTCTTGGATTGACTCAACATTTAAAAAGTAGTCACGCGGCCTGTCACTACAGAGCGTGCGAAGAGGCTGTTGCGCCTCAATTGCAAAGTCCGCTGCTCTGGAGACAAGATCTGCTGCGGATAAACTCTGGGGAAGAGAGGCTGGGCTGTCTTGCATTCTTTCTTAGAGATGACCTTGGGGGTGTTTACTTGCATGGTGGCTGGTGAAGGTGCTATTTGGCCTATTGTCCGTCCTTAATATCGAACCAACCTTTCCATAACAACCAACCCCCAAAAACGAAGACGACAAATAGGGCGGCTTTCTCTAAAAGGATATGCAACATAATATATTTATTACACTCCTCTGAGTATTTGCGCTCTCTATTTGCCGCCAAATCGTTCGCTTCTAGTCCCTCTTATGCCCAACAAACTTATAGTTACCTAAATGAATATGCAGTGTATTCTTATCTACAATCTCCCAGTTGGCGAACTCCAAGTCGTCGGTTGTTATCCTCTTACCATTACCGAGGAGAATGATATTGTTCGTCTCCTCTGGATAGGTGTCGATTCCTATGATCGCAATCGGCTGATCCGATAGGAAGCATTCTGTAATGTCTGACCCACGGATCGTCTCTAGTATCCCTTCAACGTGCTTGGAGTTCGCCATACTTTCTTCTATCCTATTAGGAACACTTGGCGACGAACTTCTCGACGCGAGTCTTTCCTACACGCTTGAGCATATTGGTGCGACCGATGAAGATCGCGCCGTGTGGCTCACGCAGGGTGCAGACTGCCCCTACCGTCTGGCGGAGACGAACCGTGCGACCGTTGTAGTCGTAGATGCTCCCGTTCTTTAGCTTCGCTGGTGTGACTGACTTTGCCTTTGTGTTTGTGTTTGTGTTTTTTGCCATATAGTTATAGTATTATTTATTGGTTACCTTTGCAATTAAATTATTTAATTCTAGAACGAATTCTCTTCATACTCTTCCTCTTCGATCTCCTCATGGTCAACAACCTCGTCCACCTCTACAGGGGAAAGCTTTGCCTCAAACTGGAGTGCCTCGATTAATTGATCGTGAGATAGGGGAACCTTACTCTCATGATAGAGTTCATCCCCATTGTCTAGTATTACTTTATAGTACTTCATTTTGTTTATTATTAATGTCTATGTGTTTTTGTAAATATTGAATTTCCTTTTGAACGTTTATTCAGTGCGTATGCTACTAGGCAACTAGCGATAAATAATAAGAATAGTGATATTGATCCGTCATTGTATTTGTCCATGTTGTATGTTATATATTATTCTGTGACCAAAGTAAAGCTCTGGTTTGTTTTTTTTTCGTTGCAGTATCC